>Ga0265294_10002255_pt1 | contig 25453 bp, 19 predicted proteins | sample MunlanPumphouse3_FD_192504 | JGI IMG/M metagenome (GOLD analysis project Ga0265294, IMG submission 192504) | Groundwater microbial communities from a municipal landfill in Southern Ontario, Canada - Pumphouse #3 | ecosystem: Environmental > Aquatic > Deep subsurface > Groundwater | place... | reverse complement strand
AGGATCTGGGTGGTGCAAAAATCCATGCCAGCAAAAGCGGTGTTGCTCATTTCATGACCGACAATGAGGAAGAAACCATCCTCTTGATCAAGAAGCTTCTATCCTACCTTCCGGCAAACAACATGGAAGATCCTCCAGTGTTTCCCAATCCGGATCCGCTTACCAGAGAATGCCTGGAGTTAAACACCGTGATCCCTGATAATCCCAACAAGCCTTACGATATTTTGGATGTGATCTATCCCATCGTTGACGAAGGTGAATTCCTGCAAGTTATGAGCAATTTTGCCCAGAATATCGTGGTGGGTTTCGCCCGTCTCAATGGGCATTCCATCGGCATCGTGGCCAATCAGCCCAAGGTATTGGCTGGCGTATTGGATATTGACGCCTCGGTGAAAGCCGCTCGATTTGTGCGCTTCTGTGATTCCTTCAACATTCCTCTGGTAGTGTTTGAGGATGTTCCTGGTTTCCTGCCTGGCACCTCACAGGAGCACAACGGCATCATTCGCAATGGCGCTAAAATGCTATATGCCTTTGCCGAAGCCACAGTGCCCAAGATCACTGTGATCATCCGGAAAGCCTATGGCGGTGCATATTGCGTAATGAATAGCCGTCATATGCGGGCAGATCTGGTATATGCCTGGCCTTCCGCAGAAATAGCTGTGATGGGGCCCAAAGGTGCGGTGGAAGTGATTTTCCGCAAGGAAGCAAAAGCCAGCAGTGATCCCAAGCAAGTGCTAAAGGATCGTGAGGATGAATATCGGGAAGCCTTCTCCAATCCCTTCCGGGCAGCCGAACGTGGCTTTGTGGATGATATCATTGAACCGGCACAAACCCGTTTCCGTTTGATCAGGGCACTGGAAATGCTAGCCAACAAGAAAGACAGCATTCCTCCCCGCAAGCATGGCAATATGCCGCTATAAGGTTATGATAATGAATAAAACATACGGCTTCTGCATGCTTTTGTTTATGCTGCCCTTTTTGCTCGTGGGGCAGCAAGCTGAAGCTGACGATACCGCAGCTCTGATCGATTCCCTCTCCGAATCCCGCGAACAATCAATTCTGGCCGAATACGGCTTCCGGGATACAAACACCCTGTCCCAGGTTGCCCAAAAGCTGGAGATCAAGAATATTGACCGCTGGAAAAGCGCACTGGGTTTGGAACCTGCCAATAAAGCCCTGAACGATATGACATTGCGGCGTCTGGAGATTAGCCCCTATCGGGCACTCCTGGGGAAACAGACGGTGGAATATGGCTACAATGAATTGAGCACTGTATCGGAGATATCGGCAAGTCTAAGTATGCCCATGAAAAAGCTCAAAGCCATGCTGGGCAACAAGGATCCGCTTGATAAAAGCTGGGATAACCGGTCCATTCAAGCTCTGAATATCTCCCCCCAAAGAATCAAAGATATCCACGATGAGTTTACCCAAGATGCTCTGATCTATGGCGCAAGTGTCACCCTGGTGGGAATGCTGGTGGTATTCTCTGCCTTGCTTCTGACCAGCATTGTGATCCGCCAATTGGTGCATCTGAACAGAGCGGAGCAAAGCACTCCAGTAATCAAACTCGGTAGTGAGGGAAAGCTGAAAGCTGCACCCAAAAATCTCTCTCGCAATGTGATCGTTGCTGCCATCACAGCTTTACACATACACCAACAGGAAATCGAGGATAAACGCCGCATGGTATTGACCTTCCGCAGAACTCCCACCAATCAATGGCGCGCCAGTGCCGTGCTCAGCATGCCAAATCGCGAACTGAACTCAAGGAGATAAGCAATGAAAACCTATAAATTGATCATCAATGGCGAACGCTATGAAGCGCGCGTTGTGGAATACACTACCAGCCATGCCAAGCTCAACATCAATGGCCAGGAGTATCTGGTTCAGATCGAGGACGATCATAGCACGGATGTGCCCAAACTGGGTGATAGAGAAAAATCCGTGCCCCTTGCTCCGAACTTCAGCAGTGGCTTTGATCCTGGCAGTGGCGAAGTTCATGCTCCATTGCCCGGAGTGATCGTCTCAATCCCAGTAAAAGAAGGTGATCTGGTCAAGAAAGGCCAGCCCATTGCGATCATTGAAGCGATGAAAATGGAAAGTGAAATTGCCTCTCCAGTAGATGCCAAGATTGGCAAAATCCTGGTCAAAGAACGCTCTCTTGTGCAAGAGGGAGACATTCTGATGACTCTGGAAGGTGAAGAACTGAAAGTTCCAACCGCTCCCAAAGCAACCCGCAGACAGGCCAGCGTCTCCCAGAATGTTGATAATAGCCCCAAGGACAACATCCTGCGAGCCCCAATTCCCGGAACGATTATCGACGTGAAAGTAAATGCCGGGCAAAGCGTTAGCGATGGAGATGTAGCAGTGGTTTTGGAAGCCATGAAAATGGAATCCGATATTCACTTCTCACAATCCGGAAAAGTACTGAAAGTCCTGGTAACCCGAGGTGACAGTGTTCAGGAAGGCGATCCCTTGATCGAGCTGGGAGTTTAAGGCATGCAAGAACTATTTCAATTCATCCAAACCACCGGTTTCTTGAACGTGGAACTGGGTAATCTGATTATGATGGCCGCAGGGATGCTTTTTGTGTATCTGGGCATCAGTAGAGAGTTTGAACCCTTGCTTCTGGTTCCCATCGGCTTTGGAATGTTAGTAGGCAATTTACCTGGAGTAGCCGCTCAGGGACTGGGAGTAGAAGCCGAAGGCTCGGTGCTTTCGTATCTTTATTTTGGAGTAAAAAAGGGAGTCTATCCCTCGTTGATCTTCATGGGTGTAGGGGCGATGACGGATTTTTCCACTCTGATTGCCAATCCCAGGTTGATCCTCTTGGGAGCTGCTGCACAATTTGGCATCTTTGCCACCTTTATTGGCTCCATTCTCTTGGGTTTCAATATCATGGAAGCCGCTTCCATCGGAATTATCGGTGGAGCTGATGGGCCTACATCCATCTTTCTGGCCTCCAAAATGGCACCCCATCTCTTGGGCTCAATCGCTTTGGCAGCCTATTCCTACATGGCATTGGTTCCTGTGATCCAGCCCCCCATCATGCGCTTACTCACCACCAAAAAAGAAAGAGTGATTCGCATGAAAGCGCTGCGGGTGGTTAGCAAAAAGGAAAAAATCTTCTTCCCGATTGTTGCTTTCATCGTTACTTCCCTGATCGCTCCTGGCTCAGCAATCCTGCTGGCGATGCTCTTCCTGGGCAATTTGCTCAAAGAAAGCGGAGTTACTGAACGCCTTGCCAATAGTGCTAGAACTGTTCTGATTGATGTGGTAACGGTTCTGATCGGACTTACTGTGGGAGCCAAAACTACCGCTGATGTATTCCTGACTCCAGCCACCATCATGATCTTCCTGCTTGGAGCTGCCTCCTTCTGTGTTGCAACTGCCACAGGAGTTATGTTTGCCAAAATAATGAACCTCTTTACCAAAAACAAGATCAATCCTCTGATCGGGGCAGCCGGAGTATCCGCCGTGCCAGCTTCAGCCAGAGTAGTGCAGGTAGAAGGACAGAAATATGATCGCTCAAATTACCTGGTAATGCACGCCATGGCACCCAATGTAGCAGGTGTGGTTGGCTCAGCAGTGGCTGCTGGTGTGCTGCTGGGGATTTTGGGTTCCTGATTTCCCCAGATCGTAAGCTTCTTCACCCCCATTCATTTCCGTCACGATGCGGTCACCTTGCCGTTACTTTTGTGACCACAAGGTAACGGCATCGTGACGATAACTAACGGGCTAGATTCATCACTGATTGTAAGTGTCGCCAATTCCAAAAACCTTGAGACTGCAAAACTTCTTGACACCTCGGGGCTTGCTTTTAGCATGGAACATAGTGAATAATTATGGGAGAAATGTGCCAATGCAGTTCAAGATTCTATTGCTATGCCTTTTGTGTGCCTCACCTCTGCTGGGATCGGGGCTGGATCTGAGCAATCCTGAAGACTATCTGCAGGCATTTCTGCGAGTGCGGGGTGACGCTTCCGGCAAGGAAGTGGTCTATCACTGGACAGGACAGGTTTACAGCATAATCCCTGGTGAAAAGAGCATGCAACTCTTTGACTTTGAGGGATATAGTATAGCCCGCAGCATCGTGGAAGAGGGAGGGTTCAAACTCCTGACCCGTGAAGCTGCTTTTTTTAAGGATCATCGCACTGGAAAAATCCTGGAATCCTGGCGCAATCCCTTTACGGGTCATACCATTCCAGTAGTTCACATCTTCAATGACCCAGTGAATCAGGATATGAGCATTTCCAAGGAATATCTGCCCTATATTCATCAGATCATTCCCTCAACGGATCTTGGTGAGACCCTGGTGTTCTATATGGATATCTTCCCTTTCTATCCAAGCCCCCTGAACACTCGGGAACATGGAGAATATGTGGGTAGCGATATGTATCAGGCGGGGGAGTTTTTCCAGTTCTTTGTGGATAAGAATGATTTGGCAAACGAAGAGATGGATAGTGTTCCCGCAAACATCTCCTGGAACAGGATCAGCCCCTGGATGCCCTTTATGCGAATGGCAGACCGGGCTGGAAATCTTTTCTTTGTGTGCCGGGGTAGAAAGCTGGAAGGTGGGTTTGAAAGCCTGCCAGACCAGATTCGAACCTACATTCTGGATCATAAACCAGAATTTGCTTCAGCCCCTGCTGAGTGGAGTGAACCCAACGAAACCAGCTGGAGCTATTTTAGAAAGCTATTGGAACAAAACCAGGAAGAGCGAGGTGAGTGATGAAAAAATTGCTTGTATTTTTCATAATACCGCTGTGTACATTGATGTATGCTCAAAGTATCGATCTTTATACCAATCTGCGGCATAGTTCCCGGGATGTGAATGGTAATCTACATCTCAGATGGGAAGAGTATAGTGAAGTTCCCGGCCTCCAGTATGAAGTCTTTCACAGCCTGGGTGGCGACTGGCAAAGTGCAGTGGTGACCCCCATGGAAGGGCTTACCAAAGAAGCGCTGTTGCCTTATGAGTTTGGCCAGAAACTGCGCTATCGTATGCGGGTCGAGATGGAATATGGGGGCGAAAACGTGGTCTTTATGCAGCCAGCATATTTGGATGCAGATAGCTTCCCCCTTCCCAGGAATAATATGGCTTTGATCGGTAATGATCCCCAGGGAGATTCACTGATGGTATATTCTCCGCATCTGGATATCACAGAAAGCTATGTAGCTACTACTGAGGAAAAAATATACCGGACTATTGCAAATAGCTCTGGCAGCTTCCCCACCATGCAGAGCCTGAGTTCCTACAACATCTATGCCTGCAGCATCACCAATTTCCAATCTGCTTCAGACACTCTTCTCTACGCTATGGTTTACAGCTTTAATATCCCGGGAATTCTATCCAACGGCCTTTACAAGATTGGGATGGGTGAGGGCGATATGCCGAGTTTTACGCGACTCGGCAATATTCAAAGCCAGGTCTCAGACGGACTCCTGCACATGTGCTGCGATTGGGCTGATCTTGTGGCCGATCCGGATTTTGGCGGCTGGCCCAATATCTTCAATTCCCTGATCTTCATGGACTTAACCATGCAGATCAATCTGGATATCAGCACCCTGACTCCTGAGTTTTCATTCGGAGATAGTGGCGGAACCGCCTTGGTGGAATTTGAGGATTACACCTATGATGTGGTTGAGAACACGTTGCCCGTATTGAAGTTTGATTCCATTGATCCGGATTCGCATACTGTCCACCTTTTGTACCATGACGCCGAGCAGGATTTTCCCTTGAATGCCACCGTAAGCATTTCAAACGGAAGCGGTGGATTTATCTATATGGATATGAACCCGATCTACAACCCCGACGGCACCATCACCTTTATCGAAACGTCAGGTGCGAATACTTCATACAGTGTTTCGGATAATGGTATTGACTTTGTGGGTCTGGGTCCGGTGAGCAATGAGGACTCCCTGCAGGTTCCTGTGCCTGCTTTAGGCCTCCAGCTACCCAATCCGATTTGTTCCGCTCAGCAATTGGTGGAGATTAAGCTCTCCGGCCTGCAACAGACAGCCCTGCAGCTAAGCGTATATAACATCAAAGGGCAGAAGGTGCTGGACTTGCCAAGCCTGAATCCGGTGTCGGATAGTGCAGTATATACCTGGAACCGTGCGAATAATCCCCCTCTTGCCAACGGAGTGTATTTCATGCGGTTATCTCAACCGGGGCAGAATAGCGTCCAGCGCTTTATCATCAGCAAGTAAACACAAATAGAGAGGTACCATTTGTTTATAGATTATGCCAGGATAAGAATCAAAGCCGGCAACGGCGGAGATGGAGCCGTAAGCTTCAGACGCGAGAAGTTCGTTCCCAAAGGCGGACCGGATGGTGGTGATGGCGGCCGGGGCGGAGATGTGATCGCCATTGGAGATACGAACCTGAATACACTTCTTGATTACCGCTACAGCAAGTCTTTCAAAGCCCCCAACGGTGTTTCAGGATCGGGAGGCCGTAAAACCGGGCATTCCGGTGCCCCTTTGATCCTTCGTTTACCTCTGGGCACAGAAATCTTTGTTATTCAAGACGACCGCAAGGTGAAACTTGTGGATATCACTATCCCTGGGGAAAAAGTGATCCTTGCCAAAGGCGGCCGGGGAGGCAAAGGCAATTGCAACTATGCCACCCCCACCAATCAAGCGCCACGTTATGCTCAGCCAGGCAAACACACCGATGAGATGGAGCTGGAGCTTGTCCTGAAGCTAATGGCAGATGTGGGATTAGTGGGTTTCCCCAATGCCGGCAAATCCACCTTGCTATCTGTGCTCTCCTCTGCGCGCCCCAAGATTGCAGATTATGAGTTTACTACTCTGGAACCAATGTTAGGTGTGGTGAGTGTTACGGATTATCAGAGCTTTGTAATGGCAGATATCCCCGGGATTATTGAGGGTGCGCATATCGGCAAAGGCCTGGGACACCAGTTCCTGAGACACATCCAGCGCACCAGCATCCTGCTATATCTGATCGATGTGGCTATGGCCGATCCCCTGGAAGCTTATCGAACTCTGCGTGCTGAGCTCTATCTTTATGATAGCTTCATGGATAAAAAACCTTTTCATATTGTCCTCAGCAAGATCGATACCCTGCCGGACGAGGAACGCGAACAGCGCTTGCAGGATGTGCGCGCAATTTTCAAAGAGACCACCGGAGAAGAGGTGGAAGCAATCTCTGCCGTAGGCAATATCGGCCTGGATCAACTCAAATACACCCTGTTCCGGATGATTCAGGATAGCCGGGCATAGGTCTTACAGATGCACCCAGAACAATACCTGCCCTATCTGTGCTTGAAAACGGCACCTCAATTGAGTGTCCGAAACTGCATCAACCTTCTGGACACATATCCCGATCCAGCAGCATTCGTGGGTGTTCCCGATCATCCTCTGTATCAGCAGGGTATTCTCAAATCTGATACAATTGAACACCTGAAGAGCTTTGTCCTGCCTCCCAATCAGGAAAACATACTCCAGCTCATGAAGCAGCACCAGATCCAATGTCTGGCCTACAATGAGGATGCATATCCAGCCAAACTCCGGGAGATCTTTGCCCCACCTCTGCTACTCTATGTACGTGGGGATCTGAATCAAGCCCTAAAGCCAAAATGCCTGGCAGTGGTCGGCACACGCAAAGCCACCACCTATGGCAGGGAAATGTGCCGCAAACTGCTTGATCCCTTGTGCAAGGAAGGTGTGTGCATTATCAGTGGATTAGCCCTTGGGATTGATACTCAAGCCCATCTGCGTGCCATCAACAACCAAAGCCCCACCATTGCTGCCCTGGCCAGTGGGCTGGAAAGCGTCTATCCCCCTGTCAACCGGCAATTGGCAGATAAAATTGTCGAAAGTGGAGCTCTGATCAGCGAGTATGAACCAGGCTCAAAAGCCGATAAGTGGAACTTCCCTGCCCGCAATCGGCTCATCAGCGCTCTCTCCGATGCTGTCCTTGTAGTTGAAGGCCCCATTACCAGCGGGGCTATGCTAACTGCCAAGGCTGCCATTGAACAAAACCGGGATATTTGTGCTCTTCCTGGTTACATCAACATCCGAAACTCCGAAGGACCCAACCACCTGATCAAAAATGGAGCTGCCCTGATCTCAAGTGCGGAAGATCTCTTTGCCCTGCTGCAAATGACTCCCGAAAACTCGCAGCAGATAGAGCTATTTCCAGAACTCTGCCCCGATGAACAGAGGATTTGTGACCTGCTTAAAGATGCTGAACACTCGCTTAGTTTTGATGAGTTATTGATTCAAAGCAGCTTCACCATTGGCAGGCTTTCCACCCATCTAACCAATCTGGAACTCAAAGGTGTAATCGCCAAAGAAAGCGGCAACAGCTTCTTCCTGTGTTGATTAGATTGAGTGTTTCCCAAGGATTAAGCCTGAATTGAACAACAGATAAAGGAGCTTTTCTGATGCCGGAAATCCCATTGCACTATATATCAAATGCCATCACTTGGGCAAAAAGTAAACTTGGATCTACAGATTATCGCGGAAAATGCCTGGCATTCACCGAAGATGCCTATGAGCAAAGTAACGACCTGGAAATCTTCGGTGGGGATAGCGCCCAGGAATCTGCCGATATCTATGAAGCAGGAAACAAAGAGCTTCCTCCACCCCTGGGAGCTTTTGTGTTTTTCTCCTGCAAGGGAGAAGTTGAAGGCAAGATCATGAATTGGGGACACGTGGGCATCGCTATTGAAAATGGCGAGATTATCCATGCCTGGGATAAAGTGCGGATCGACTCTTTAGAAGCTATGGTAGAATTAGTTCCTCCTCCAGGTTGGTCAAAGCTGGAATACTTGGGCTGGAGTCCGGTGGAACGCATCTTTCAAGGCTATATCAAGCACTGATATTGACCTCGAAAATCACTGTTTCACTCTCAGTAGTTCTTCCAGGATGGCTTTGGCATGCTCTTTGGCACCCACTCCGTTTTCAGATACGGGACCAACGCAGGCAGGGCAGCCTGATTCGCAACTGCAGGAGTTCACTTGTTCAAAAGCTGCAGAGAGGATTTTATCCTGAATCTGATAGATCTTTTTGGCAAGCCCGATCCCTCCAGGAATCATATCAAACAGGGCAATGATCGGATTCCCCTCCGCCAGTTCCGAATCAATCTCGCTATGCATTCCCAGATTACTTGGATCGCACATCACAAAGAAGGGAGCCAGATTCCACAATAGATATGCCAGACCTGCCATCCCGCTTTGAATGCGCACCCGCTGTTCTGCCAGGTGGTGACAACGAGGACAAAGGGTTACCAGATTGTCTGCAGCATTGGCAGCCTCAAGATCGTTAAACTTTCTTAGGGGAATGATGTGGTGCACATCAAAAGCTCGGCCATCCTCCTGAATACTGCAGGAGACGCAGCGAAATTGATCCCGCTGCCGGATGTTTTGCCGAATGACAGTCCAATCCTTTCCATAATCATTGGGATCACTGTTCCAGAGTCCTTTGTCGCGGATGCAATCCACGGTTTGCGGAGACAGGGCAATCCACCAGGCAACCGTTTTTAAAGACCGGGTAGGCAAATCCAGCTCCTGCATACCCAGGATTTCCAGACTGCCGAAACGAATCTTTTTGAACCCGGTAACGGTGGTATGCACCTGCACTTTTCCCAGATACTTCTTTCCCCAAGCCTGGCTCTGCACCTGGCGCAATTCCTCCAGATTAATCTCGGTCTGCTGCAAAGCCTGTGTGTAGTAGTCACAATTGCTATCGCTAACTTCCACCAGGCAATGCTCTGCATCCAGTTTGTCCACAAGCCAGCTTGCCCCGGCATGCAGATAAATAGCTCCGGGATGAGTCATCCACTGTGAACTGGCTTCATCCACATAGGCAATGCATTCTCCCTCTGCCATGATCTGATATTGAGTAGTAGTATTGCGCAAAGACACATCAGCAGCAGGATAGCTATCCAGCAAACCGATGTATTTGTTTCCCACATGGCGAATCTTGCCATCTTCTTCCAGGATGGATAGATAACCCCAAAGCTCCACAGCTTTCAGAGAACCAAAATCTTCATCCTCCCTCAAACCCAGCTCGCTTATTGCACAATGCAGATGTTTTAGCAGGATTTCATGATTGTTGGGATCGATCAGAGCATGCTCGGGATTGTTTTCCCAAAGATACTCGGGATGATGGCTGATGTATTGATCCAGGGGATTTGCCCCGGTGAGCAGAATGCACAAAGCGCTGTTTCCTTTGCGGCCAGCCCTGCCAGCCTCCTGACGCACTGCAGATATTGCCCCGGGATAACCATTGATCAGCGCTACATCCAGGCCTCCAATATCGATTCCCAATTCCAGAGCATTGGTGGAAATCACCAGGTTTAGCTGCCCTGATCTGAGATCTCGCTCAATAGCTCGTCTTTGAGCCGGCAGATATCCGCTGCGATAGCTGGATACTTTCGCTTTCCTATCCCCGGCAATGTTCAAAAGCAGCATTTCCACGCTGGGACGGCTGACCGAAAACACAATTCCCTGCAAGGGATATTTCAGCAAAAGCCGCGCCAGAGATGCTGTTTCCGAGATTGTGCTGCGACGAATGCCCAGGTCATGATTCACCAGGGGAGGATTGTAGATCAGATTGATCCTTTTCCCGGAGGGTGAGCCATCTTTGTCGATCAGGATCACTTCTTCTTCCAAAAGATCGCTGGCAAGCTCCCGGGCATTGGCCAAAGTTGCTGAAGTACAGATGAAGATCGGATGAACATCATATACTCTGCAAATGCGCTTCAACCTGCGAATCACATTGGCGAAATGAGAGCCAAACACGCCACGGTAATAGTGCACTTCATCAATCACCACGTATTTCAGATGAGAAAGAAAGGTCATCCACATGCTGTGATTGGGCAAAATCCCCAAGTGCAGCATATCGGGATTGCTGAACATGATATGAGCTTTGTTGCGAATACGGCTGCGATCCTTGGAAGGAGTATCTCCATCATAGATACCGCTGAAGATTTGTCGCTTTTGAGCAGCACAAAGCCTGGTGGCAAGATCACTCATTTTATGAGCCTGATCTTGAGCCAACGCCTTGGTGGGATAGATCATAAGTGTCCGGCTGGCAGAATCTTCCAGCACACTCTGCAAGATCGGGAGCTGATAGCATAGGCTCTTCCCGCTCGCCACTCCAGTGCTGATTACCACATTTTGATTCTGAAGGATTGCGCTTAATGCCTCCGCCTGATGGCTGTATATTCGCTCAATGCCGATACTCTGGCAAAGCTGGATCAGTGCAGGATTCAGAGCCTTAGGGAAGTCCTGATAATGCGCTTCGCGCTCTTCCTGAATATTGGTGGATACTATGTTCTGATTGTAACGCCTGGATTCCAGTAAGTGCTGATAATACTCTTCCACCTGGTTCATTTAGGGCAAAATCACCTGTTTCAAAATGTACGCTCTTTCTTTTTCCTCAATCCGGATCAGGTATATGCCAGATGGTAGCTGAAGATCAGCGCTATCAAACTGCTTGATATTATGCACTTTGTGCAGCAATTGCCCCCTGAGGTTATAGATTCTGGCCGAGAACACCAGATCGGAATCCAGTTTGAAGCTGCTGCGGGCAGGATTGGGATAATTCTTCACAAGCTGAGGACAATGGATTTCCTCGTCTGTGTCCAGATAGCCACCTTCGCAATACAGGGAGATATCATCCACAAATAACGCCATGGCATCCAGAGAAACACAATTGATCGCCAACCACACATCCTGATCTTGATACTCGCTAAGATCAAAGCTATATTCCGTCCAGCTTGCCGGTACTGTCAGGTAGTTTTCACCATGCAAGGTTTTGAAGGATTCGGGATTGCCGTCTGCGGTGGAGATTAGGACTCGCATTCGTTCCAAACCATAAGCGGAAGTGTAAGACCTGCCCCAGAAACTGAAGCTGGCATTAGTGCCCAGATGCAGCCAGGGACTGATCAACCAATCGTTGTTGGGAGGATTCACACATGCAATGGCCATCAACATATTGGCTCCGGAATGAGCCCCTGGATCGGTGATCGGTGGCTGACAGGCAGAGGGCGAAAACACCATCCAGCCCATAGCCTCCCCTTCTTGAGGAAAATCAGTATGATCCCATTCCCAGGTTGGAGATTGATCCAAATCCAGATTTTGCCACTGCGGGATATCGGTACTGAAACCGGGAAGGGCATCAAAGCCCTGGGCTATCAATTGCTGAAAGCCTTCCGGAGGAACACTGATCTGGATGCTGTTTGATGGTCCGGAAATGCTGCCATCCTGAAACCGGATTTGGACATTGTAGCTGTATGTCTCACCATGGTTTACACTGGAATCCTGGTAGCTATCCACCGGACTCTCCGCCAGAAACAGACCATTGCGATTGATCCGGTATGCCGCAATATCATCAAGCTCGGGAACGTCCCAATTCAACGATATCGCACCATCTTCATAGTAGCCGTGAAGGTTGTATGGTGCATCAACACTCCCGGAGAAAACAAGACGTAGATTGCTCAATGAGCTCTTCAGATTCGGGTTCTCAGGAGGATTGGCTGGATCGGGATTCACACTCAGACTCTGAAACTGCAATGCCCGCTGTGAACCGCTATCAATACAGAAGAAATCATCCGAGCTATTTCCCTGCAACTCTGAGTTTTCATCCACCGCTACCAGCAGGTTTGATTGAGCATCATAGTTGAAAGGAGTCTGCAGAGTCACAAGCAGCCAGCCACTTCCTGGTAATCCTGAATCAAAATCGGAGAGACTAAGCATTCCGTCAAAAACCTCGCTCATATCCTGCATGCTAACCCAGTTGTTTAAGCTGGACAACTCGCTGTGTCCCATATATATCTTCAGATTCTTATTCGCGTCCAGGAAGCCTGTACTCTGCACATGATATTGAAATCCCAGATGAGTGATGGTTCCGCTTTGGCCAATCTCTTCAGCAAGATACAATTGCTGAGAGTAGCTGAATCTGGCCAGGGGCTCAAACGGCAGGCCCTGATTGAGCAGATCTCCATTGCCAATATCCACTGTCTGTCCCCAGCTCAGCAGCGGAAGCAGAAGCAACAGGCAGATCAGGACTTTTTGCGCCATGCACTTACCTGTAAGACCCTGTAGATGTAATTACGCTTACTAAGCCGAAGAGGCTGCCAGGTGTCCTGGGGTTCACCCAATAGTTCAAAATGCTCGTGCAGCTCTTCCTGCAACCAGTCCCAACTGCGATATGGTTCTCCAGCTTTGCGGATTCCAGCGGGAGGCTGAGAAGTTTTATATTGATAGCTATCGGCAATCACCAGCAATCCACCAGCGTTCATCCTCTGGTGTATCATGCTAAGGAAGCGGAGGGGATCAATGGCTTCCTCAAGCGTATTCAGGGCAATCACAGCATCATACCCACTGAACTTTGGCGAAAGATTGGAGCTGTCAGCCTGCCAGAATTCGACCTTGGAAGCGCAGTCAAGAAGTTGCTTTTGTTTGAGTGAGTGCTCCGCAACGGAATCGAGATCTCCCTCTTCCTTCTGCACATAGCGGATATAGCCCTCTTCTTTCATCCGGGTTGCCAACTGTATGATGCGGGCAGTGCTATCCAAGCCGGTAACGTGCTTAAAGTACTTCGCCAATTCAAAACTGAGCCGCCCTGTTTTGCAGCCCAGATTGAGGACATGCTGATCTTTTTTACCTTTGAGGTAATCCTGAATGGAATCTATAAACCAGAGAGCAAAGTCACTCTCCCAATCCAAATCACACCAAGGCACGATGGCGGGATCATCCTCATAGAGATTATCCTCAATCTCCACAGCTGCATCGCTGGCAATATAGCGGAATCCGGCATGCTGATAGAAATGACGCCGGAAGGCATAGCGGGAATCCCGAATGGCTTCATTCCCGGTGGAGATGAAGCTGCCTCCCTTGATCAGATTGTGCCTTGTATCAAAGGTGGGGACGCTGAAGTCGTCGTAGTAGGGATGAATCCTGAAGCCTGGAAAAGCGGCAATGGGAGTTTCTGTCCATTGCCATACATTGCCAATGATATCATAGAACTCACCAAAGGCAAAGTGATCTACAGGGCATGCCGATGCCCAATATTCCAGATTGATATTGCCTGGCGCCTTGTCCCAATAGGGTTGATCCGTATTTACATGAGCATCCCTAAGCAGATACCATTCAGCCTCGGTGGGCATACGGATGGGCAGCCCGGAGCTTTTGGCTTTCCAATTGCAGAATGCTTTAGCTTCCAGATAGTTCACTTCCACGGGATGACTCCAGGGCATGGGAACCTCAGACGCAATCGTGCGTAACTTGTAGTCACCGGTATCTGTGACTCGCCAGAACCTTGGATATTGTGCCTTTTGATAGCTCTTCCAAGCCCAGCCCTCGGGAGTCCAATAATCCTGCTGCTGGTAGCCTCCAGCCTCGATGAACTCTTTGAACTCGGCGTTGGAAACCAGATAACGGGATGCCTGGAAGCTCTTTACCTCATATTGCTTTTTGCCGTACTCATTGTCCCATCCATAAAGAGGATCGTCAAAGTCTTTGCCCAAAACGATCTCAGCCCCAGCCACCGGCAATAACACATTGGCGGGAGCAGCAGAATCCAGCGGACAGATATTCCAGAAATCCAGTGGCTTCAGGCATTCCAGCGGCAACTGGCGAATCAAGACAGATGATGTTTCCAAGTGTATGCGTTCATGCTCGATGCCCATCACAATTGCCCACCATGGGCTCTCCCAGCTAATTCCACCCTGCGGGGCCGGTAAGCTTGAAATCAGGCTGTCAACAAAGCTGCGCACCTGCTGCCGGTATGCCCGCACTTCCGGAATCGCTTGCCAATCATAGTGAGCTTCATTGAGGTCATCCCAGCTCATCTCATCAACACCCACGGCAAACATCGCTTCAAAAGCAGAATTGATGCGCTGATTTACGATTCCGGAGATATTCAGTTTGTTCACATAAAACACTGCGGTGTGGCCAAGATAAAAGACCAGGGGATGCCGCAAAGGATCCGGACGCAGATAAAAAGCCGCATCATCAGCAAGCAATTCATAGAGCTTTTCATCGATGTCATAAGTCTTATGAAAATAGCTTCGCACTTTCTCGCGCAGGCTTTCACCATCCACCTCATTTAGAATCAGGGTTTTCTGAACCTTTATATCTTCCATCAAGCCTCCAGGGCAGATCAATCTCATTTCTGACAGATTAGCCAAACAAGCCTGACTGTCAAGTGAAAAAGCTGGTGTAGCTTTTCGCAAGCAGTAGAGAGGGGTCAATGCCTCACTCATGCAAAGTGACAATGAAATCTGCAAATTGTGCAGCGAAAAATGCAAACTGTCGCATCGTAGCTCATCCTTACTCATCCTTTCCAAGACCCCTCTGAGTAGTTTTTGACAGGCTTTCTGCAAATTAGATCACCGAAAAATGCAAATTCTGACAGGGTTTCTGCAAATGAAAAAGGCTAGCCCCAGCATGAGATGACTATGATGTAATACTGGTCAAGTGCTTATGGCACACTTAGATCATGCCGCTTCTTTCTATCAGCATGATATGAAGGACTTGTATCTCAATCATGCATATTTCGCATATCAAATATGAAATATCACACCTTAAAGAATGCGGGATTTTGTCCTAACGAAGTAATCCACTTCACATATCTTCCTCCTTACACTGCTTCCATCCAGTCTATAACAGCCTGAAAGATGGTTTCCTGCCATTTCTTGATGTTTGAGCCAACACCCAACTGAATAAGGCTACAAGATACAGAATCGGCCCAATCTGTTCTGAGGGCGTAGCTACCGCTTTGCACGCTGTTGTTATGACCAGGATACACCAATGCGTTTCTGGCAGAGCGGAAGAACTGGGAATAGGCGAATAGCTGTTGCAGATCAGAAGGTGAGGGTCCGGCACCTGCGACGTCTTTCCACTTGGTATCCAATACATATCTGCATCCATTATCATTGTTTTCCAGATAGATATCCGGCCGCAAATACCTTCTGCAAGATCCTGTCGCCCAAAAGTCTGTGGAGTGTTGCCCTCTCACCGAATATGGAGCCGAGTTGACCAGGAACTGCTTTCTCAGGCTGTGATAGATGAAGCTTTCCCAGAGTAGGTTCATGTCGAACATCAAGGCCAGGACGGTGTTTGCCCCTGCAGTGAGGTCCGGGTGAAAGCCCAATAGCAGCAGCCTGGCAATCTCGATCGCGGTGCGGTAGCCTTCGGTTTTTCTGGTATAGACAAGCTTGTTGAAGGTACTTTCGGAGATGTTTTGGCTGGATACTTGGGGAAAATTGAGTTCCAAAGCTCCAATCCGGTTGTGGATCTGGGTGTCTTGGGAGAGCAGGCGGATCAGGGTGACAGCCTGGCTGATTATCCTGTGCCAGACGTGATCCTGATCATACACGGAGGTATTGGTGAGGAATCTTTCTTGATGCACCAGATTCTTGGCCAGATGCCTAGGAAAGTCCAGCGAGCCCTTGAGCGAAGTCTGGTTAAGGCTTTGCCTGCGATATTGTTTGATCAGGCCGGTGCGGATCAGGTATTCCACTTCTGTGATGAAGAGATCGAAATAGAGTTCAAGGATCGAGTTTGAACTCAGGGTCAGCATACTGGTACTGGGTGCAGAAACCCTGAACATACCAACTTCCCGAAGCATGCCGATCAGCAAGTCCCGCCAAGCATTTACATCACCACCATTGCGATCCAGCTTTGGCAAGACCTCGATCTGGATGCCATCCACCTGGATAACTCCCACATATTCGCAGAATTCAACTCCGTTGTGAATCAGATTGTAATACCGGGTCTTACTGGAGGAGTGAAAGCGTTCCAAAGACTCCAGAAGAGTCTCTGTGAAAGGCACTCCGTTATACTCGCGGCCTGTTTTAAGCCGGTCATACTCGAACACGCTGATCTTGTTAGGCTTCATCGCTCGCTTTCATCAGAACCCGCAGCGCTCTCCGGAAGGCATCGTCATCCATATCATCCCGGCGAACCAAGGTGTAGCGGACGTGGTCATTGAACTCATCATTATCGGGCGAGGGTTTAGCAAAAATTGACTGGGTAACCGGGCTTGACTTCACAAAACCTCTACCCAGTACCAGTTCGATCCTGCCGAAATTGCCATAGAAATACTCCTGCAGGAGAGGAATAATCTCATCGAAAAACACGGCTTTTAGACTACTCTCGCCATTAGCTACCCTCAAGAAATAGCTGTGTCCGATGGCATGGTCTTTATCTAATAAGCCCTCAATCCTTTGGTTGATGGTACTCAACAGGCCGGCAAGATCGATTCCCTGCTCTTCTTTGCCAGCCAGAAGGATGTAATCCGGGGTCATCTCGCAGAAGCTGAATCTGCGTCTGAGGGCTGTATCCAGAGCCTCCACGCTGCGGTCTGCGGTGTTCATGGTGCCAATGATATACAGATTTGGTGGTACTGAGAACTTCTCTTTGCTGTAGGGCAAAGTCACTTCCAGGGCTTCCTTCATTCCGGAGCGTTTATCCGGCTCGATCAGAGTGATGAGTTCGCCGAAGATCTGGGAAACGTTGCCGCGGTTGATCTCGTCGATAATCAGGACCTTAGGTGCTTGAGGTGAATCGATGATTCTCTCTTCAATTCCATCGGTGTCACTCGTTTCCACGTTTGCTACAAGGTCATCAGGAGACGCAGTTTGCAGGCTATCAGATATCTGGACGATCTTGCTCCATATAGCCCTGTATGCGGAACTGTGCCACTTGCCTGTAATCTCATCGATGTCTTTACTTGAAGAAGTATTAGGATCTCTTCCCGATAAGAATAACTTACGCAATGCCGGCACGTCAATTTCATAGGTTCGATTATCCGGGCTGCTGACAACCAATGTATTATTAGACAGTATCCTGACTACTTCCAGCGGACGATCCATTTTTGTTTGCAAGAGATATTTCTCTTTGTGGGATAGTTTATCTCTGATCTCTTCAATTAGAAGCTCATAGAGTGTTTCAAAATCTTCCGGACTGTTTCCAGCCCCTGAAAAAGCGTCTTGAATACTATGTTCGAAGCCGTATTTATCAATCAATAGCCTCAGCACACCCAGGAAATAGCCCTTGTCGTATGGGGGGACATCCTCTCCAATCGCGTGGGAATAGATGTTTTGCCTTGTTATGGTTACACTTGGCTTGAACTCTGGAGCAGTATGCACTGTTAGATTGCCATTACCATTCAGGGATATTCCAAACTCAGTTCCGTTGGGCGTCCAGACCTTCATCACAGGCTCCGGCATAGATTTCAGATCAGAGCAGAGTCTGGCGTATGCCTGGTCAAAACTGTTATCGACGGAGGGCTCTGGCTCAGCGCTACGCAGTTTCAGGATTTCATCGATCAGAATTTCTTCATAAGATATGAGATTGGGCCTCTTTCGCTTTCTGTAAACCAGTAGCAATTCATTTTTTGATATCTGACTTGGTGTACGCTTTGACCCTGCTCGAACCATGATACCCAACCTGTTAGCAGTCCTATAAACATCAAAAGGATTTCCTCTTACAGTGTACAGAATCACTCTGGAACGTTTAGTTTCGCTATCATCAGGCAGGGTTTCAAGATAAGCATCATACAGCCTACTGAAGTCCTGATCACTGATGGAGGCGATACCGTCCTCTCTGGGTATTGATACCTTGGGATACGGGACTAAAGCCCTCAAATTTTCCTGAGAGGATTGCTCACAGATTGTTTTAAAGATACCCGGCAGCACATTATAACTGAGGGAGCCATCCTTTCTGGAGACTGGTTTTATCCCCTCGATGAAATCCTCATAGCTCATGCTCTGATGGAAAGTAGTGAAGACGATCCTTCCCTCATCAACCAATTTCCGGTACCTTGCTGTCAGAGCGTCCCTAGTCAGGTATTTTCTCTTCAATTTCTCTTCAGATATGCTGTCTGCGATGGCAACTGCCTTGTTGATAGTGTTATAGGTCTTTCCTATGCCAGGAGGGCCGTACAGGATCAGGTTGAGCGGATGCTTGGTTCTATGTTCGAAATTTGGTCTTGGTGGATTATCCATAAACTCCCTGTCTTTTATGGTGCCCTTTTCGGAACTTGAAGCTTGAGCCAGCCTTTCCAATGTCTCATACTGCTTCTTGGTAGCTGTGAAATTAGTCCCCTGCAGACCAACATTTAGGTTGGTCAACTCCGGGATTTCAGATATTCTGGACTTTAGTATAGGGTTTTTAGCAAGATTATACCTTACAGTTATCTCGACCATAAGTTCAGGCTGTTCCTCAGACTGATCCTTCCGAAAACCTTGTTCCCAATAGTCGCTTGTGGTGACTTGTACGTCCGAGGTTACTTCTGCTAAAGCGTAGCATCCAGCGTCAGTGCCAGTGACCCATAATATGACTCTGTCTCCAATTCGAATCTTGTTCTTATGTGCAACGACTCTCCACTTGATTGGGCGTTCCGTGCCTAACGCACCAGCAATATCGTAATATTGAGGATTGCATTGGAATACCCAGTAAGAGGCTGTATTTTCCTGCTGATACTTGATACAAGCCTTACCGGATATCTCATAAAATGGCATCTCAGACTTATCTTTGATTGTCTCAAGAATCTTCTGATAACCTCTGTATGTGTCAAAATTCAAATCAATTTGCAGATCTTCTCTCAAATATGGTTTTGTTTGGGCGTCGATACACATGAAGTGTTCAGGATCAACCAAGAAAAGTGCCTCTGTCAGTTTTATAATTCCCATCCCTGGTATCCTTAGAATATCCTCGAAATCTTGATCTTCTAGTTTATACTCAATTGCCTTGAAAAAAAACGACCATAAGCGGTCGATCTCGTCATTTACTCTCGTTGCCTTATCCTGGAACATTCGTATGTACAGGTTATAGGTAGTAGGGACTCCTTCAACATCTGTTGGAGTATGAATATTCAAACTCTTTGCAATGTTCTGTAAGACTTGGAGTCGTTTTTGATCTCCGTATTTATAGATGAAAAAGAAGAACGAAAAAGGATCTATCTCTTCAAGTTTGATCTTCTGTCCCTGAACATCTTGATCATTTAGTCCATCAACCCCAGATTTCTCCAATTCGGCGATCAATTCCGGTTGCCTGTCCTTCATATTCTTGAGATACTGCACGATCTCTTTGTGCGTTTGGACCCAGGTAAATTTGCTCGATTCAGCCATTCTATCTCCCTTTTTCAATCAAATAATGGTTATCTTAGTGTTCATATTCTGCGATCTCTAATCCTCAATTATTCTCTCATCCATGACAGCACTGATGATTCGTTCTTTGACGGCTTCCCAGCTTCGCCCCTGAAGATCGAGGATCTCAATTTGCTCATTATCTGCGTCACGAAAATAGGTAAGCGATCTGATGAGATGCCAGAGCTCTGCCATCGGATACTTTTGAGTGAAGAAATCCAGCATTTGCCTCAGTGTGAAATGCAGAAGTAAAGCCTCCACATCCCAAAAATCCTTCTTGCTTCCTCGGCCTGAGACCGCGTTGAGCTTAAAGGCAGCAAGGTCTTTCAATCCAGCCACCCGGATGCCATCGATCTGCGCAGGCGGCTCCAGCAATTTGTAAGGATGATACAAAGACCGACTCCATGCCACGCATCCCATAAGACAAAGTGCCAAGCCGGACCATGCCATAAACCACATAGAGCCATGGCTATCATAGGTACGAAGAATATCTGCTATGTCTTTGCGCTACTGATCTTTGACAGAGGGAAGAACAGATAATCCCTGATCCAATCGGAAATTGATATATGCTCTCTGCACCAAAATGACTTGATCTAGGCTAGACAAGAAATTTTACTGTACTAACGCAGAACAACAGCTAATGAGTCTGCGAATACATCTGTGAATAGCATCGCCCCATTATCGTTCAGATGACCAGCGTCTTTGAACAGTTGTGGTTTATAACTGAACTGCGGAGTCTCACCATAGAGCATAACTGGAATATTGTAATCCATGGCAATGGAATGAATGACATCCATACCAATAGGCTTGCTAGGGACATAGGATGGTGAGTAGCTGAATATCAGATCAATTCCCCTGTCCCTGCATATGTTCGCAAATGAACACAGGCTCGACACTGCATGAGAGTCAACTAACTCACTTGTGCTAATACTTTTAGCAGAGGCTGCTATTCTTTGTACTTCACCAGGGTGCATTACCCCTGGAATTGGTCTGTAACCTGTTCTGAATGGAGGGGATGATTTTAAGTAACCCTTAGATACATTAAAAATCTTCCGGTTATACGCATATAGAGGGAAGGTAAACTTAACCTTCGCCCATTTGTCCCTAACAATCAGTATCCTCCTGATGTCTGGGTCATTATAGTAATATGGGTATAAGTCAATTGTGCCTCCATCCAATGATGGTGTGAGGTCACCAATTTCGTAGATAATGAGCTTAGGAGTGTGTTTCTTGAGTAGCATTTGCAAGATTCCGAATTGGTAAGTGGCATTCTTACCGTCATCTCCGGCATTGAAGCAGCTTAAGCCTAGCTTCCCTTCGATTATGGATGGGTCATAATGATGGGATGCTCTTGATGCTCCGAATATGTAGGCATCATATTGTGTCCTGATTACATGATTTATTTGAGCCCCGGAATTCCCTCCATATGATCTCATGTACATATAGTTAAGACCATAATAGATACTACTACTGATAATCCATGATAGAGCCAAAAAGACAATAGCCTTCTGAGCTACTTGATTAACACTAGAATTGGAAATATATGAAGGCCTGGCCATCAAGAACTCCGATAAGTAGTATTACCATCATCAATGATAAATATGTTCCCCACCTCAGCACAATATGCTTTTCAGCGATGAATTGATCCATCTGTTTCTTATCAAGCATAATCTCCAGCACTAGTAACATCATAACCCCTATAGCTATGAATACCGAAGTACTACTCCCCCCCGTATACAATGTCCAGTTATTGCTAAGTATTGAATTGAGCATATGCCTAGCTCGTTGATTGAAGGCACCCTAAAGAATACAAGCCCGAGAGATATAATCATGTATGTAAATATCTTCTTGAACGTTTTTGAGAACTTGTTTCCGATAAGCTTCTTGTCCCAGCTTGTGAGGTCTTCCATAATCAGAAATCCCGCTTGCAATGCTCCCCAGATAATGAACATCCAACCTACGCCATGCCATATACCGCTTGCAACAAACATGATTAGGATTCCTACATAGACCTTCAGTTTAGATGAACTTGTGCCCATAAATGGATAAAACACATAGTCCTTCAGCCAGGTTGTAAGAGATATATGATTACGTTTCCAGTAATCTGTTACTGAGGTGGAGTTCACATAGGGAGTTCTGAAGTTAACCATTAGATCAAAGCCCAATAACTTACCCACTCCTCTGGCAATATCAGTGTATCCACCAAAGTCTGCATAGAGCTGTAATGGATAGAGCAGGGCTGCTACGATCAAAGTTAAGCTGGAATGCATGGGTATGTTGTTGTAAACTGCATCAACATAAGCTCCTATGTTATCTGCGACAACCATCTTTTTAAACAGTCCCCACAGAATCAACCGGAATCCATTAGCAAAGTTATCATAGAGCAGTGGGTGATCATCTGTAAACTGCTTGAACAGGTTCTTGGCTCTTCCGATCGGACCACAAAGGATTTGAGGGAAAAAAGCCATATACACAGAAAATGTTAGCAGATTGCGTTGTGACTTAATATCTCCCCAATAAACATCCAAGATGTACCCTAATGCCATGAAAGTATAGAAGGAAATTCCGATAGGCAGGATGAGACTGTGATGTGGAATGCTGAGATTTAAGCTTAACGAAGAAAAGATGGCATTGATCTGATCTCCGAAGAAATTGAAGTATTTGAAGAAGAAAAGAATACCAAGATTAAAGATCAAGCCAACAGCAAGCAGTTCATTTTTTCCTATTGCGATATACTTCTAGCCCTCTACCCAAGAAGTAGTTTGCCAATGTTGATCCCACTAGAAGCACAAGGTAATCAGGTTGTATACTGAAATAAAAATGGTAGCTTGCTGCCAGCAGCAGATAGTTGCGATATCTATGCGGCAAAAAATAGTAAGCTACTACGATAACAAATAGAAATATGAAAAATGGTATGGATGTAAACTGCATTCTAGCTGATTGTGTATCCGCTATCTATAGATAACACTGTTCCAGTAATATGGCGAGAAAGATCAGATATTAGATAGGCGGCCAAGTTCGCCACATCCTCAGGCCCCGGAATCCCTAACAAGTGCTTATCTCTAATGCTTTGAACAGATTCATCGGGCAAGCTTAAGAACATTCGTTCAAGCATTTCGGATTTCACCATTGCGGGGCATATGTTGTTTATTCTTATGCCCCTGCTGGCAACCTCCAATGCAAGCGCTTTTGCAAGTCCCTGGAGTGATGATTTGGTGCAACAATATTCAATTTTTCCCTTTTCGCCTGTCAACCCACTAACCGACGACATCAACACAATACTCAGGCCGCGCTTGACATACATTCCGGGCTTGGTAATCATCTTGCATATGATTACAGCTGAGGCTACATTGGCCTTGAACATCTCAGTAAACTCTTCCATATAGATGGTCTTCAATGGATTGGTTCTTTCTATTCCAGCACAATGTATGAATCCTGATACTGGCTCACTTCCCTTCAGCTTCAGGAAGTTCTCTTCAATCTGGTGTTCATCAGTCAATTCGAAATCGAGGCTGATGTTTTCAGTTCCGGACAGCGAGGAAAGAGTTTGCGCTAAACGATTTTCATCCCTACCACAGGCTATGATTCTAGCGCCTAGTTGGCTGCATAAGATGGCGCAACTCCTACCTATGCCCGAAGATGCCCGGTAATTAGGACTCTCTTATCCTTGAGTATTGAATCAGACCATAGCATTATGCGCTGAAGCTATCCCTACCGATCAGTTCAACCAATGATTCCACCGTGTCCACCTGGTTCAATTGTCGAGCATTAAACTGCTTACCAAAGTTCTTGTGTACAAATGCCACCAAGGACATGATTGCCATTGAATCATACTCGTCATAGTCTTTCAGGTTGGATTCCAAGCTTAGCGCATCATCGATCTCGATCAAATCTGCTAATTGTACCATAAACTCATTAGTAGTCATGATAATCTCCTATATAGTAATTATTGTAGCCCCGTAAGAATAACCTACACCAAAACCAGCTAGCAGCACCTGGTCACCTTGCTTGACTATGTCATCACGTAAGCACTTCTCAAGAGCTATGGGAATTGTGGCTGATACTGTATTTCCGGTATCTGTCATGTCGATGAAAAACTTATCTTCAGTAATACCGACAATATCTCTAAGGTACTGTAGCATGTATTGATTGGCCTGATGAAATATCACATAGTCAATATCGTCAAGGCTCATTCTGTTTTTCTCTAGCACCTGATTTATTAGTTTGGGCACTGCTTCAATCGTGAAATTGAAAATTTCGGGGCCGTTCATAAACAGCTTATCGTCATTGTGCAAAACCCCGTTTTCATCCGTCCAGTCATTAGCTTGAGAGTGCAGTATGTTGCGCATACCGCTATTGGGTATTATCAAGTTACTCCAACCCTTGCCATCAGTACCTAAAGCGAACTCATGAATCTTGGATAAAAAGCTCTTGTCCACAAGCATTGCTGATGCTGCGTCTCCGAAAATGCTTCTGTTGCCCTTGTCCCGAGGGTGTAAGTGCTTTGAATAGGTCTCTGATACTACCAGGAGCACATTCTCGGCAATACCAGCGCTCAGCAAACCCTTAGCTAAAGACAAGCCGTATATAAAACCTGAACAACCAAGATTAAAGTCTAATGCTCCGATTTCTGTTCTTAATCCCAAACGATCCTGAAGAATGCAAGCTGATGTTGGTAGCAGATAATCCGGACTCTGAGTGCATAACAAAAGGTAGTCAATAATGCCGCGATCTACAGATTCAAATATCCTTTCGGATGCTTTTACGGCCATGTCCAGCGCGGTCTCATCTTGAGCAGAGATGTGCCGTGTCCTGACCCCCAGCTTCTTCTCGATCTTTTTGGGAGTCCACTCGGGGAAGAGCTCAGACAGCTCCTCGTTGCTTAATACTCGTTCTGGCAGGTAACTGGAGATTTTCATATATCCTCAATAATACAGCTTCGCCCCGTCGCTTATGCAACATTAATTGAGAATTGACAATTGAGAATTGAGAATGAGTGGCCTGCGGCCAGAATTCGATTCACAATCTACGATTTACAATGTACATTTACGGGGCATTGCGATGAAAGGCATTTTCTTGCGGCTGGGGCTGGTGTCAAGGAAAAACAACTAAATTGAGAATTGAGAATTGACAATTGAGAATTATGGGCAGGTCTCGAATTGGGAATTCTCGATTTAGGGTCAACATAGTAGGTGATGTACGAGTTACGATGTACGATTTACTATAAACCCTCACCGAAAACTTCAAATCGTTCTCACTTGGACAACAGATGATATCACATTACAGGAAAGTAAGATATGACATGCACACATGTTTAGTTGG
>Ga0265294_10002252_pt1 | contig 25475 bp, 50 predicted proteins | sample MunlanPumphouse3_FD_192504 | JGI IMG/M metagenome (GOLD analysis project Ga0265294, IMG submission 192504) | Groundwater microbial communities from a municipal landfill in Southern Ontario, Canada - Pumphouse #3 | ecosystem: Environmental > Aquatic > Deep subsurface > Groundwater | place... | reverse complement strand
CTCCTTGATCAGCTTGATCTCAGGTTTGTCCTACTTCACAAACAAATAGGACATCAACTTATTTAAGCCTTTCGAAGTATATAAACTCAAACTCAAAGTTGATCAAAATTGGCCTTTTCTTGTGGATTTAGGACGAACATCCTATGGGATGTATCTAAGAAAAAAAAAGTTAAAGAAGTTCCTTTCCGGAAAGCAACCTAATTATCTGCATAAAATCGCTACTACATCCCTGAAGAAGGTAAGAAGCTGTAAACAGTAGCATGATTGTTTTTTCGTCAACGTCTGACACTGCATATAATGCTAAAATAGGGATCAGCCCTACGATAACTCCACCTATTAAATGGAAAAACGTTTTTGGTTTGGATTTTTCAACTTCCTCATCGTCAATAAAAACGCTATTGGGCACCGGAATGAGTAGCCCTATAGTTGTAAAATTCATCTCCACTATTTTACATTTAACAAGTTTAGCGGCATAGTAATGCCCTGCCTCATGAAAATAAAATACTAAGATGTAGACAACACACAATAACACTGCAAAATACAAAACCTCCATTATCTCACCCTTATTTTTCTGATAAATCAAATATAGAACTTAGTTTTGCATCAACCATAAGTGGGCGAGTCATAAATTTTAAGTTGATCACTTCGTCAAAGCATCAGCAATATTTTCAAGCTCTTTACTGTAGTCGTTTGGCCCTAAGCCGTCCATTACTTCCAATCTTGTTTTTTCAACTGCAAGCTTTACGATGTCAAGATAAGGAACAGTAAGGGATCCTACTGAAAATTTATCTTCAAACAGCTTGCAAAATTCACCAATATTCTTTTCAATCTTTTCTCCAATCCAACCGCTTAACACTCTTTGTGTCAATTTTAGCACTCCATTTTCAACTTTCGTTCCAGTATGAGCCTGCCTAAAAGTTACGCAGGCTGCATAGTCTTAACCACCGGAACACTTGCAAAAGCATTTGATTTTTAATCTAAACCAACTTCTGTACGCACAGCCGGACTTCACCTAGTAAGCTCTTCACTGATCAACACACTGGCATTAATAGACAGTATGTAAAGGAAATATACTATAAATCCTGAACCAAACGCCCCTATTATGGGCTTGATTAATATTGTACTGTTCCAGGGTACTGTGTTTACTAAGTCAGAGCAATACCTTAGAACATAAAGTCCATACACAAAGCTAAATAAAAACAATAACGGTAAGGTTACTGTTCTGATGTCATTAGCTGTCCATTGAGGTTTCCAATCTTCTATCATGTTACTCTATATAATATTGGACAAACTCATATAAAAACATATTCTTCTGCCTAATTTTATATAGAATGAGCGATATTTACATAATGCATAAGATCTTTAGAGTATGACTCTAAAATATCGAAGTGATACACCGTGACAAGCAAAATACAATTTTTAGTACTGCTTCTAATCGTCATCGGAGGCGTTGCAGCTTATGCAGATGCAACTAACACAAGCTCTCTTGGTGATGGAAACAGCACACCTATAAGTAACGCTACAGAAAACGTAACTGTAAACACCACTGAAGACATCCCCATTGTTGACGTTTCTGACAACAACTCTTCTGAACCCTCAGATGATTACGTAGCTCCTGGGGCTAATACCACGCCCACTGTGATCAACAATAACTATGTTAATATTGACAACAATATCCAGGTTCCTGTGTCTGTGCAGCCTTCTATAGCACCAACTACAGCTACAACAGATAACACTTTACAAAAGACTGAAGTAGTTGAGAAGAAAACAGTAACTGCACCTAAAGTTGTTCAGCAGAAAACTGTAACAATTAAGACTACAGATCTATACACAGGTCAGATCGTGAAGCTCACCGATGACGAATCTATAAAGAAAGGACTTGAAATTACTGAAGTAAATACAGGCAAGACCGGCTGTGAATATATTGTGATCAAGAACAACAATGATTTCGATATGGGCCTCGGTGGATATACAATCTATGTTGATGAAACCGAAACAGGGATCAGGCTTCCAAACATCGAAATTGGTGCCGGGAAGAGCGTTAAGATGTTTACTGTTAACGGAAAAGCAGATACCTTTGATGCTGATGGAGACCTTCAAAAGTTCCATTTCAGGCTTGCAAAAGAGCTGTATCCAGACTGCACATCCGTAAATATCTATCTACTTGAGCCTAACTTCAATGAAGCTATAAGCCTGATAGTGACGAAAGCTTAAAAGCTTTCAACTTTCTTTTTTTTTAACCAGATCTAAAAAAGTAGTAGACATGTCTTTTTGACATACAAAGGGTGGGGGTATTGTGTAAAAAGTATTCACAAACACATACCCTGTAAATTTTAATTATTTTTTTTTTTGAAGAAAACTTTTCTCACTCCACGCTGGTGATACATGACCAGCAGCTTCTGAGCTGCTTATACGCATTTACGCTCTTCCTTCACACGCTTACAGGCATCGTCAAACGTTAAGTCCTGATCAACGAGATCAATAACCCTTTTTATCTCCTTTGTTGTCATGCCTGTAAAACCCTTTAAAAACCTTTCAGACGTATACTCAGTTTCCCGTCCAGAAGGTGCGGTTTTCGTAGAGACTAAGTTAGATTTCTTTCTAGTTGCTTTGGGCATTTGTCACACCTATAAGTTCAACTTCAAGGTCACTAAGTTTCTTTTCTGTTATATAAAACAAACTCATTTCACAGAAAAACATGGCTAGCAAGCATACATTAAGAATTGTAACTGTGTTTACCGTGTTAATCTGCATCAGTATCCCTCTCGGTTAAGCTTTTAATTTTGCTTTCAAGTGCAGTAAGCCTATGCATAGTTAAAAAATACATTAAACCCATACCCAGGCAAAACAAACCTATACAAAAGTTTGCACCTAAGCATATAGCTTCTAGTACTGTCGTATTTGTCATTCTGTACATCTCCTATATTTTTTTTTTACTTCCAATCATTCTCTTCTTTGCGTTCTTTTGCAATATATTGAGCTAGACTATTTACTAACTTTTCAAGAACATCTGTTCTGGACTTTACAAATAAATATAGTATTGTGAGTCCGACATTCCAAAATATTAAATACAACACGACTATATTAATCAGTTTCAACTCCCCCTAATTCATATATCAAGCCTATAGTCAATGACAGCGCATAGGCGAGCGCTTTGAGTTCTTCTAGGTTACAAGACACACCTTCGGCTACTGTGCGTACACGGGGCTCTCCAGCTACCACAGAATACGTTACAACCAAGTCATAGTTGGGAATGTATTCAAATGTAAAAACTGCATGTTCAATTGATGCTACATTAACTCTAAACCCTCTTGCCTCTGCTAGTGTGCCTATGTCCTGGAGCTCTTTTAGTGGTAACATATTATCTCTCCTTTATAATTCCTGTTTGAATTAGTGAGAACAATATGAACATAATCAGAATAATTTGTGATGCAGTATTTGCTGTAGTAAGGCCAAAACTATAAGCAAACCAGGCTATAATTACGATCCCAAAAGTAAAAGTTGATTTATTCATACTGCTATCACCAAACCATCCTCACTCAGTCATTTTTGACAACAATTCTCTCATTGCAAATTTCACAAATTCTTTTTGAATATAATGTATGCCTCCAACAAGCATATACCCACAGAACTGCTCAAAAGTGGTTTCAGGTGTTGGACAGAAAACCTCATGCTGATTATCAAACAGATCTCTCAGCGTTGCCATATTTTCTGGAGTTGTTTCGAAGACTCCAGATATGAAAGTTTTCTGTTGTTCTCTCACGAAGTTCATTTTCTCTACTGCTCTTGCTTTAAGCTCTTCTGTAGACATCGATTTTGAATCATCTGTGTCATTAGTAAACAAGTTATCTCCTCACTATTAGGTTCTTAGTTTTCTTCTTAATGGCGAAACTCTACTTTTACTTACTTCGCTTATTCTGGCTATTTCTTTATTAGACAACTCTGTTGTCAGTATTAGCCACTCGGCCAACCACATATAGCCTTTGCGACATGTATATGTTCCAATTTCTGTGTCTTGGAAGTTCATGTTAACAACATCAATTAAGGTTGTACAGAGAGTCCCATACGCGGGTTTGCTGAAGAGAGTTAACCGTGATGTTGTTAGGTTCAACAATAATCACTTCATATACTGAAGTTTCATCGAAAACCACTATCAGATAATATCCTCCAAACTCTTGAAGTTTATTATACTCCTCATTATAGAAGTAAACAAGCCCCTTCTTATATTCAGTTGGACTTTGCTTGATTACTTTATTAACCATTTTTATCCTGCACAGTCTCCCATCGGAGTCCTCGTAGTATCCAGAAAGGCCCGAACACTTTGTACAATTAAGTACATTTTGTGCGAACTCCTTTCGGAATGTATGATTTTTTGCAAGGTAAATATGCGGATTATTTTCATTATGCAGCATATCCAAGTCTCCTCAAGTCTCTTAAATCAATAAGGTAGCTATCACTCGCATTTCCTGTTCTGCCAACTCTCTGTCCTCAGTATTATGCATTGGTGTCGCTGTCATTGGAAATTCCTACTTCCAGTTTTTCGCCTTCAAATTCAGGCTTTAATACGCATTTCACAGTATAAGGCTGAAATGGTATTTTACGTGCTTCTGCATACGCCTCTGCTGCCTCTAACTTGTCTCCTACTGTATTCTGCATTGTTATAAAAGAGGGAAAGGTTTTCCCTGGACACACTTCTGGATTTGGTGTGTATACTTGATCATACTTGATCACAATCTCGGTACTATCAAGATCATTCGCCATCAGGCTACCTCCTCGAATTCGGCATCAATGTAATCTGTTTCATCATCAATCCTCATAACATACTCAGGATCAATGATCTCCGGAGCTTCGACATCCATTTCTTCCATCGTGACTAAGCCACTGATGGCGAACTGTCTCTTCAGCGCAAAAGCTTCAGCACATTTACATATCATTGCTGAAGTATATTTTTTCCAGGGCACTGTGTTGCCTTGGTACTCGCTAAGGTCAGCATATGCGATAACAGGCCTTCTATTTTTACGGTATACAATTGCCCAGGCACCGATGATAGGGCCGCGCTCTCCCTTGCCAAACTTATGTTTTATAGTGTCGTCTTCAAGATCAATCTCGAAATCGTCTTCTGCCCTGACTGCCATTGATCTGATACCTTCGAAATCCTTATGACTCTGAGCAATTTTGAGATAACCATCTCTTGATGTGAGAATGGTTTTCATGTTGCCTGGGATGAAAAAGATCTCTTTTAAGAAGGGATCAAGTTTGTACTTGGTTGCAAGGTAAATAAACATCTCAAATTCAGCCTGGGACGCTCCCTTAGCAACTGTAACCTTCATAGCTTCAATCTGTCTCTGTGTGAAACAAAAACCTGATCTTTTAACAGTTGGGGATAATGCTTTTTCTGAAGATGTGAGCTTGGTTTCAAGTGCTTTTTGATTAACTTCTTTCGCACTTGCTGGGGTGGGTGTCTCAACTGGCTTTGTAGGCTCTAGCTTCGGGACATGTTTTACTGACTCTGGGCTCTTATGGGTTTTTACTGCTGGATTTTCGATAACTTCTGTACCGATTTCCATTCTTATGATGCTGTAATCTCGAATAAATAATCCAGCAACCTTCTCTGCATCCTTTGTAAAATTGTTTCTGAGAACTCTTTCCCCAGATTCAGTCTCTCCGGCCCACATCATAGAAGGTTTCTTTGTGTGGATCATGAGATATATCCCATCTGTGCAGAGCAACCTGTACTGAGTATCATCGCCCTCATCAAGTTGTTCAACATTGTACTTATACGGTTTGTCTTTTAACACTTCGATAACTGGATGTATTGACATGTTTATGTTCCTCATACTGGTAACTTAATGTTTTGTAAGTACTTGATCACAAACTCTCTTTTCAAAGCGTTTAAGTTGATCTCTCCATATAGAATAGCTTCATCAGCCATCATTTTTTCAGACACGGCCTCTGTATATTCCGGATTGAGTTGAAGCCTTTCCTGTACAGCGATCCTCCTAAGTTCAGCATTTGAAAGCTCAGGGCTTTTATCTTTCTTATATTCAAGTTCAATCTTCTTGATCATACTATTTGTCATAGATTCGATAACAAGGGATAACATAACAGCACGCTGTCTATACGGAGCTATATTCATTTCCATTTTTTTTATGTCGTCCATGCCATCAGTCCTCGTACCACTGATCTCCCCACATCTTGTATGCAAGCAGACGGAGCTTTTCCCTGTTCGCCATTGTATAAAGTACATTGAAGAGCTCAAGCTGTTTGCCAGTGTCCTTTGCAACAATGATTTTATCAATTGGTACGCTTAACATGCCACTTGCGCAGCACCCGTCATCCAGGTATCTCCCCAGGAAATGCGCATTACTATCAAGGAGCTCTTTTATTTTTGGACTATCCGGATAAGCCTGAAGTACGACTTTCCTAAACTCTTCTGAGTATACTACACTTTCTTTAACTTTCCGCATCATTCACATCAACTCCATAAGTTTGATTATTCGATTCTAGTAACAGTCTCTGAGACTGAAATCTTCGCTGTTAAAAACATTGGAACTTCTCTCTGGAAAGCTTCCAAAAACTGCGGAGATTCTGAAATGAACACATCAAATGATTCCTGCTTAACAGATGCAGGATGCCTTTTCTGAAGTAATTTTATTGCAGCATAAGCATACAGTTCCAATGCTTCAGCAGGGAGATCCTCAAGCTGTTCCATAGCCAAGTCAAGATCGCTTTGTGTAGTCATTTCGTTCCCGCCTATCTTATTTTTTACTTATTATTATACTTTCAATATCTACGGCACTGTCTCCAAACACGTTAAGCTTTAACTTCTGGAGTACTTCCTTGGCGCTTGCGCCTTCAATATTAACTGTACCTGTAAATTCAACATGATAGTCGCTCATCCATTTGCCTCCTTTTATTGTGATCATCCATTCAAGTTCAGTTTCCCTTGCTTCTCTGTATGCTGTAAAAGCATCGCAGGCAGCAGGAGGAGCTTTTTTTAGACGTGATCTCTCGTCATACAATTCCTGCAAAGAAAGGTCTTCATAACCAAACATTGCAACACCTTAAATGTGGCAGTCTACAAGTACTGCTATCAGTTCCGGATCTGCTGTGTCTATGAACTTCTCCTTGTATGTTTTTGCCCATTCGCAGGCCTCTTCATTGGATTCATCCGACAATCCCCACCAGCCCATGCTGCCCTTTTCATGCCATTCTCCATCTGGAGTTATCACGGCCCATGTTTCAAACAGGCTTTCCAGTGTAGCATAGTTCTCTTTTGTACCATATCTTTTAGTGTAAAATTCTTTTTTATAGCTGGCCCAGCTGAGCATCTCTCTTTCATCTTCATTTTCAGGTTCAGCATCTTCTATAAAGAGTTCCCAGAACCTTGCTCTCTCTTTGTACCTCTCCGGATCCGGATCAAAGTTTATGTCTTTTATACGTCCGAAATTGCACCTGTCGTTACCCTCTTCATCGGGTTTCTTTAACTTGAGTTTATTACTCCACCTACCGCCTACAGCCCACCAATCCCATTGGCTCTTATGGTTGTAGGTACTGATTTCATTTCCAGAGGCATCCAGCGTGTAATCCAAGTCCCGCATTGCCTGGAGAAACTCTTCGTCTGTCATTGATTCGTAGTCTGTAACTATTTCGTCTCCAGACTCCTTATCCATTTCTGTATCTCTTTTGTATATTTTTCTTTTATCTGCAATAAATTCGTCTCTTTTCATTGAGATGTATGGGGGTACTTCCTTATTCTCATCAAAAGGTGCCAGCACGTTTTCTAGCAGTTGATCATCGCGCATAAACACCAATACTGTAAAATGACTCACATTATCCTCCTCAGTTAAACATTTGAACTTGAACCAAAGTGATATTTTCCACGTAGAATCAATGCCTCAGTTCCGTTTTTAGCTTTTGATTTATATCTTGGAGTATAGGACTTCATTCCTGAGTCTAAAAATCTCTGTAATGAAGGGCCTGGTACTGCATCAGCGCCCTCAATCCATTTGAGAACTTTAGGCTTCCCTCTGTGATCCTTACCATAAACAGGTATTAAGTTTCTCCAAGGAAAATCTGTCCCTACTAATTCATACTCAAACCTGGTAAGTGCGCTGCCCTCTCTATAAAGAAACTGTTCCATTGGTCTTGGGGGATACCTCAATAAAACCTTCTCTCGATACTGATCAACCTTGATCACTGCATTACTAGAGTAAAGCGTCTTCTGATGCTCTTTTAGGAAATCAAAAATACTTTGTTTTCGTTTTTCTTGCACTGGATCACCTCGCTACGCATATCGATTTTGGGCGCAACTGTATATACGATTTTAAACTATAAATATGTTTCCACTTGCAGTAGAAAAAGCTATTTATAGTTTCATACTGAAGTAATGGTACATGTCAACTAAAACGAAACCTACCGTGAAAAGAAAGACTGAACTCACGGAATCGATAAAGGTAAGCCCTTATGTTAAACAATTACTTGAAGACATCAAGTATGAAGAAAAGCATGCTTCAATGGATTCCGTTATAAGAACGCTACTAATAATCAGAGTTGCGCTTATACGACTGTTTCCCAAAGGTTTTATGAATTTAAAGGAGGCAAAATAAAATGGATGAAATGTTAGCGGCTGCACTGATGTTGAGAGTGGCAATACAGAGAGGCTGGAGTATCCAACCTGATCAGAAAAAACGTAAAGCTCTCTTAAAGACAATGGTGAAGAACGCAAAAGGGAACGTGATTATATGTCCATGCAAAGCTTTTGTAGAAGGCATGATCCCTGTTGCTGATGTTGCCTGTCCATGTGCAGACGCTGAAGAAGATATAAAAACTAAAGGCAGTTGCCATTGCGGGATGTTTTGTATTAAAAAACCTCAGTATGGAAAGTATGCAGCTCCTGCTATTACATGTTCCGCAAAGCCTGGGATATGTCATACAGGCGGTGACTGTGACGGATGTGAATTTGCAGAGAGGTATGAAACCAGTAAACGTTTGTTCGAACTTATAAAAAACTGCGAATGCCGCAACTCCTGGGGTATTTGTAACAGGTCTTTTGAAACCTGTAAGGGGGTAGACTGCGAGAGCATGGTTGCTGCTTCACAGAAGAAATCTTGAGGTAATTATGGTAGAACCCGAAACTGATTTCGAATATGCAGTTCTGGCTTTTTGTGAAGAACTTGGTCAAATGCTTATAGAAAAAAATCGAAAATATGGAGATTCTTTTAGAAATCTGAGAAAGGATGCTGCTCATGACCTTGGAAATCCCAGGATCCCACTTTGGCTGCATATGAAAGAGAAGTTGAGCAGATACATGGAAAACCATCCAGATGATGAGGAAGATATCTGCAAAGATGGCGCAGGCTACTGGATTTTGGAATGCATATGTTCAAGATTTGATGATCAAATTGATCAACTCCCAGGAAATGCGGAAGGTACACACGCTAGCAACCTAAAGTTATAAGTACTATAACGAATAATCACTAACTACAGAATTAAAATGGAGATGAATTAAAATGAGAAACTTTATACTTAGAAACGAAGATGGTTCAGAAAGAGGAATTTTTACTGGTAAGCAGCCCAGACAAGCTGCATTAAAGGTTGCAAACAGAAGTATTGGTACAAAGGATGCCCCTGTCACAGTTAAACTCAGAGAAAGAGGTACGAAGAAGGTTCACGTTTTCCTGGCCTGGAGGGTGTTCGTAGACGCTCCTGCTAAGAGACCTGGCTGGCTTCCTGCCAAGATTTATAAGCCTTTTGTGAAAAAGGAACGCATCGAAACTCTTGCATAATTTCCCACATATCCTTCTTAATTTCTTATTTTCCGAGCTTAGTAAGCTCAAGTATTTTTTTTTTTAATTTTTCAAAGGGATTGCTATGGAAAAACACAAAACTGTTAAGATTTTTCATAATACCGATCTTGATGAGTTGAACTCTGAGATTTGGTATACGGTGGATGAGGAAGGCCAACCGCTTGTTTTTGGAGATGCTACTGAAAAGAAGTACGCTAAATGGTTGACATCAAACATTATTATTGAAGGAGAAGCTCTGAATAAGCTTAGAAAAGGTATAATGCCTGCAGGCTGGCTGTTTCGTGGAGAGATGGTTAAAGGTTATATTGAACAGTTCGACGATGAGGAAATGTGGAAAGGCTTTGAATACACTTACGCTGAACGCTTGCTCAAGTATGAAGTGCCGAATCCGGACTATCCGGAAACAGTTCGAGAAATGCTCTGGTACATCCTTACTAAGTTCAAAGTTCCCCCAAAAACAGTAAGAGTAAACCAACTAGAACACATGAGTGTGCAACTTAAAGAAGCTTTCGATCTGGAAATTCAGTCAACTAGAATCGTAGCTGATCTTGGTCAACCACACATTGACTGGAAAATAAACGATATCCCATGTCTTAGGCAGATTCAAGTACTACCTTTACCTGGCAGGAAAGTTGAAGTCCATTTCCTATTCAGGAGCCACGATTACGGTAACGGTTACGGAGCTAACATGGCGATGCTGATCAATGCCATAAACAAGCATGTAATTGCACCTGCTGGTGGCTTACTCGTAAAAGTTGTACTCACTTCCTGGGTTGCGCACCTATATGATAACGACGCAAGTATGTTTAAGCCTGTTGTTGCCGCATACAAAAAGAGAAGATTTGAAAACGATATGCGTGCAAGCATAGTAAACAACTTAAATAAGTCCGTGGAGAAGGAAACATGAACTTCATCCCTGTTACTGCCTACGAAAGACAAAGAGCAGAATGGAGATGTTTCTTGAGCGAGACTCGGTATCACAAAAGTCATAAACAGCGGTGCCCTGGCGATTTCTTGCCAGAGAATTTTAAAATTTGAGGTAACATGGCTGCCAGAATCACTTTAGAATCTGCTTTATCTGATATTATTTCAGGTTTAGCTGCAATTGCTGACGAATCCTGCGAAGACCGATTTAAAGTCCGAAATAAAATTTGGAAAAGAGCCGGATGGATTTATGAAAATGCCATAGATATCAGAGTTGAAGTTGCAAATAATGAAAAGAAAAAATACACAGCAAAAGAGATCAACTTCGACACAATACCTATGCGTACTAAAGCTGAAACAGGGGAAAGACAAACTGCTGACTATGTATTTTATTGGAAATTTAAATTCGAAGAAGAGATAGAGGGAGAACCAAGTCCTTACCGAAAGATGGGAGTCTGTTTCGAAAGAAAAGAAGTAAAGGATTTCCACGGAACAATTATCCAAAACTACGATAGATTTGACAGAGAAATTGACAGGTTCCTGCAAGATCCAAAAACCAAGATGATGCTTGTCTTAATCGAAGGAAGCTTACAGGAAACCTTAGCATATATCCCTCCAAAAATATATTCCGGAAACGCAGTTAAAGGAATGATAGCCTCAAAACTTGGAGCTATTGCAAGTATTGAAGCGCGAGGCGTACATGTTTGCTTCAAGAGTTCAAGAACACAGGCAGCAAATTCCCTGAAAAAATCTGTAGAACATTTCTGGGAAAAGAACATTGAATTCGTGTTAAGGGATGAGCTAAAAGAGATGAGAGAACATGGAATTGGAGCAAAGTATAAAGAATTTATCAGTGTCCCTAGAGATGCTGATACTAGCACAAAACCTACAAAGCAGCCCACAGAAAAACGTAGTAATGTTAAATCTGGCAGAACTTATAGATCAAGAAGCTATAAAACTAAAAAGTAAGTGTGAGCAAGTGGTTCTATGAACTACAGATGGCACACTAGACTAAGTCTATTATTAGTAACAGTTCTTGCTATTTACTTTGCTTATGCAAACATATTAACTACGTTTGGGGTTAGCGCGTTCTGGATTATGGGGTATATTAATACAATATATGCCAGTCCAGACATTGACCACAAAAAATCGAAACCCACCCAACATATGGGCGCAGTAGGCTGGATAACATCAAGAACTTTCAAACATAGAGGTTTACTGCACAATCCAATATTTTGGACTCTGCTCTATGCTTTCATTGGATACTATATTTATAATGAGTATGCCTATGAAGCCTGGTTCTTAGTAGGAGGATTAGTTGCAATTTACACGCACCTGCTACTGGATTGCATCTCAACTAAATGTAAGAGAACGACAACCAAAATAAAGCGTACTCTTCACATTTAATTTCTTTTTTTTTTAATAGTTAATAATTACTTTTACCCCAAGCTTTTCTATTTCTGTGGCTGCCTGCATGAACGTTTCTACGTCGCCATAGATATCCAGAGTCATAGCTTCAGAACTAAAGGTAAGCCACCCTATAGGCCTTGTAAACAGATAAACAAAGTACTGTAGAACTGGATTCTTAAACTTCCTTTTATATATGTTTGTGCTGAGTTCATCCTGCCAAATATCAAAATACTTATTCAGGATATCGGTACTGGAATTATATAAGTTGGGTTTAAATTGCTTAATTTCAACCATAATACATTTTATCATATCTCAAAATATATAAACAGATCTATTCCATAATAAAGGCCGGTTTATCCAGAAAACTATAAATACTATCGTGTGTATAGTATGAATCACAGCATTAATAGGAGTTGAAATATGGTAAAACTCACAGCAGAATATGAAGGAATTAAATTTACTAGAACCACAAATAGGACATATACCCATGTAATAATTGTTAGAAACCCTTCAGAAGCTTGGGGTGCAATTTCATGGGCAGGAAGTTATGAGCTTGCCATGAAAAGACTAAATTCAAAGCTTGTTTCAAGCTATAAAGAAACTAAAATTATTCCAGTAAGTAACTAAATAGGCTATTAAGGAGATTAATAGTAATGGGAAGAAGAAGGAAACATCAGATAACACGATTTAAACCAAATACACCTGGTACAGTATCTCATGATAGAAAAACGTTATTAGCCGAAGTATTCGGAGAGATTAACGCATCTGGAGATATTTATATTGATAAAAATTTAGCTGGATATAAGACAGTAACATACGTTTTTCTTAAAATGGAGGTAAACGATGGAGCCAAAACTGAGCAAGCCCCTAAACAAAATGCTGCTCGAAAGAAAACAAAATGAACTTAACAGATTGCTTGAACAAAACGCTGAACTTTCAGCGCAAATAATTGACCTACAACAACAAACAGTTGACTTAGGCACAGCAAGATCTAGTATAGTCTCAAAAATAAACCAGATTATTCTGGAGTTAAATAATGGAACCCAATTACGACATGGTGACAGTATCTGAATTACAAAAACGTGTGACTGAGGCTGAAATAAGAAAAGGCCACATAGGAGATGATATCAAAACAAAGTGCTTTTTGTTAATGGAAGAAGTCGGTGAGATGGTTAAAGCTATTCGAGTATTAATAGGTATGAGGATTCATTCTAAAACTGCAAAACACAATCTAGAAGATGAGCTTGGTGATGTTTTCTTTCTATTAATCGCAATATCCAATCGTGCAGGGGTTCACCCTGCAAAAGCATTAATAACTAAAATAGAAAAGGACGATTTGAAAGTATACAAAAATGCAAATACAGAAGAGTAAGCTTAGTGATTATTATGCCCCCACAAATAATCGATATGCACAATGTTGACTTCAATCGGAGAAAACATGTTAGAATAGACAGAAAATCAAGATGGGGAAACCCATACAAATTAGAAAATCCTGATGATGAAAACGCACGTATTAACGTCTTATGGAAGTATACGCTCTACCTGCTGCGCAATGAAAAACTTCTCAAAGGTATACCAAACCTTGAAGGAAAAACATTAGCTTGCTGGTGTTATCCAAAAAAGAAATGTCATGGTGAGATTCTTTGGTACCTTGCTGAAAATCAAGACCTGGTTGCCCTAGCAAGAAGAGCATGCACTGATAAAGAAGTAATTGCAGAGATGGTATTCAAAGGCCTAGGTTGGGAACATAAAAAGAACCACATTCAGACGACACTGTTTTAAGCGAGGTAGATTACATGCATTATAAAGACCTTACCAAACACGAATCCAAGGTGATAAGCACTTTAGGCGAAAACTTGATGTATTTTGGAGAGCTCGAAGAGGCTACTGAAATTGAATATAACGTACTAAAGCGAGTGGTCAAAGGGCTCACCAACCTGGGTATAGTTGATGTAAAACTCTTCCAGGACAGAACTTTGTATGTACTTACTGATACTGGAAAAAATTTAATTAACCAGAAACTTGAGGCTATATTAACCAGCAATGGCGATACCTTTAACCAGCCAGTATACCTGCATGGCACGCAATTTAAAGACGCTCAAGAAGCCCGAGAATATGTAGAAAGGATACTACAGTATTACAGTGATGGTGCTCTGCTTGCTCCTAAGGATTTTGAAATTATTTATTCATGCTTAATATTTACTGATAGCGGTAGAAACTTACTAAATATTGGAGTATTAAATATTCAAGTAATTATCGAAAACGGAAGCTACTTTCTAAAAATAATTACAGATACTGATGACTATGATATAATCCCATTAGCAAGGCTTCTTGGAGAAAGGAAAGCTCACTTCCATAAAAAGGATGTTAAAAAAGCATTCTTCAGTGCTATTGATATCAAAGCTCCTGAAGGCTTTACAGTACATAATAACCCTCCATTTTTTGGAGAATTGTTTAAAAACTTCATAAAAAGTCATAAGGTTGCAACGGATCAAGTAAAAGTAAAAAGAATTAACAACAAAGAGGAGCTACTGGACTACGGCCTGAAAATGCAATGGATTGAGTACTACAATGAGCACTCTGATGTTATATTTATTCCGAATTCAGAAGTACTTGAAATCCAGAAAGAAGGCCGGATACGTAAGATAAATACAAGATTGGCTCAACTTGGAGTTTAAAAATGGACACTATTTTGAAAAAATACAACCCACATGCACAGTTGATCAATAACAAAGGTGGTAGACTCTATATTGTAGGAGGTGCAGTCCGAGATTATATAATGCAAAGGCCCGTACACGATGTTGATCTCTGTGTAACCGGCCTTACAGTTGAGCAGTTCATGGAAATATTTCCCAAAGCGAGACTTCAAGGAAAGCATTTTCCAGTGTTCGTAGTTGACAATGCTGAAATAGCATTCGCAAGAACTGAAAAGAAAACTGGAGTCGGATACAGAGGATTTGAAATTAACGCAAATCCTGGGATAACCATTGAACTTGATCTTCTCCGGAGAGATCTAACTTTTAATGCAATGGCTGTAGACATCCTCACAGGTAAGCTAATAGATCCTTACGGAGGCGCTGACGACATTGCAGATAAGATGGTTAGACCTACCTCTGAAGCATTCCTAGAGGATCCTGTACGAGCTCTCAGGGCTGCCAGGTTTGCTGCTGAGTTTGATTTCAGACCCACTTCCAAGATCATCAGATATACCTTCATACTTAAATCAGAAATCCCCACCATCAACGATAATCTGAAGTTCAAAGAATTTAAAAGAGCTATGGAAGGCAAATCTCCCTGGATCTTCTTTGAAACGCTGAGAACTGCAAACGTACTTGATGTTGCATTCCCTGAACTTGGAGCTCTAGATGGTGTTTATCAAATGAACCACCATGACGGAGATGCCTGGGAACACACAATTGCAGTGTTGAAAACCTGCTGTGCGCTTTCAAGTAACCTTTACGACAGAGTTGCCGCACTTTACCATGACACTGGTAAAGGAAATACCCCCAAAGATGTGCTCCCACATCACAACGGTCATGAGCTCAGGAGTTGCGACATCATAGAAGGTTTAACCTGGATGCCTAAGAATCTTAGAAAATATATTAAAGCAGTTGCCTTTGATCACATGCGAGCACACAAGTATGGTGAGATGAAGCGAGGCAGTAAAGTAAAAATGCTGCTCAGGATAAACAAGACATGCCGAGGATTAGAAGGCTTTAGCAGTGTTGTATATGCTGATAGGCCTACAGATGAAACTCTATCCGATCTAACTCAAATGATTGAGGATATGAATGCAGTGACTTCGATCACCGGAAAAGATATGCCTGAAGACACTCCAAAAGGAGAATCTTTTGGACTTGCGCTACATGAAAGGAGGTGTAAAGCACTTGGAATTCAAAGATCTGATGCGCTTTGATAAAGATAATATTTACTTTGTCTTTGGGCTTGCCAGGCCAAAAAACAACCCTAACATGCACAAAGATCAGAGAATATTCATCAGAGAACCTGTAAGAGAGCTCAAAGATTACGATAGAAAAGTAAGAGAAATGTTCGATTTATGTAATGAAAAAGAGCTGAGGATGTATGTTTATGTCTCAGTAAATTCCAGAAACACGTTGAATGCTCTAGATATTATGTCTGATAAACTTGCTGCTTATAATAAAGAAGCAAGAAGAGGTAAGAAAACATTCAAAGAAGCTGCAAGATCACTAGATCAAGTTTGGTATTCTTGCTGTATGAATCCAAGAGCAAGAGGCACAAAGTATTTTATGCTAGATATTGACACTAAAGATCCAGGAGTAAGGGCAACTCTTACTGAAATCGTGCTTCCTTATTCAGGCCCTGTGCTTATTGAACAGGAAACACGCAATGGCTACCACTGGATTGTTAAACCTTTCGATGTTAGGATTATAAAAGACATTCCAAATGTTGGGATCCAAAAAGATGGACTGCTTTATCTGGGATGCACTGGATTTGAGGAGGAATAAAATGGATAAAACCGTATACAATGGAGTTACATTTAAAGAAACCGTAGACGCTAGGGTTGCAGTATTTTTGGATGCAGCCGGGGTAGCCTGGGAATATCGACAAGAATTCTTTTTGCTACCAAATGGCATAGAACACATTCCAACGTTCTGGCTTCCGGAAATGCAGATGTTCCTTGAAGTTTCTGGAAAAACATTTACTTCCCTGGAACTCGAATGCTTAAAATATCTTGCAGCATCTTTGAGCCCTGAAAGGTGCTTTGGAGTTCTTAAATTTAATGGGCTGCCTAAGTATGATCAGGTCTATGGATACTTCAACACTGAGAAAGGAGTAATCGAGGACAGATACTACCTAATTACAAACAAGAGCAAGAAGTACCCTGTAAACCCTCCAAGGTTTTATATGGAAAGAATTGGAAATACAATATTCCCGCACCGCCTGAGTCGAAAAGAATTTGATGACCAGGTGCGGGAATCCAACAGACTATTTAAAAAAGGAATTGCAGCAGCTAAATCTTATAACTTCTAAAGGAGATGAACGATATGGTTTTTCAAACCGATTCGTACAATGCGAGCCACTTCGGAATGTATCCCCCTGGAATGACCGAAGCTTCAGGTTATGCAGAATGCAGGGCTAATAGCGACTTCGAAAACTTGAGTTTCTTCGGCCTCCAGTACATTATCAAGAAAAGACTGATGGAATCAGATCCATCCAAATTTGACATTGACTATGCAGAAGCACGCTGGAACAAACACGGAGAGCCTTTTAACAGAAAAGGCTGGGAAAGAATCCAGGATCTCGGATACTGGCCTGTAGAAATTCAGGCTGTTCCGGAAGGTTCCTGGATTCCAAGAGATAACGTACTGCTTCAGATACGAAGTACTGATCCGAGCTGTGCATGGCTTCCTACTTGGCTTGAAACTTCATTTGATCAAATCTGGTATCCAATTGCAGTTGCCACTAGGGATAAGATAAACAAGTTCATGCTTAGGAAATATCTTGAAGATACTGGTTGTGAGCGCATCCCTGAGGTACTGCCCTTTATGCTGCATGACTTTGGATACAGAGGTTGCCCATGCGAGGAAGCTGCGGCAATAGGTGGTGCGGCACACTTAACCAACTTCCTTGGGAGTGATACTTTCCCTGCATGTGACTTAATAAGAGACTATTACCATGAGGACATGGCAGGCTTCAGTATCCCTGCAAGCAACCATGCTGTAATCACTTCCTGGGGCAAAGAAAATGAAGACGCTGCCTTTGAAAACGTTCTGGATAAATATCTAAAACCAGGATCAATAGTGGCCTGTGTAAGTGATTCCTACGATATATTTAGGGCGGTTGATACCTGGGGAACTAAGTTCAAAGACAAAATAGTGAACAGTGGTGGACGCTTAGTTGTTCGCCCTGATTCTGGGAATGCAGAAGACGTTTCACTTGCCTGCATAAATAAACTTATGAAATACTTTGGGTATACCGTAACTAGCACCGGATACAAACTTCTGCCTGATTGCATAAGATTAATCTGGGGAGATGGACTTAACCCAAAAACCATAGATCAAGTGCTGTACTTCCTAATGTGCAATGACATTGCAGCAGAAAATATTGCTTTCGGAATGGGATCTGCTATGCTCCAGGAAGTGCGCAGAGACATGGTTTCCCTGGCATTCAAAGTCAATGAGAAGGTAGACAACGGAATAAGAACTCCTATTAATAAAAGCCCTGTAACTGGTAAAGGAAAGGCATCCAAAGCTGGACGACAGGCTTTGGTAACTTGTGAAGGATACACCTTTTCAATACCAGAAAACCAGTTGGGAGGAAGGCAGAACCTTCTGCGTACCGTGTACAAAGACGGTGAACTCCTTATTGATGAAGACTTCGCAACGATTAGAGAGAGAACAAACAAAGACGGATTTGATGATTACTATGGGATTATTTGAAACAGACTATAACGGTGAAAAGCAGTGCGTGTTCGAGCGAATGCTAGTAACTGAATCTTCAAAAACCTTGAAAGAATTTCTGAAATTTGAAGATCTGGTTGTAGGTGGTTACGTCAATAACTTCCCAGACAAAATCGCTTACAAGTGGGCAGATGTCCTTAAAGTTGAAGAATCTGAGAAGAAGAGATCTGAGGGCCTGTAATCCCTCATACTTTTTTTATTTTATATATACATAAACATTTACAATGTATATACTTTATATACAGGTTATGAACATATTAAGGATCTAGGGGTAAGTACAAGATGATCCTTGATATTGAAGTCAAACGAGAGTTCACGAACATTCTGGACAAAGCACAAGCTTTCCAGATATGTGCGTCGTCAGCCAAACCTATAGATTGCAGAAAAACTCAAGCTGAGTTAGTCGGTATGTATAGGTTTCTAAACAAAGGCCATACTGCAGAGTTTAAAACTAGATGCGATAGGCTTAATCAACTACTTGATCTGAAAATAGAAGCGCTAGATCCTTCAGTGAAATCTGAATATGATCAGTTTTTTAGATTCCTGCAAGAAGGCTCTAATGTGTCTGAAAAAATATTGGAATTGTCAGAAAACATAACGCATCTCCTGGAATATACCTATGATATTGATCAAAGACTTGATGGCAGCTCATTTGTCCTGCTCCAACCACAGGCCTCTGAGGTACCTCAGGTTGAACAAACTACAAAACCTAGAGGAACTACATCAACCAGAGAAAGAAAGGCTAACCGAAGGGTTCACAAACCCAACGGTAAAGCTGCAAAAGTTTGGGAATATGTGAGCAAAAGCATTCCTGCTAAAACAGAAGTTACTGGAAGGCAAGTTGCTGAAGCAATGGGCCTTGGGGAGAACGAAATAAAAGCAACATCAGATGCATTAAGACACCTATACATAAGAAAGAAACTCAGACGAAGACTTGAAGCAAACAAATACTACTACTGGAAGCCTAGTTAAATACACGGCTTTCTTTTTCCTTTTTTATTTCCATAATATCATCGAAAATATCCAGAAAATTATTTATACTATAAATGAATAGTATGGTACACCTAAGAAAGCATGGAGATGGACTTAATGGAAGATATGATCTACACACCCTCTATAGGGGAAAAAATAACGTGCACTATTGCAAATATGCATGCAGCAGCTATTGCTAATGACTGCACTGTAAAAGCAGTGTTCAATGACTATGAACTTGTAATAACTCCAACTACTGATCCTACGGAAATCTTGCACAAGTACAATGTAGATATGGCTGTAAGAGAAGTTGAGTATAGGGGATCACCTGAGTATAAACAACGCCAGGAAGAACTTACTCAACAGAAAGAAGTACAGAAACGCAAAATAGAGCTACTTTGTAAGCACTATCCAGACTTCAATGATCTTGATGCAGTAGTGACCTGGCTCGAACACGCAAGTGAATGCAACATCATATCACTTAAACCATATGGTATAGTTGAAAAGTTTGAGCTTGAGGGTTACGAAATAAATACCAATTGTTATGATAAATTCGATATAAACAGTAAAGATAACTTCGGAAAATGGCTTGTCGGCCAGGCTCTTAATGGTATTAAAACTGTTGGAAGTATCCACCCAATATTTAAAAACCACGCACAGCAATGGAGAGACAGATTCGGAGTGCTCTAAAGTAAGAGAAATGGAGGTTTAAAATATGGATATAAAACAATTGAGGGTATTTATTCAAGAACTAATCGATGAGGACAGAGCCGAGGAAAAAGTAAGCCAGGCAAATGAGGATTATGGCAGAGAAGAAAAGTACGACTATGCGGCAACCAGGCTTGAGACGGTACTGGAAGTCACTAAACTGTTTGATGTAAAAGAAGCACCAGTTCAAGACCGCAGGACTGGTAGAGAAGAGATCGACATCGATTGGGAAGGAGACTACGGCCTTAGCAAGGAGCGAGGTAACTACGAATAACTAATAACACTATCTTGAGGACTGATAATGTCAGACATACTTGAAGATTGTAAAACTAATAATACAGAAGCAGAAGCACTACTTAAAAAAGCCACTGAACTTGACCTGAAAGGTGAATTCAAGCAAGCTGCACTGATAGGAAAAGCTGTAGCATTTGACGCACTTCGCAACCGAGATTTTGACCTGTTGCGCCAGGCCTACTTTCTACTGGCAAGCCTGGAAGATGATGAATATCAGATGTATGCCTATATCCAGGGTGCTTATGAAGCCTCAGAATTTAATGGAAAAATTTACATAACCACCTGTTACAGGATAATTATATGGATGCAGCACCTACACACTCCGGAAGTACTAAAGTTTATTGAATACATCCTGAGTGCCACTCGCGGTGACTTTACTAGGTTCCTAGTTGCACTCTATGCAAAGCTCACTAATAAGCCACTCGACACTGCAACCCTTCCAATTCAACTAGAGAACGAACTTAAAAAATTCAAAGTTGAGGAAACAAAAGCTTCCACCTAATCTTATATTTCTATTTCCATAATATATCCCGAAATATCCAGAAAATTATTTATACAATGAATACATAATATATTCTACTGTAAGGAGAATAAAGGAGTGCTAGATGCAAATGATGTCAAACCAAGAAATAGTAGCTGCACTTGCAGCACTCACGACTATCATAGAGGTAGACGAGGATAATATTAAAAGCCTGGCCTCTGGATCAAATATAATGGCTCTGGTAATGGTTCAATACAAAACCAGAATCGAAACACTTGAAACTAAACTCGAAGAAGCTCTTTCCAGAATTGAAGCTTTGGAAAAGCCGTCACCTGCAAGCACCATTATCGAGGGCTAAATATGATAAACGCGAAGCTAAACGACGCAGTTTTGTATGACTTGCTCAAGGATGGGAAAGTACGTTTGTGCTTTTTCTGTGGTCAATACTTCACTTTTTATGTAGTTGGGACAATCACTTCCGACATGAACAGAGTTGCATACTGTCCTGCAAATGGAGAATACAGGGAAGAGCACATAATGTACTTTTCAAAAGCAGAAGTTATAGAGCTTCTCAGGATGGGAGTTGTACTTATTGAAGGATTCAGAAACGATATGCTAAGAATTGAAGCTACAAAATAAGGAGATGACAAAACATGAATGGATTTCCCTCAGAATTCATAACCCTTTGGGACACTGAAGTAAAGCCTCACATAATGAATAACTGCACACCTGAGTATGCAGCACTGAAAAACCTGCCTACCCTTTCTAAGGAAGCGCAGAAGAAAGAAGTCCAGCGCATTGTTGATGCTGGATATCATGACTTTGTGGGCCAGTTATTCATAGGAAACATGGTTGGGGCAGTTGAGCATGCATTGGCTGACGATAGGATGGATCTTAATTTCCTTAGCTGCTTCTGGCAGGTTTACGAAGTCCTAAATGATGAGGAATACTGGCAGCACAACTATGCCGAAGATCCGGACGGGCAAGAAACTCAGAACATTGCAAAGCTTAAAGAGTACATAAACCAGCTTGCCGGGATGATTGTATGATCAAATACAGAGTTTTCATGGTCACTGAATTCGGAGAAAAGAAAACAGTTGATTACGTAAATGCAGAGCAGATAGGGCAGCTAAACACTAACGCTGTCCTCATCAACAAGGAAGGCCGAATTTTTTACATTGTACCAAGCAACTGCGGAGTGCAGGAAGAAACTGAGGTTTAAAAATGAGGTTTAATTACGGACTTGCAATAAAAACGCTTGCAATAGCTGCAATGCTGGGTATTCCATACCTAATTTTTGTGGGACACATGACACCATTTAAAGCAATATGTGGCGCACTCCCTGCGATACTAACTGCTGGCCTGGCCTGGATAATCTGGAAAACTGAAGCTACACCTAAAAGATGATAATAAAGAGCATCCGACACACAATGGGAAAAGTGAAAAGCACTACAATCTCTTTAAAGATTATGAATATAAATCAAGCAACTGCTTGATCACATACCTAAAATACAGGTAAAACTTGCGAAGGAGCTGCAAATAGTGTGTGAAGAAATAGGCATAAAATCATTAAGAGGGGTGTGTTGTCCAGATAGCGCCTGTATCTACGGCTATTGGAATACAAAAACATGCAGTGCTTGTGGAGCAAATTGTGAAGCATGTGAAGCAAAAATAAAATCCAAATAAATTTTTATCCATAATATTCCCGTATTTTTTCCAGAAAACTATATATACAATAAATGCCTAGTATGTATGTTAAGTAACTAAGGAGCTGAACTAAAGTGATTAATGCCGCAGAATTTGGAAAATTTATGAATAACGCTAGAACCATAGCAATTGGTACCCCCGAAAGCCAAGCTGTACTTGTAATGAAAGCTACAGCCTTTGATGCACTGCTAAACGACGACACTGACACCATAGTAAAAATGGCTGTCAATATTGCTGACCTTGAAGATGCTTCTGAGAAGAAGGCTGAACTTTATTCATACGCAATCGAGACCGCGAAAGAACTAGCAGAATACTTCATTGAAGTCTGCTACAACATAGCAGCAAGGATTAACAGACTTGAAGATGAGGAGCAGGCCCAGGAAATCTATGATCTCCTAGCTGATCAGAAAGAGTTCAAGAAAATCATGTGTGCTGCTGGAATTGGCTACAGAAAAGCAAAGAGAGGTAGGCCCACGAAAATAGATCCACTTGAGGATGTCTATAATGACTGGCAGTTCCCTGACTCAAGCTCTATTCGCAAGTATATGTACAATCCAGAAACCCTTAACCTACATGTTCAGTTCACCTCCGGAGACAAACTGTACACGTACATAAACGTTCCAAAGTTCAAGTTCTCTGAATTCCACAACGCTGGCAGCAAAGGGAACTATTTCGGTAAAAACATTAAGTACCAACACTCTGTAAATTATACGATGAAGGAGTGATCCTTCAATTTTTTTTTTATATAAATTTCCATAATATAAAGCTAAATATCCAGAAAATAAAGAGACGATAAAAATGCAGCACAAAGCTTTAAACTATGCAGGAGTGATTATTGATTGACTCTTATCGCAATGTCTGGGGTAGGCATTCTTATTGCAGCAATGTTATTTGCGTGCTTTCTCTATAGCTTCTTTGCTATGCTGACTATAGATCCCTATGTTGTGACACGACTTGATCAAGAGTTCGTAATAGCCGATAGTAAAATTGAGGAGTTGCGGCACGATGATGAAACCAATAACGGAAGAAATGGAAATAAGATTACTTAATAGTGCTATTGCTGATATAGACGATGCACTTTCAGGGTTGGATGCCATTAAAGAAGGTCTAGGGCTTAGAGGCCGAAGTACAATAGAAGCAAACCTTGAGGCAGCAAAATCCAGGCTGAAACGAGTATTACTTCTAAACTTAGGGCAAGTCTAAATTTTTAGATAATGCCTACTGTTTACTTTTTTAAACTATTCTACTCTATGTATATACTAAACATGTGCATATGAATATAAATACTGTTAAGACTATCTATGTGTGGTGAATATAAAAAATGAGTGAGATTGACCCCCAATGCATGAAAGTTATCCCCGCAAAAATCAGGTACTACTGTAAATGTAATAGATGCGGGTATGAATGGCCAACTAAAAGCGATAAAGTGCCAAATACCTGCGCTAACTCCGGCTGTCGTTCGCCTTACTGGAATAAATTAAGAGTGAGAGCTGGGATAAATACAGATAACAATAGGAATAACTAAAAAGACTTAAAACAAAATAGAGTAATATTACAATTCCTATTGTAATCCACACTATAATTTTCTGAGGCTACAAAATGACATGTATAGACTACTTTATCGATATTGACCCTAAAATAACAACAGTAATGAAAGCAGATAAAACAGAAAGCAATAAAGGGGATTTGATATCACGGAGGCTGTACAGATGACCGTGAGACCAAACCAAGAAAACAACACAGACCCAGAACAGTTCACAATCTTCAATGAACTACTTACAAGAAACGCGCCCAAAGGTTATATAGCTTATTATTTTCCGTTGGAGAAGAATGGAAAGGAGCCTCTGATAGGTATTTCCTGGAAGAAAAACCAGAAGACATTCGAACAGGCTCTTGCTCTAATGCGGAAAGGATTTAACATTGGCATAGCTGGGACTGATACTGACTACCTATGCATCATGGATGTTGATGACCTGTCCCAGGTGCGACTTGATCAAATAAAACCTACGCTTCAGATCACCTCAAGAAAAAGAACGGGTAGACATTATTATTACTTCTCTCTTGACAGATCTGCAAAGAAAAATATTCCAACAAGAGACGCTGGAGAGTTGCGCACCACCTGGCAATATGTCCTGGCCCCTGGGAGTTATGTTCCCTGCGGCGAGAAGGAACTACGGAACATGCCCCAAGAAGAAAAAATAAATGCAGGACGTTATACAGTTACAGGCCCTGTCCCGGCAGTTGATGTGGTATTCGAAGAGCTCCCAATTGTTTATCGTGCAAGATACTATGAAATCCTGAAAGCTGAAGCTGAAGCCAAGAGACGCGAGGAAGAGCGTAAAAAGAGAGTTGTTCCTGCAGTTAGCACTAAAAATAAAAGTGCCCTGTGGGATTTGACCATAGCTGACGTTTCCGGCTTGAGTGATACACACTATAAAAAAGTACCGATGCCTAGCGAAATGCATACAACCGACACAACTACAGGTCACAATTGCAGTGTTGCGAGAAACTTGTTGCACTGCTGGAGACATGAAGTTACACACTGCCCGCTTTCATACCTGGGAGTGCTGGCAGGCCTCGGTACTTGTGAGCAACTTGGAAAACCGCATGGTGGTGGATCTTTTGGAATAGATTTCCAGGATGGACACACAATCTATCAACTCTGGAAATATGCAAAAAAACGTGGACTAATACCGGAGAGTGATCCTATTCCTCACAGTGCGCTTG
>Ga0265294_10002251_pt1 | contig 25476 bp, 25 predicted proteins | sample MunlanPumphouse3_FD_192504 | JGI IMG/M metagenome (GOLD analysis project Ga0265294, IMG submission 192504) | Groundwater microbial communities from a municipal landfill in Southern Ontario, Canada - Pumphouse #3 | ecosystem: Environmental > Aquatic > Deep subsurface > Groundwater | place... | reverse complement strand
AAAGCTAGTCAAGAAAAAATATCACAAGAAAAAGAAAAACAACAAAATTATGAAAGGCAGTATCGTGTTTTATTAGAGAGATTAAAAACATATGAATCTAAATGAAGCAATAAACTGGCTTGAAACAAGACCCAGGTTTAAAGATAAAGTATCTTTAGACAAAATGATTTTAGCAACTAAAAAGTTAGGTAATCCACAAGATCACTTTAAATCCATTCATATTACGGGAACAAATGGAAAAGGATCGGTGGCGCACTATCTTTCAAGTGTATTAGCGCATCAATATAAGGTCGGGCTTTTTATCTCGCCTTATATCATTAAGTTTAATGAAAGAATTCAAATTAATAATGATATGATCGATGATGAGACATTACTCAATCAAATCGTCTTTATTAAAGATTTTAGTGAGGCGTTTTATGAACAGACCAATGAACACCTGACCTTCTTTGAATTGTTAACGTTGATGGCGTTTAAATACTTTAGGGAAGAGAAAGTCGATTACGCCATCATTGAGGTTGGGATTGGGGGCGCATTGGATGCCACAAATGTGATTACACCAATCTTATCGATTATTACCACCGTGGGTTTAGACCACCAAAAACAATTAGGTAACACACTTGAAAGCATCCTCTTAAATAAATTAGGGATTGTGAAAGAAGGCGTCCCACTCATCACTGGGGTTCTTGGGTTTAATGAATTGATTGATGCCTATCTTGGTAAACTTAATTCAAAGGTCTATTATCTAGATACTTCAAAAATTAAGTTGATTAAGCCTTATCCATTAGAATTTAAGTTTGAGTATCATACCTACAAACCTTCTTTACAAGGGTTATATCAAATGGAAAATATTTCCTTAAGTGTGATGGCATTAAATTTGTTATTTCCAAAAATGCCCGTTCAAATGATTAAAGATGGGATTAAAGAGGCCACGAATCCAGCCCGCTTTGAAATCATCGAAGAAAACCCAACCATTATTCTAGATGGCGCGCATAACAAAGAAGCGATAAATAATTTAGATGTCAGTTTAAAAACCATTTTCAAAGATAAAAAGATTAAAGTATTGTTTGCTTGTATGCAAGACAAACCATTTAATGAAATGTTAGCTAGTTTAAGTGAAATTACCAATGACATTACCTTAACCACGATAGACTATCACCGGGCACTCGATATTAACTCAGAAGAATTACTATTTGATTTACCAAGAATTAAAGATCCAATTGAAGCCTTTAATAAAATTTATAATTTATTAGATAAAGATGATGTGCTGGTTATAACTGGGTCATTATATTTTGCCAGTTTTATGAGAAACTACCTGATAAAAAGGTAGTTTTCTTTTTTTAGAGGGTTTGGTTTGTATATATAAATAGAGGTGACTTAATGAGCTATTTAATTAAAGAGATGCCCAATAATGAGCGTCCCAGAGAAAGATTACTAAACTATGGGGTTAAAAGTTTATCAACTAGTGAGTTATTAGCAATTATTCTCCAAACCGGTAATAAAGGTGAAAGTGTTTTAGATTTATCGAAAAGGATTTTGTATAAAATTGAAAAACTATCCTTATTGCTTAATATGAACGTTCAAGAATTAATGAAGATTAAAGGGGTTGGGGTTGCGAAAGGGTGTATCATTGTTGCGGCAATAGAGTTAACACGAAGAATGTATAAAGATTTGGATGAGAAAAAAGAGTGTGTTTATGATGTGAGTGATGTTTACTATTTATTTAACCGTGAACTAGATGTCTTAGAACAAGAACATTTTTTTGTTATCTACTTAGATATGAAAAATAAAATCTTAAGTAAAAAACTACTATTTGTGGGGTCGCTTAATTCGAGTTTGGTCGCACCTAGAGATATCTTTAAACATGCGATGCGGTTTAATGCAGCGAGCCTTATATTTGTTCACAACCACCCTTCTGGAGACCCTACGCCCAGTAAAAATGATATTATTACCACAACAAAATTAGTCGAAGCAGCTCAAACGATTGGGATTCATGTGATTGACCATGTCGTGATTGGAAAGAAAAGTTGTTGTTCAATCTTAACGAACAAAAGGTATAATTTTTAAATTTTCTTGTATAATAGAGATATAGAGGTGTTACAATGAAAAAATCAAGTAAACGTTTGTGGATTGCAGTTATTGTCGGGATACTAATCCTTTTTATGTTCATTTTATTAGCCGCGGTACTTAATTTAGGGGCTCAACTTTCTTTGATTCATCCCTATGTTGGCTATGGGTTTTATGCGTTGTGTATCATCTTAGTTTGGTTTTTAATCTTGAATCCAGTCAGGATTATTGCTTTTTCACCGGCTTTTAATATCGAAACCGTATTAGACAAACCATCAAGACACCGGTTTAAAACCTATCAAAAAGTTGCGAAAACACTAATCAAAAATGGCGACATTAGTGATAAAGAAGCTAATGAGTTAAAACTAGTTATTAAAGAACCTGAAGCTTTACAAGCAAAATTAAATGAAATCTTTAATTCAACCTTAAAAAAGAAAATCAATAAATTAATTTTTTCACACGCAAAAACTGTTTTGATCTCGACCGCGATCAGCCAAAACGGAAGATGGGATTTAATTGCCAGTTTTATTGTCAACTTAAGAATGATTAAATCGATTGTTCAAATGAGTGGCTTTAGACCCAACTTTAAGAACTTAGCGAAACTAACAATTAATGTATTTTCAACGGCATTAATTGCCGAAGGTTTAGAGAACCTAAATTTAACCGAAATTCTACCGACTAGTTCACAAAACTTTTTAAAAGAAATACCGTTTGCGAGAATGGTTACCGAATCCATTACCCAAGGTATTTCAAACGCTATCTTGACATTAAGAATTGGTATTATTACACGAAAATACTTATTTGCCGATAGTAAAGAACTATCCAAGAATGATATCAGAAGAGGGGCATTTATTGAAACATTCAAAATAATGCCTAATTTAGTTAAAGAATCCATTTCAGGATTTCCTCAAAAAATAAGAGAATTTTTTACCTTTAAGAAAAAAGAAGAAGCTGACCCAGCATGATTGATGAAGTTAAAAAGGTATTAATTGCTAAACAAGATAAGGGATATCAAAATTTCACCAGCACCTTAACCCCCAATAAAAAAAATATTTTAGGGGTTAGAATACCTGAAATTAGAAACATCGCCAAAGCGATTAATCAAGAAAACCAATTGGTTTTTTTAGATGAAAATGATTTTAGTTATTTAGAATTAGAACTGATTCAGGCAATCTTGATTGGTCAAATCAAAGACATTGCTCTTGCGTTAACTTATGCTGATGCATTTTTACCAGTAATCGATACTTGGAACACTTGTGATTTGTTTTGTGGGTCTTTTAAACTGACTAAAAAATACCAAAAGATTGTTTGGGAATGGCTAGGACATCATCAAACGAGTACTAACCCGATGACATTAAGGGTAATTATGGTCATGATGTTACTGTATTTCTTAAATAATGATTATATTGATAAGGTTTTAGATAAACTTGAGATAATCCACGCTGATGATTATTATTTTAAAATGGGTAAAGCTTGGCTTTTGGCTGAAATGACGGTAAAATATCCAACTAAAAGTTTAACTTATTTAGAAAGAAAAGACATGGATCCACAAATTAAGAAAATGGCGATTAGAAAAATTAAGGATTCTTTCAGAATTTCTAAGACAATAAAAGATAACTTGTAAAATTAAATTACTATATGAATTAATTAAGAAGTGGTAAAATATTATTAGAGGTGATATGTGTGAGATTATTCAAAGGATTATTGGCTGTTTTGGGGATTGCATTTAGTATCTTTTTAGTTACGCCAATTGAAGCTAAAACAAAAGCAGCGTACTTAGATGATTATGAAGCAATGTCATTCGTTAATAAGATAAATGAACTTGTCAATGAAATCCCATCACAAAGCAAAATTTATTACAACACATTATCGGTTGAAGGAAAAGCATTATACAATGCTTATTTAGACCATATAAAGTTGGGCACATTAGAAGAACCATTTGTAATTAATTATGAAAATATCACTGAAACTGAAATGGATATCCATCAACAAACCATCGAACAAGCTTATATAGCACTTATTAACGAACATTCAGAATTATTTTTCTTAAATGGTGGTTTCGGAAGAATCACTAGAACAACCACAGAACCAAGTCCGAAAGACTATGAGGTTGAGTTAACTTTTAAATTGACAGATTCGTATGTTAGTCTTAGTGGCGATATTAAATATGATCAAATAGAAAATGATTTAAATATGGTTTTAGCCACGAGAGATTTTATTAGCCAAGGCGTTCAAGCACTATCCATTGAATATGAAAAATATAAATATATTCATGACTATTTAATATTAAATAACTCTTACTTAAGAACAAATGATTTATCCCACACCCCAGTAGGGGCGTTGGTTGATTGGGAAACACCAGTTTGTGAAGCCTATGCAGAAGCATTTCAATTACTGGCGCATCATAACGGATTAAATTCAACTTATGTCACGGGAGTCATTCTTTCAAATGGTGAATTGCACGCTTGGAATAATGTTAGATTGGGTGGAACTTGGTATTTTATCGATGTGACTTGGGATGACCCAGTTGGAGCAGACCTAGATTATATTGACTACACTTATTTTTTAACCCCACAACTTCCGTCTTTTGAAAGACTGATTGATAATGAAGTAATTACACCAACCCCATTTACAACAGCGATTTATGACAATATTCCAGTCTATGAAATTAAAATTTACTTAGATGGTGAATTAACGGACATCCAAATGGTTACTTCGGGTGGGGATGTTGTGGTTCCAAGTAGTTTAGAGCGTGAAGGTTATGATTTAGTTTTTGATCAAGAATCAACCAGGATTAACTCTGCTAGATCTTTAAATGGAACCTACGTTTTACAAACATTTACGATTACCTTTAAATCAGGTTCAACCATCATTAAAACAGAAACGGTTGATTATAATGTTACCCCAAAGGCGCCCTCAGATCCCACTAGAGCAAATTACACTTTTCTTGGTTGGAGCCATGAGATTGAACCAGCCAAAGAAGATCGAGTTTATGAAGCAAGGTTTAGATTAAATTCAGATGTTAACACTGAAGGCAATATGTTAGGAACTGCAACTGGACTAGCCATTACGTTGGGGATTGGGTTAATCGCCATCGTTGGATTAATGATCTTATTCAAAGTTTTGGGTAAAATATTTAGATAAAATACGTATTTGAGGTCAATCAAAATTAAGTATCATTAATTGATTGACAAGTTAAATCAAATAAGGTAAAATAAACACGTTGCAAAATAAGTACCACGTAGAAGAGGTCATAAACACCATAACGGTTACCTTAATAGTGCGTCTTCAAAGATAAGGAGGTGTTTTTGTAATGTATGCAGTTATTAAAACAGGCGGGAAACAATTAAAAGTAGAAGTTGGTCAAGAAATCTTTGTTGAAAAACTAGATGTTGAAGAATCAGAAACCGTTACTTTTGAAGAAGTTTTACTTGTGGTTGGCGATGAAACTAAGGTAGGAAATCCTTATGTTGATGGCGCTAATGTGGTTGCAAAAGTACTAAAACAAGGTAAAGATCGTAAGATTATTGTTTATAAGTACAAACCTAAAACAAACTATAAGAAGAAACAAGGTCATCGTCAAGCTTACACTAAATTAGTGGTCGAAGCTATCAACGCTTAATCATGATTAAAGCGTGGATTAAAACCAACCCAACCTTAATCAAAGTTGAAGGTCATGCGGGTTATGATAGATCTGGAAAAGATATAGTTTGTGCGAGTGTATCCACCGCGGTCATTCTTTCAGCTAACTTAATCAAGCGGTTAGGTGAAAATGAAAAAGTATTATTACATGTGGAAGAGGGCTACTTCTTAGTAGAAGTCAAAGAAAATTCATCCACAATTACAGCCATATTAGATAATTTAATATGGACGCTTGAAGAATTAGAAATTCAATACCCTAAATATATAAAAATCAAGAAGGAGGGATAACATGTTAAAATTAAACATTCAGTTATTCGCATCGAAAAAAGGTGTGGGTTCATCTAGAAACGGTAGAGATTCTGCTGCACAACGTTTAGGACTCAAACTTTCAGATGGTCAACAAGCATCAGCAGGCGCTATTATTTACCGTCAAAGAGGCACCAAAATCCATCCCGGTAAGAATGTGGGTAGAGGTAAAGATGATACCTTATACGCATTAGTAAGTGGCGTCGTTAAATACGAACGTTTGGGAAGAGATAGAAAACAAGTATCGGTCTATGAAGGGTAAGCAGTGCTTATCCTTTTTTTTCATTTAATGGAGGTGTGGTATGTTTAAAGATAGTGTCGATGTTTATTTAAAAGCGGGAAAAGGTGGCAACGGGATTGTTGCCTATAGAAGAGAAAAATATGTCGAATTTGGTGGACCTGCTGGAGGCGATGGTGGGAAAGGCGGATCGATTATTTTTGTGGCAGATGGGGCTTTAAACACCTTATTAGATTTTACTTTTAAAAAACACATCATGGCACCTAGTGGTCAAAATGGGATGCCTAAAAATATGTTAGGTAAAAATGGCGAAGATATTATCTTAAGAGTTCCCGTTGGAACCCAAGTGCTTGATTATGACACCAAACAATTAATTTATGATTTTGCCGTTGAAGGCCAAAAAGAAATAATCGCAAAAGGTGGAAAAGGCGGGCGCGGTAATACCAGCTTTAAAACACATCGAAATCCAGCGCCAAGTATTTCTGAAAATGGAGATTTAGGTGAATCGTTTCATTTTCAATTAGAACTTAAAGTGTTAGCAGACGTTGGTTTGGTGGGTTTACCTAATGCCGGAAAATCTACTTTAATATCAAATGTGTCGAACGCAAAACCTGAAATCGCAAATTACCCTTTCACAACCTTAAGACCGCATTTAGGGTTAGTTTACGTTGATTTAGAAAAATCATTTGTGATGGCAGATTTACCTGGTTTAATTGAAGGGGCCAGTAGTGGGATTGGCTTAGGCTTTCAATTTTTGAAACACATTGAAAGATGCCGCGTCATTTTACATGTTGTCAGTATGGATAAACTAGAAAATCCAGACCCCTATAACAACTTTTTGAAAATAAATAAAGAATTAGAACTTTATGACGAAACTTTAATGAATCGTCCGATGATTGTTTGTGCTTCAAAGATGGATGTTATCGGGGCGGATGAACAATTTGAAATCTTTAAAACTCAACTCAATGAGGCTTATCCAATATATCCTATTAGCGCGTTAACTCAAACAGGGTTAAACACCTTAAAATATAAGTTATTTGAAACCTTAGAAACGATTCCAAAAGTCGAGACCGAACTCATCCACCGAACCTATAACCTTAAGGATGCAGGTGATTTCTTTATTATTACCCAAGCAGAAGATGGTGTTTATGAAGTTACCGGTGAAGGAATACTAACTTTATTCACTCGCACAAACTTTGACAATGAGGAATCCGTTAAACGTTTTTCACGTCAACTAAGAAGTTATGGTTTAGAAGATGCCTTAAAAGAAAAAGGGGTTAAACCAAAAGACGAAGTTAGAATTTTTGGATATTTATTTGAATTAGTAGACTAAGTAGCTTTTGAAGCTACTTTTTTTTAAAATTAAATAAAACTTTAAACAATCCTTTAAAAATAGTTTAAAACGTTTATAATAGGGTTAGGGATGTGATCAAATGAAACTATATATTAAACCATATTTGGTAGATAATGAAAAAGGACGTGTTTTTATTGTTCACGGGATATGTGAGCATAGTGGCCGGTATGAATATTTAGCAAAAGAACTGAATAAGGCGAATTATTCTGTGATAACGTATGATTTAAGAGGCCACGGAAAGAGTGATGGTAAAAGAGGTTATGTTGAATCCTTTTTTGACCATGTTGATGATTTATCCGATGTGATAGATAGCTATCAAAGTAAAACCGGTAAACAGTTTTTATTAGGCCATTCAATGGGTGGTTTGATTGGTCATCTTTATATGATTAGAGAACCTAAAGTGGATGGTTATATTGCCTCTGGGGCACCAACTGACTACTTAAAACGCGTTAAACCATTAAGACTAATTGGGTATAAATGGTTTGGATTTTTAAACATCAAAAATACCTTTGGGAATAACACATTGACCCATGATGATGTCATTGAGAAATACTATCAAACAGACCCACTTAACTTGAAAAAATATTCGATCAGGTTAGGAGGAGAAATGTTTGTCGGTGGCGTTAAACACTTAAATAAACATTTATATAGAAATGAAAAACCCATTTTAATCCTTCATGGTGGTCTAGATTCGATTGTTCCCGTTGAACATTCTAGACGTATTGAGGGGCTTTTGAGTACGAAAGATAAACAATTGATTATCTATGAAAACAACTTTCATGAAATATTCAATGAACTTAATAAAGACGATGTCATAACAGATTGTGTGAGGTGGTTGGATGCGCACTAAATATATTTTATCTATTGATCAAGGAACCACCTCTAGTCGAATCGTGGTTTTAGATGAGAAAAGTCATTTAGTCGAACTGGTTAGTCATGAGTTTGATCAAATCTATCAAGATGACGCGGTCTTACAAGATGCGGAAATGATCTATCAAGGCGTTGTAGGTCTATTAAATAAAGTCATAGAAAAATATAAAAAAGAAAACATTGTCTCAATTGGAATTACGAACCAAAGAGAAACAACGGTTTGTTTTAGAAAAAACGGTACACCGATTACACACGCCATTAGCTGGCAATCCAAACATACAAAAGAAATTTGTGATACCTGGAAATCATTGGGCTATGAGCCCTTAATTAAAAAGATAACGGGTTTACAATTAAACCCTTATTTTAGCGCTTCTAAAATGCGCTATTTTTTAGACATGGAACGTGTTAAACCCTACTTATTAAACAAGGATGCCTTATTTGGGACAATGGACACTTATTTATTATACCGGCTAACAGAGAGTAAAAGCTTTTATACGGATATGTCAAACGCTTCAAGAACGATGTTATATGACATTCACCAGTTAGAATATAGTGAGAAACTATTAGATTTGTTTGATATCCCACTAGAAATGTTACCAGAAGTTAAACCAAATCAATTTCTATTTGGACATTACCAAGGTATTCCAATCACCGCGATGATTGGGGATCAACAATCCGCATTATTTGGGCATCTAGCCTTCCAAAAGGGTTCGATGAAAGTAACCTATGGAACAGGTGCCTTTATCTTAATGAACACGGGAAATAAAGCTTTTATTTCAAATAAAGGGTTAATTTCAACGATTGCTTTTTCATATAATAATGAAATCACTTATGCGATTGAAGGATCAATCTTCGTGGCAGGGGCAAGCGTGAAATGGTTACGTGATCAATTAGAAATTATTAAGTCCTCAGCTGAAAGTGAAGGGCTTGCCTTAAAAAGTCAAAAAAGAATGTATTTTGTTCCAGCATTTGTCGGTTTAGGGGCCCCTTACTGGGATACAGATGTTAGAGGGGCGATGTTTGGTATTACCCAAGATGTAAATAAATGTGATATTGCGAAAGCGACCCTTGACGCGATAGCTTTTCAAGTCAAGGATGTCGTTGATGTGATGATTACTGAAACAGAAATCCCCTTAGAAGAAGTGCATATTGATGGTGGTGTTTCTGATAATGGTTATTTAATGCAATACCAGTCGGACTTATTAAGGTGTCCGCTAATTAAACCAAAAGACACGGAAATGACTGCTCTTGGGGTTGGTTTCTTAGCAGGGTTAGGGACTTTATACCCTTCTGTTGATTATATCAGAGGCCAACAATCGATCTTTAAGACTTATCAACCTAAAATGAAATATAAGGATGCCATTAACGATTATGAAGGCTGGAAGAAAGCTGTTTTAAGTGCTCAAACCTATAAATAAAGAAAACACCTACATAGACTAAATAGGGTTCAGTCTATCTAAACGTAGGTGTTTTTTTCATGTTTAAGTTGTTGTTTAAATTTTACTTTAGATCTAGCAATCATCCGATTTAATGCCCATTTTTCTCTTTCAACAATTCGTTTCTTCATCCGGTTTGTCTTTTTAACCAAACGTTCAATTTTAAGATGTGTCCTGTTTTCATTCTTAATGACATCTCGTTTTAATTGGGCGATTTCTTTATTTAAATTGTCAATGGTTTTTTCTTGGTTTAAATTCCTTGTTTGAAGTTGAGTGTTGAGTTTAGAACGGTATTGATGATCATGATGTGCATATTGGGTTAATTGATGACTATAAAGATTGTCTTGTTCATAAATGGTATGTCTGATAGAATCAAGGGTGGCTAAAGAGTCTTTTAATAGTTTTTCTTTTTCAATTTCAAATGCTTTGGTTTCTTTTTTAAGGCTTAACTGTTGGTTATTTAAAACTTGTTTTCGATTTTCTTCAGAGGCAATTAATATCGCATTAGCTTGTTCTTTAATAGCCTTTCTCAAATGTATTTTTTCTTGATGTTTTTGATGGGCTGATTTGAGTTCACTCTTATGTTTAACTTTAATAATATCAAGTGAATTTTTAAGTCTTTTATCCGTGAGTTTAATTAAACTCTTTTGATATTTATTGAGTTGATCTTGATTACTTAAGATCTTATGAAGTTCATTTTTATGCGCAGTCGTGAGGTTAGATTGAGATTTCTCATAGTTTTTATGGAATGATTGAATCAGACTATTTTGTTCGCGCTTAACACTATTAAGTTGTTTCACCAGTAATTGACTAATCGAATAATGATAATTCGAATTATTTTGACGTTGTTTTCGAATCAATTTGGTTAAACGTTTATAGGGCTTCTTAAATTGATGAGAACTGATGTTTTTTCCGCCCATTTTAGTCATAATTTGTTTTGCTTGAGAGGTAAATGATTCTATCTCAGCCATATAAGCTTTTGAATAATAATCTAATTGGGTTAAGGAATCATAATAAATCTTACCTTCTTGATATTGGTTTTCATTGAGAATCAGTTCATCAGATTTACGTTTTTGTTCTAAGTCTAGTAATTGATTTTCTAAGGGTTTATGACCTTTATCGGAAAAAGCAATTCGCTTATCGATTTGGTTAATTTGAAGACGGAGATGTTTGATTTCTTGAATGTTCTTTAGTATTTCTTTTCGATGTGTTGTTAAGGCTAAAGTTAGATTTTTGATTGTTTTTCGATTCTGCTTATTTTCTGAATCGGTTTTAAGTGTTTTGATTTGGTTATTGACAACGTCAATATTCTTATAGATTAAATCATTCTTGTTTTCAAAAATCGCAATTTCTTGATAAAGGTTACTTGATTGATTGCGGTATTGTTTAATTTGGTCATCGAGAGCCGTTTTTTGATCCTGAATGGCTTTTTTATCGATTTCATATTTATTAATTAGATTGGTATACTCTTGTTCATATTTAGTTAAAGTTAAATCATCAATTTTGGTTTGAATCTTACTAGACATATTAGAAACAATTTCTTTCATTATTTGGTTACGATAATCTTTTTGGCCGATTATCATCGCTGTAATGGCTTTTAGTGTTTCTGTGAAGGTTGTTTTATCTGAGGCTTGTTGTGTATCCTTAAGGGTGAAGGCAATTCGATCTAATTCGGATTGAACACGTGATAACATATCAAAATAAGTAGCCAAGACCTTTTGGGCGCGGGTATTTTCTAGTTCACTTTTCTTAATGGTATCTTTAGCCAATAAAATACCAATATCGCGATGATTGATAAGCTTGTAGGATTCGTTATCATAAATCACGACTTCTTTTTGATAGGCTTCACTTAACCCTAATTTTTCTAGGGTTATTCGTAGTAAGGAACGTAATTTTTCAACTTCTGTGTTATGTTTTTCAACGTAGATTTCTCTGGTGTGGTTTTTTGAGGTTAACTGAATTTCTATATTTGCTTTATTTTGTTCTTTTTGAGCTTCTAAAACAAGTCTTTTCCCTTCAGTGATGTTCTTTTCATACTCCATGTTTAAATAATTATCTAATTCATTTTGTTGAACTTCAAATTTTTGAGTTAGATTTAATCTATCGCGTTCTAACTTTAAAAGAAGCGCATCATGATTGGATTGAAGGTTTGCCTCATTGGTTTTACGTTCATGGTTAGAAATCGTATAGTTTTGTTCAAGGTTCAAATAGTTGATTTCTAGGTCATGGATATGACGCGCTAATAATATTTGAATATCTAATGGGATTGCTTCAATCCGCATCCCTGAATCGATAATCGCATTCTTTTTATCTTTTTCTCGGTTGAAAAATTGATTGAGCTTAGCCATGTAGATTTCATGGTAGTAGTACGTATTTTTATTTAGTTTTAAATAGAGGACCTTTTTTTGATCTTTGATTAGTCGAACGGAACGGTATAACTCTTGTTTTTTGATATAGTCAATACCTAAATTATAACGGTCATTATAATAGCGTTTCCCTCGTAATTTTAATGATCTGTCAAAGTTATTTTGAATAACCTTAAATTCTTTTAGTAAGGTTTTGTATTCTCTATCATAATCTTTTTTAAGGATAATTATTTTATTTTCATCGTCTTTAAATTGAGCCATTTTTTCATCAAACTCATAATTTAAAGCAACTAGTTTCGCATTGTAGATCTCTTTTTCATTTTGTCTGTTGACATTAATTTGAGTCACATCTTTTTGATAGACATGTGTTAAATTGGCATTCTTTTTTTCATAAGCCGTTTTTAAGGCATCCAGTCGTTGATCGATTTTTACTAAGTCATCTTGAAAAGAATCCAAGATAAGACGGTTGGATTTAGTGTTTTCACTCGATATTCTCGATAATTCAGTTTCAATTTCAATTTGTTTTTCTTTTAGTTCTTGTTCGGTGAGTTGATAAATTTCTTTATAAGCACTTTGAATCTCATTAATCGTTTTATTTAATAATATCGAAATACGGTGGAAGTTCTGTTTTACATAGACAATATCTTTTGAGTGGAAGTTTAAGAAATCTTCTTTTTTAAAATCCAAATTTTCTAAGATTTCTTTTGTCTTTTGAAGTCGTGTCGTATTTCTTTGATGAATGCTCTTTAAGGCATCATGGTAGTTTAGGTTAATTCGATAAAGGTTTGAGGTTTGTTGATCGTATAAACGGTTAATCTTTGAGAGATACTCATTTTTTCGAATTTGATATTCGTTATTTAACTGTTTATCTTTATCATTATTTTCCATGATTAACCGCCTCATATCAGCGGTAATAGAACGGTTAAATTCTCTTTGTTTGGTGAATAATGTGTGAAGTTGCTTATTGATATCATCGGTACTCATTTTCTCACGATTTTGAATATCCGTTTTTATTTGTTTTAGTTTTATTTGGTTTGTTTCAATTAAGGCTTCATATTTTTGATTGATTTCAAGTTCGTTGGTGACACGTTTTTTGAGTGTATCAATACTGGTTTTTTCAAGCTCTTTTTCGAAGGAAATGATTTGTGTATTTAATTCATTGATTTGGTTATAGGTATCCTTGAAAATATGATTTAATTCGACACAGTATGGTCTTGACTCTGGACAGACTTCAAAAAGCGTATCTAAACGCTTTAATTGGTTTTTTACATAGTTGTGGGTAACTCGCTCCAAATGTTCACCACCATTTCTATTTAATTATAACATATCCACTATTTTTTGGTATAATCTTATTAAGGTGGAATATGAAAAAAATTAGTTTAAATCACAAATCTTACTTTATCGATGATGAACTTTTAATCTTAAGATTATCGAAAGAACATTATATTAGTGAAACTTTAGAGAAAAGTCGTTATTTAAAACATAATAATCGTGGTGAAGGCTATTTAAAATACCATCAAAACTTATATGAAGCGTTTATTAAACCTTACTTAAAAAAAGGTTTATCTTTAGATTTTGGTTGTGGACCAACCAAAGTGTATGAACAGTTAATTGAAAATACATTAAGTTACGATAAGTATTTTTTTAATAATAAAATCATCTTTGAAAAGAAATTTGATAACCTAATCTTGATTGAGGTTTTAGAACATTTAAAAAATCCAGAAGACAGTATAAAACTTTTATCTTCTTTACTAAATAAAGGGGGTAGGTTATTTATATCAACCCATTTTTACGATGTTAATAAATTAGAGGATTGGTGGTATCTAAGAGATGAAACACATGTTTGTTTTTATAATTTAGATAGTTTTACAAGAGTTGGGCAAAAATACCATTTAGACCTGGTTTATACCGATAAAGAAAAGTTAATTGTCCTAGAAAAAGTGATATAATAGGGATGGAGTGATAGTATGTACGCATATATTTATGGAAAAATAACACAGTTAGAACCGACCTATGTGGTGATAGAAAACCAAGGGGTTGGTTATTTAATTATTAGTCCTAATAGTTATCGATATAAGTTAAACCAAGAAGCCTTAATTCATACACATCATTATGTTAGAGAAGATGTTGATAATTTATATGGCTTTATGAGTTTAGATGAAAAGAAACTTTTTATTAAGTTAATTAGTGTTTCAGGAATTGGACCTAAAAGTGCCTTGTCCATTTTAGCCAGTGGTGAAACGGATAATATTATTTACGCGATTGAATCCTCTGATGTTAAATATTTAACGAAATTTCCCGGGATTGGACCTAAAAGTGCCCAGCAAATCATCCTTGATTTAAAAGGTAAAGTCGATAAGATCGAACTTGGTACACCAGAAGCAGACGAAGTAAGACAAGCATTAGAAGCGCTTGGTTATTCAAATACTGAAATTACCAAGACATTAAAGAAACTAGACCAAGACAAACCGATTGAAGAACGCGTTAAACAAGCTTTAAGTATATTAATGAAGTAGGTGACCTATGAAACAAGATGATCGAATAATTAGTAGTCTTGCGGTAAAAGAAGATGAAGATAAAACCTTAAGACCCCAACATTTAACAGAGTACGTGGGTCAAAAAGATATTAAAGAAATGTTAAATGTCTATATTCAAGCCGCTTTAAAACGTGAAGAAGCGATTGACCATATCTTATTTTATGGTCCACCGGGTTTAGGAAAAACAACATTAGCTCAAATTGTTGCCAACGAAATGGGCGTGAATATAAAAATTACCAGTGGTGCTGCGATTGAACGCAGTGGTGATTTAGCGGCAATTTTAACCTCTCTTGAAGCGGGAGATGTCTTATTTATTGATGAAATTCATCGCCTCCCAAGAATCGTTGAAGAAGTCTTATATGCCGCGATGGAAGACTATGTGATTGATATTTTAATTGGAAAAGAAGGACAAACTAGATCCATTAGAATTGACTTACCACCCTTTACTTTAATTGGCGCAACCACCAGATATGGTGATTTATCTGCCCCGCTACGAGACCGGTTTGGGGTAGTGATGCGACTTAATTTTTATAATGCGGAAGAACTAGCGGATATTGCCAGAAGAACCGCAAGTGTCTATAAAGCAGAAATAGATGAGGATGCCGTTATTGAACTGGCTAGACGTTCTAGAGGCACCCCAAGAATTGTGAACCGGCTTTTTAGACGCGTTAGAGATTTTGCCGAAATTATAAGTGATGGCAACATTACCAATGAGGTGACAAACCTTGCCTTAACCAAATTAGGCATCAATTCATCTGGGTTAGACCAAACCGACCAAGATTATTTAAGAGCTATTATCGAAAAATTTAATGGTGGACCCGTTGGGATTGAGGCCATTAGTGCTTCAATTGGTGAAGAAGTTACTACGGTTGAAGATGTTTATGAACCTTATTTACTTCAAGAAGGCTATATCAAGCGGACCGCAAGAGGTCGAGTTGCGTTAGAAAAAAGTTATCAACTCTTAAACATTAAATTTTATAAAGGGATTTTTGAGAAATGAAAACCGAACTGTTTGATTTTAACTTACCAGAAGCCTTGATTGCACAACATCCAATTGATAAACGTGATCATTCAAGACTTTTAGTGATGAATAAAGAAACTGGAGCACTAGAACATAAACATTTTTATAACATCATTGATGAACTCAATAGTAATGACGTTTTAGTGATGAATAATACGAAAGTCTTACCCGCAAGACTGATTGGCCTTAAAGAAGACACTATGGGTAAAGTAGAACTCTTATTACTAGAAAATAAAGGGGATGTTTGGCAATGTCTAACCAAGCCTTCTAAGCGGATTAAAATAGGACAAATTATTTCTTTTGGGAATGGATTACTAAAAGCCAAATGTTTAAGACATTTAGGCGAAGGGATTGTTGAATATGAAATGGTTTATGAAGGTATTTTCTTAGAGATACTAGATAAGCTAGGTGAAATGCCGCTACCACCTTATATCCATGAGAAACTTCAGGATAAAGACCGTTATCAAACCGTCTATGCTTTAGAAACTGGCAGTGCTGCAGCACCGACAGCGGGACTTCATTTTACCAAAGATCTTTTAACTAAAATTAAAGACAAAGGCATCGAAATCATTGAAGTTACCCTTCATGTAGGTTTAGGGACATTTAGACCGACCACAGAAGAATTCGTTGAAGATCACCATATGCATAAAGAACATTATTTTATTAACCAAGAAGCGGCAAATAAACTGAATCAAGCGGTTAAAAATAAAAAAAGAATTGTCGCGGTTGGAACCACGTCAATTCGAGTTTTAGAATCTAATTATACGGATAGTTTTAATCCAGGTTATTTTGAAACAGAGATATTTATTTATCCGGGTTATCAATTTAAAGTAACAAATGCTTTAATTACGAATTTTCATTTACCAAAATCAACCTTAATTATGTTAGTCAGTGCTTTTTCGAAAAGAGAACTGGTTTTAAATGCCTATCAAGAAGCGATTAAACAGGAATACCGTTTCTTCTCATTTGGCGATGCCATGTTTATTAGATAACAAAGTGTAAAACAAAAGCAGTTATGCCAATTAAGACACAATAAATTCCAAAGTAGATTAGATGATCTACTTTTAATTTTTTCATCACGAGCTTTCCTGTAAAATAAGTCGCCACCAAAGTAACCCCAAAAGCAAGTAAATAGCCAAGCCAGTTAATGGCTTCACCGAGTTTAATCACCTCATAAATACTAAGGGCACTGGTAGGAATACTAATTAAAATATAACATAAGAAGGAAAACTTTAAGATCGATTTAAGTGATAAGCTTTGTACTCTACCGCCGATAATAGTCGAACCACTTCTAGAAATACCAGGAAATATCGCAAACATTTGGGTTAGGCCCATAATAAGGGCATCTTTGAATGTGACTTCTTCATGAGATGTTCTTAATTCTCTAGTAAGATAAATGCCGATTAACAAGCCACCAGTTAAGAATAAGGCGATTCCAACACTTAGTAACGTTTTAAATTCACCCATGTGATCTTTAAAAAGCAGTCCAGCAATACCAATTGGGATAATCGCAATCACCAACTTGACTGTATACATAAAATCATCTTTTACTTCATCTCTTTGTTGCGGTTTAAATAAGAAGATAAAAAAGTGTTTAATTAATGTCCAAATGTCTTTATAAAAAAGAAGAACGATCGCTATAAAAGAAGCCATATTGGTAAACATTTCAAAGGTTAAACCGGGTTCTTGAAGATTTAATAAATGTTGAAATAAGACTAGGTGCCCAGAAGATGAAATCGGCAGTATTTCTGTGATACCTTGGACCAAGCCTAAAATCATATATTTAATGTACTCAATAAATTGTGTCATTTAATACCCCTCTTTTTGTATTCTAATCTTTATTATACCATTTAGAGATAGGATTTTTACTTGTAAATTTACCGTTTATTAATTATAATGAATACTGAGGGTTAAAATATGAATTTAGAACAAAGGATCGTTATCGGGATAGTCGCCTTAATACTCATTGTCGGGATTGGGATTTATCTATTATTTATTAGACCAAAACGAAAAATTAATAATCAAGACATTTCTCCTAAAGTTAACGTTGACTGGATTTTAGAACTGATCGGAAAAGATAATATCATAGCGATTGAACAGGTTCAAAAACGGGTGAGAATCACCGTTTCTGATTTAAATAAAGTTAATTTAGAGGGCTTAAAAGAACAAACCAATGGGGTTTTCTTAAAAGGATCGATGATGGTTGTGACATTTAAGAATAACACCGAAGAAATCGTAGAAAGTTTAAAGGGAGTAATTAAATGAAAAAGAACTTTGTTGTTACAAGTGAACAAGGCATTCACGCAAGACCGGCTACTGAACTAGTGATGGTCGCAAATCAGTTTGAAAGTGAAGTTATGATAGAATCGAATGATCGCAGTGCGGATATGAAATCAATCATGGGTTTAATGAGCTTAGGGCTTTATCGAGGTCAAAAATTCAGTATCGTTGCCACAGGTGATGACGGTGCTGATGCGGTTGATAAACTAGAAGTACTATTAAAAGAAAAGAAATTAGCGAATCTCGATGAATAAGTTTTTAATGTTTTTAAAAGGTGCAATAATAGGGCTTGCGAATGTAGTACCGGGTGTAAGTGGCGGAACACTGGCAATCATTTTTAATATCTACAAACGCTTAATTGAAGCGTTTGATTTATTATTTAAACATCCCATTAAAGCGATATTATCGATATGGGAAATATTAGTGGGTATTTTAATAGGTATTTTTGCGGGATTCTTGTTATTAAGTTATGGCTATGAAGCCTTTCCACTGGCGACCACACTGGCTTTTATTGGGTTATTAATTGGTGGGATTAAACCAATGTTTCAGATGGTTAAACCGCATATAAATCTAAAAAATATTTTTATCTTTATAGTTGGCTTTTTACTAGTGGTATTATTACCGCTTATCAATAGTTTTACTGGTATACATGAAGGTTGGGTTTATTATCTCATTTTAGGTTTATTGGGAATATTAGTCGCCTTTTCAGTGGTAGCGCCTGGAATAAGTGGGTCAGTGATATTAATGGTTTTAGGTTATTATTCACATTTGTTGTTTATGGGTAAAGACATCTTTGAAAGTATTATTCAGTTTCAGTTTACCAATTTACCACAATATATATTACCCATAAGTATCCTAGGTATTAGTTTTATCATTGGATTAATCGGTTCTGTTAAATTGACCAAATGGATAATGAATAAGTTTGAAATTCAATTTTACGCGGCTGTTTTGGGGATGTTAATCGCCTGTCCAATCAGCATTCTTATTATGTTACATAAAGACATACCATTAAACACCTTCGGTACAGTTGAATGGACTATTGGTGGTTTATTATTAATAATTGGCTTTTTAGCCGCATTTTGGGTGATTAAAGTAAGTGAGAACGAAGAAAATAAAGCTAGCAAGTAGTGGGGTTAATAACTCTACCTACGTGACAAAAGAAAATAATATTATTAAAGGCAATAAACCGCTATATCTAGAAATCGGATCAGGTAAAGGTCAGTTTATTTATGGATTAGCCACTTTACATCAAGACAAGCTTTATGTTGCTTTAGAAAAAGATATTAATGTGGCTTATCGGATTGTTCAAAAACAAGAAGAACAGCCTTTAGAAAACTTATTTATCATTAATGATGATGCCCTTCATTTAGAAAAATATTTTGAATGCCATAGTATCAGTACTATATACTTGAATTTCTCAGATCCATGGCCAAAAACAAGACATCATAAAAGAAGACTTACGTTTCCTACTTTTTTGAAATTATATAAACAATATTTAACTAAAGATGGTATAATTGAATTTAGGTCGGATCACTTAGAATTATTTAAGGATTCTATTGATTATTTTGAGTCTGAAGGATTCATTATAACTGAAACTTCATATGATTCACCAGTTGGAGAATCAATTAGTGAATATGAAACTAAAAAACGCTTATTAGGTCCAATTTATAGCCTAAAAGCTAAATTGGAGGCATAGCTCAGCGGGAGAGCACTTGCTTGACGTGCAAGGGGTCATGGGTTCAATCCCCTTTGCCTCCACCATATTGAATGCATAGGTTTGATACATAGTTATCAGGCCTTTTTTCTTTGGCAGAAAGGGATAAAATTCCTATCCGCCAGTTTTTAAGAGATCAGTAGTAGTCATATTTTAGGCTATTATATGGTCTCTTTTTCTTTTTCTAATCAACTTTTTAACGATTACCTAACAATTTAACGATTAGGCTAGTTTTTAACGATTACCTAACCTTTTAACGATTTGAGAAAAAACAGTCAATTGGTAAATAAGTTAGCTAATTAAATAGACAATAACGCAAAAATGTGATAAAATAGTGTAACGTCTGTTGATAGGAGATATTAAAAATGGATTATGCTAAGTTAATCAAATTTATAAGAGAAAAGAAGTTGTTAACTCAAATGGAGCTGGCAGATATTTTGCATGTTTCCTTCACGACTATTAGCAGGTGGGAATCTGGAAAATTCGAACCAACTATGAAAATAAAAAGAAAGATTATAGAATATTGTGCCAAAAACAATATTAACGTGGAGGATGTAAAATAAATGTGCAATATAACTTTACTCAACAAAGATTACAAAGAAGTCGTTAAAGAGATGAAAGAATTAAACATACAAGTGGATGCAATAGTGACTGATCCTCCTTATGGTGTTAGTAGAACACATCAACTTGGCTTTTCGAATATGGGAAGAGCTGGAATGAATTATGGTAAATGGGATTATGGATTTGATCAAAAAGAATGGATCACATTATGTGGTCCCTTGATTAAGACGGGGGGGAGCATAATAGTTTTTATGGATTGGAAAAACCTATCTTATTTGGTTGAAGAAATGGAAGAACAAGGTTTCATAATTAAGGATTTAATCAGATGGGAAAAAAGAAACCCTATGCCAAGAAATGTGAACAGAAGATACGTTATGGACTTTGAAGTAGCTATTTGGGCAACTAAAGGAAATAAAAGTTGGACATTTAATAAACCTGAAGAAATGCCATATATCAAACCTGTGTATGTAAGTGGTATTGTTCCTGGTGGCAAAAATAGAATTCATCCAACTCAAAAAAATCTAGAAGTTATTAAAGAAATAATTAAAGTGCATACCAATCCAGGAAATTTAGTTTTTGATCCATTTTCAGGAAGTGGAACCACGGTTGTAGCATGTAAAGAAACAGGGCGTGATGCAATTGGTGTTGAAATTGATGAAAATTATTATAAAAAATCTGTGGAGAGATTGAATGAAACTAATATCACCTTTGAACTACGCAGGAAATAAAGTTAAATTATTAGGTCAAATTCTTTCTCTGTTTCAAAAGGATATTGACATTTTTGTTGATGCATTTGCGGGTAGTGGTGTTGTATCATTAAATTCAAATGCAAAAAAAATTATTTGTAATGATATAAATGAACATTCTATCGAATTAGTAAAGTATCTCTATGAATCCGATTCAACAAGCATTATTAAATCAATGGAAGCTATTATTGAAAAATATGGATTTACAGATTCCACGAATCCAAAGAACCATTATATCGAATACAAGCATGAAGGATTATCTCGTTATAATAAAGAACCTTTCGCTAAATTAAGGGAAGACTATAATACTTCAAAATCCGTTGATTTACTTTTTGCTCTAATCATCTATGGGTTTAATCACTACCTTAGATTTAACAAGAAGAAGATATTTAATGTTCCAGTAGGTAAAGTAGATTTTTCAGCTTCATTAAGAAAAAAAACTATTGAATTCTCTGATGGGATTAAAAAGCATGATGTTGTTTTTATCGTTGGATCATATTTAGATTTGGATCTATATAAAAATTGTACTTCTAAATCTTTGGTGTATTTTGATCCTCCCTATTCTATAACTACTGCTCCATATAATAGTGAATGGAGCAAAGAGGACGATCAGAAATTATTTGATTTGTTTGATTATTTAACCAGTAAAGGTATCAAGGTGGCAATGTCTAATGTATTCTTATCTAATGGAAAAGAAAATAAAGAACTTATCGAGTGGTCAAAAAAATATAAAGTTAATTATATGAAAAGACAATACAGAAATGCTAATTATCAAAAGGTTAATGTGACAGATACCATTGAGGTACTTATAACTAATTATGAATTGGAGGGATAATTATATGTCGCAGAATGAAAATCAAGGAACTTCTGGAAATAGACCTGGATTTAAAATATTTTCATTTAATACTAGTGTAAGAAATCCAAAAAGAAATGATGAATTTTTAAACGCATTTTTAAAATTTGAAGGAAAAGTATTTGATTCGGTTGCATCTCGTGCTTATCTCTGCGAGTTAGTGAAACTTGGCGTGTATAAATTCATGGTAGTGCCAGAATCAGTAAAAAGAAAATGGGAATTAAATATTGATTTAGATACTGATGAAATTGATAGTTTGATTAATGAAAATCCTCAAGCAACTGGACTTCATAATAGAGTTATGACTTCATATATGCGTTCTTTAAAAGATCAAGGCTTTTTAATCTACAATAATGATCCGAATGGAAGTAGATATCATATCATTACCATAAGTGATTTAGGAAAAGATTTAATCGATAGTAATAAAGATACTTCAATTGTATATACCAAGTTAATGCTCGGATTACATGCTAACAATCCAAGTAGAGTCGCTATGCACAATCAATCTAGACCTTTTTTAAATGCTCTTTTTGTCGTTAATAGAGTAAACGAACTGTGGACTTTAAAAGGAAAAGAACCAAAAGGTGTTTTAAGACATGAATTTGCAACATTTATATTAAGTATGAAAGACTGCAATTATGAAAAAGCAGCACAAGAAATAATTAAATATAGAGAAAAATTCCGTTCGGAAGTAAATATGGCATATATAAACAAATATTTATCTGATAATGATATTTTACCTCTAGCGGAAACTAGTATCTGTAGTGACTATCCTGATGATGTATTTAGAAAATTTGAAATGACTGGCTTGTTTGTTTCTCATGGCAAATCAAAGTATATTTATTATAATATTTCTTCCTACAACAAAGAAAAAGTAGACTTGATTTTAAAGTATTATAAAGACTATAAATTTGAAAATTTTACTTCGCAAAAAGGCTATTATGATTACCTTTCTAAAATATCAATTCCTTGGGAATCAGATTTAGAAATGAGAAGAAGAATTGCTAAAACAAAAGCTGCATATCTAGGAAGGCCATTTAATGAATCAATTCCTTTAGAAGAAGAAGAGTTGCAATTAGATAGAGCGTTTTATTCTAATGCATTGTCAAAAGCAATTAACAAACATGATATAAAGTTAATATTTAAAGAATTAATGATTTTAGCTAGAGTTATCAAAGAAGATTCATCAAAAGGATTTAAAGACATTGCTGAATCACTGAGATTAGAATATTTACTTGCACTAGCAATTGGTAAAAAATATGGTACAGAGGGGTTGGTTTCAAACATTATTTATAATGAAGATGGCGAACCTATGCACTGGGCTCTAGGTAATCAATGCGACATAATGCTTTTCAGAAAAGAAGGCTCTTTGATTTTGGAACCAACCATGTTATCCACTCGAGATCAACAAACACGAAATGAAACAACTTCAATAACACGTCATGCATCAGATGCAACAGGAAAATATGATACTGATTTTAAAGTATTGATGATTGCACCGAGAGTACATCCAGACACAATTGATTATTTCACATATAGAAGTGCGAGAAATAATCTCAAAATGATCACTTTAACAATAGCAAGAACTGTTGGACTGTTTGGCGAAAATAATCAGTATACTTCTATGCTTTCTGAACTTGACAGTATATTCGATTATTTCATGTCTAATGATCATAACTTAAATCAATGCGCAGATTATATAAATGGTTATAGACCAGATGAAAAAATATATCAATTCTAAATAGGGAGGAAGAATAAATGATTAACGACCAACAAGCACCAATAAAGACTGGATTGCTTGATTTCTTTAGAAAAAGTGTAGGAAGTCAATTCGTCATTCCTGTTTATCAACGTAATTATACATGGACAGCAAACAAAGAAGTTAAACAATATATAGATGATCTTAAAAATGTATTAAACGGTAAATTTATAAAGCATTTTTTAGGTATTCTTATTTATCTGGATACACCAATTGATTATTCAACAAGAGAGTTTTCTGTTATTGACGGACAACAAAGATTAACAACTACATTTCTAATCCTTTATGCTATTAAGAATTTAATGATAGAACGTAATCTAAAAGACCAAGCCCAAATTTTAGACTCTCAATTTCTCACAAATCAATTTGTTGCTGATAAACTTAAGTTTAAACTGAAACCTCTTGTATCTGATGATCAAGTATACAAACAAATAGTTAATGGTCAATTTGATGATATTACAGAAAAAAACTCTAAAGTATATAAAAATTATGAATGGCTGAAAAAGACAATAGAGGAAATGCTCGACAAGTATACTTTTAATGATATTTTATTAGCCCTTGATAAGCTATATGTAGTTTGTGTTCCTGTTGTAAAGAAAGATAGTCCGCAAAAGATTTTTGAAAGTATTAATTCGACAGGTGCAAAATTATTATCTCCTGATTTAATTAGAAACTATATCTTAATGGATATTGAAAGTGATACTCAAGAAAAATACTACAATAATTATTGGAGAAAACTTGAAGATTATATTACGGGTGATTCCAAAAAATTAGAGTTGTTTTTTAGAATGTTTTTGGCTTGCAAAACTAAAAATTTGTCCAATAAAACTGAAGTTTATCAAAATTTTAAGATTTGGTATGCGTATGAAGCTTTATCAACTGATGTTGAGGATATACTAAAAGAAATCATAAAATACGCTAAATATTACTATATTATTTATTCAAAACCAATCGATGAGGTTGACCCTGCATTAAAAAGTTCAATTTATGAATTTAGAAATATTTTGTCGGATATGCCTGCTCCATTCTTAATGGAATTATATTCACTATACGAGACTATAAACGAAGAAGGGCAACGTTTAATTACTGCTGATCAATTTAACGAAATAATAAACGTGGTTAATATTTATCTAATAAGACGATCAATTTGTGGCTTAGATACAAGTGACATAACTAGATTATTTCCTGTTTTGCTGAAAGATGTAATGGAAGACTGTAATGGTAATTATTCTAATATTGTTGATTATGTTAAGAAGAACTTAATTAACAAGCAAAGAGGTAAATCTGCTTTAATGCCAGATGATGAAACATTAAGATCCTTTCTTGCTTATGCAAATGTATATAACTTAAGACTATGGTTAAGGATTATCTTCGATAAAATTGAAACTTATAATAATCCTGCCCCAGTTAATTTGAAGAAGTTGAGTGTCGAACATTTGATACCTCAAACCCCAACAAAAGAATGGCTTGATGCGTTAAATGTTGATGAAATAACATACGAGAAAAATTTACATAGACTAGGGAATTTAACTCTTGCTACTAAAGTAGATAATAGCAAAATGAAGAATAAACCATGGGAATATAAAAAAGAAATTCTGGCTAGTACTGCACATTTGACTATGAATAAAGAAATCTTATCTATTGAAAAATGGACAATTGAAGAGATTAATAAAAGAACCGATAAACTTATCGAACAAATTATTCAATTATATCCATATTCAACCGCTTC
>Ga0265294_10002249_pt1 | contig 25489 bp, 33 predicted proteins | sample MunlanPumphouse3_FD_192504 | JGI IMG/M metagenome (GOLD analysis project Ga0265294, IMG submission 192504) | Groundwater microbial communities from a municipal landfill in Southern Ontario, Canada - Pumphouse #3 | ecosystem: Environmental > Aquatic > Deep subsurface > Groundwater | place... | reverse complement strand
CATCACCCCAGGCATCATCCGTGCCGTTCCAGCCAGCCGTCAGTGCCCGGACCTCCACGGACTCCTTGAGCACATAAAATGCGCTGGAGTCGTCCTGCTGCGTAGTATCGCTGGCGCTGAGCCCGGGCCGTGTCAGCCCGAGCCGTATCTCATACATCAACCCGTTCAGATCCGCGATGCCGCACGCCTGCCCGTTATGGGTGGTTTTGTTAAATGGATCACCAGATCCAGTTTTGCCACAGTTGGAATACCCATCGGTTGTATATTCCACAGCCGAATCGTTATAATCGCCCAGCGCATTATCATTGCATCCTTTCGGAAAATTATTACTCGATCCATACCACGCACAATGTGTTGTCCCGCTGCACGCTTGTCCGTGTGCCAGCGACAACATGGCCAGTGCAGATCCCTGAAATTGCAATGCTGCAAAAAACTGCGAGTCAGCATTTACTGCACCATTCTCGCCGTCGCGGGCGTGCGCGGCTGTAACGCATTCATAGTAATAATTCCCGGCACATGCGGTCAGGCCCGCAATGGGATTATGGGCACTATATGTAGATATTGGCAGGCCGTTTTTGATAGAGCTGGCTACGTAGCCGGTCCCGAGCGGGTTTTTTGAGCATTTATATTTGTCAAAAAAGAATCCGGCCTGCTCAACTCCTCCGTCAACAAACGCCCGGTGCATGGCATAACCGGAGAGCATTGCTTCGGCGCGGGAAGAAAATGTCTCCGTGCCCACGATGTCAATATCATTCGGTGCATAGTCGGCATGAGATGCGTTGTCCGCGTGATTGATGCGGTAAAAAAATTTTGGGGTAAAACACATCACCGAGCCGTCGCTGAACTGATAATTCCCCCAGTTGTCATTGCTCGGGTTGTCATATCCTGCAAGGGGCGTGAACCCCGCATGGAGATCTTCTGACGGACAGATTCCCATACACGCTCCCGGGTTATCGCCTGGCCGGATGATCACGCCCTCGGGTGCATACGTACGATCATATGACACGATGGATGATTCATCACCTACATCCAACACCTGGGACGTTTTCACGTCGTGCGCAAATACCACACTCATAATATCTCCTGTTATTCACTAATTTGTTTAACAACACACGATCCCGCCGCCGCAAACACCAACGCTAGAGCCGAGATATTGCTATCTCGATCAACCGTTAATATATCCCACTCCGTCAACTCGGTGTGCAGCGCAGGGGTATTGCTGGCGGAATCGATATACGGGGTGACGCCTCCACCGGAAATATTGGTGATAACAATCTGCGTGCAATCATCGTCGATAGCCACGCTCTCAGTCCCCGCAGCCGATGCCGTCACTGTAGTCAATGCGACTACGGGATTATAATACGGCGTGGACGCAGTTTTGGTCCATCCATCCCCAAGGATCTTGTACGTCTCAACGGATGCCCCCGGCTGCACAAGCTGTGTACCTGTGGTTGATTCTACATACGTTGCCGCACTCATTGCGTTTGTGTAAGTTGGCATGATATCTCCTGATAAGATTAAGATGATTCGGTTATATCCATGTATTCTGTGCTGGTCCCGATCGTGTAGCTAATATACCCGACCGTAAAACTCTCGCCGTCCACGATGGCCGTGTCCCCGGGATTTAAATCAAGATCCACGTCGGTACGGAACGACAGAACGCCGTCATAAACTGACCTCGTGCCAGCACCGGTGATGACACGTTCCTCTGTTACCAGCGTATATGCCGACTGGTGGCCCATGAGCGTTATGGCCCGCGATCTTGCACCAGCATTGGGTGTGATGTCTTCAAGGTCAACCCTTGCGATTTCGACTACCTCACTGGTCCCATCTGATAATTTATAACCCCCGGAAAAAACAAGATGGCCATTGCTCCGGGCTGAAATGTCTGCCAGATACTCATCGTAATCAGGGACCACGACCGACATGTATGACGGGTCGCCGTCACGCCTGCGCATTTGGCAAGATGTAATAGGTATTGTGATATCGTCCAGGTCGTCTTCGTCTCCCGTAAGGGTCAATGTGTAAATCCTCTGGATATTCGATGTTGTAGGCCATACAATCCCGCCCCCTCCGTCCCATGCGGTTTCATCCGTGGCCCACTGCATTTCGGACGTCTGCCATTGTTCTTCCGATGTTAACCATTGCATGATTAAAGCCTCTCTGGATAGAATGCCCTATAAAACCATTCGTTCCCGGATACGATGCTCTGCGCTAGATCGTGCCCCAGGACCGCATCCCAATTTTCATGCACCGGCTTTATTTTTGACGCCGTCAAGGTGTGGTCACCGATGGGAGCATGAACACCATCGTGCTCCATTGGCTCAGTGTTGATATTTTCGAGATCATGGATAAAATTATCTTCTTCAATGTATCCATAGATTCTATCTAGTTGGTCTTCCGGGTTTCGGCAGAAATCTTCCATACGGACAAAAAGCCAGCTTTCTGCCTGGTGAGTCCGCAGCCCCTCTTTTATCTGCACCGCAGCAGGTCCTAGAGGAGGGGAGTTCAAAAAATGCTTTGTGCGGGATTCAATATCCGACATGTTCGTATCCCATCCGAACTCCGGATTCTTCCGGTATTTGTTTTCCTCGCTAACTACACAACCCCGCAAGTCGCGAATTGGGACGATAATTTTCAAATCTGTTCCATAAACCTTTGTCAGCAGATCGGCCTTTCCGGTCCAGCCACGGCTCTTGTCAATGCCAACGGGTGCGCTAAAATATCCACCTATTGCACCCCGTACTGATCCCCGAAACATCTTGGCCGCGTGATCCTGATTAAGATATGCCTTGCGTTGCTCGGATGCTGAAAACGTCCTGCACATTGCGTCAACATACTCACACAGGGGAGAAGTTGGCGTTACTTCAAACCGTGGATTCTGGGCCAGGACATTTGACAGCAAGGTTGATCCTGATCTTGGCAAACCGCCCAGGAAAACTACTTTCACTTTATTCATCCTCCACCCACATTCCTTCCCAATAAATACGCCCAGTTAGTGTAGTGGCCGTGGCCGCAACGCTGTTTTTTGCAGTCACGGAGGTGGCAACACCACTGTCGATTAGCAGGGTTTCAAAGCGTTCTCGATCTTTTGCAGCACTAAGCCCTGTTGTAGCCGTAGCCGCAAGCAGGGTTTCGAGGTTTGAAGAGTCTGTTCCAAATTGCATTGTTGGCTGGGCGGTAACCGTATCAGCGGCAACAACGATCACGCCAACCTCGTTGGGATAAAATGTCCCACCTGTGGGTAAGGCAATTGTTGTGAGCGTGATGGTGGTCAAGTCAACGACTTCGGACATGAAGGTAATTTCAGCGGCGGTGTAATTCAAAAACTCATCACCCACAGGACCGGCATTCGAGGTCTTTTTTGTAAGTATTCCGCCTGAAATACACATTGAATTTGGTATTGCATGTTTTGCCCATGGCCCAAACGATCCTGCATACGCTCCGGTAACAATGGCTTTATAACCTACTGCCGTTGAGAAATTAGAACTGGTTGAGGAGTTAGAACCGATAGTAACATCTCCATGAGCAAGAGCTGTTGCTGTTTCTCCAATGGCAACCGAGGTGTCAGCGCTTGTGCTTTTATAACCAACTGCCAATGCATGTGGCCCAGTGGATATACACTTCGTCCCAATAGCAACCGCACCGCTACCGGGAGACTCTGCCCCACGCCCAATTGCAACCGAAGAATATGTCGAGGCCGTCGTATCCTGAGAACCTATTGCAATGCATCGGACTTTGGCTGTTGAACCATCTCCAATTGCGATGCTTTGTTCTTCTTCAGCAAAGGCCTCGTTACCAATGGCAACACATCCGAAATATCTAGCACTGGTCTTGCGTCCAACCGCAACACCGTACTGGCCAGAAAGAGATTCATTACCAACTGAAACACAACCAGGCGCGCCCCAATATCCTGCAGCGGCTTTATATCCTACTGCAACTGAATTTTCCCCGTCTGCTTTGCTATCGTACCCAATAGCAATGGACTTTTCACCGCTTGCCACATTGGCAACATCTGTGCGCCCCGTCTGCAGGCATATAGCGTTGGCCCCTCTGTCGTTGCCGTCCCCGTCAATCCCAACAACGTCGGGAGAAAATAGTGAGAGGATGTAATCGTCGGGCAATGCCCCTGAGTCACCACCGGCCACCACCCCGAACCATACAGTTGAAAGATTTGCCGTCAGCACGGAATCAGACAGCGTTACCGTTGTTTTCCCTGTGTCCGAGCTGTATGTGCTGGTGCTGACGCATCCGTACGCATATCCATCGTCCCCGCAATTTGCCTTAACTCTTCGGTATACACAAAATTCTGCTGTCATGTCGGCAGGAATTGTAAATTCCGTTCCTGAAACGTAAAACGCTGTAATCCCTAGTGATGCCATAGATGCTCCCTTAGGATATCTTTTCTTTGATTAAAATAGATGCTGTCATTTTGCCCTTATCTATTTTCAGGCTCTCTATTGCTGCTGTGTAATATCCGTCGGAGATGGAGACGTGAACCAGTGAATATACTTTAAATATGGTCCAGAGCGTATTGAACACGTCCTCGTCTATGCCATCACGGACCACGGACAAGGTGCGGTCACCATCAGAAAATCCCTGGTCAACGATAGAACAGCCGCCATCCAGGGTTGCACGACGGGTCAGCCTGCGGGTGTTGTCGAGCAGAGAAGAATCGGCGTCCTCGTCAATGAGCACTTGCCCATCTATATCGAAATCAATGGTTGTTATTGATATCATGTTGATTCCTGGATAAGGTTTGTTATTTGCAAGTTCTTAATCCGTCCTTTGAAATCCCACCCAGATCCGCCAGCATAAATTCTCGTAATATACACCGCATTTGGAATTGCATCTTTAATTTTTACAGATATACCCTCCCAGCTATTTTGAGAAACCGGAACGAGTACACCATAAGTATTATCAGAAAAACCGCACTTTCCTTCGTATGCCGAGATTCCATAATTTCCAGCAATCATTATGGACGCGTAACCATCTGGGCTATTACCGCTTGCATCTTCAAGACTAACATAAACTTGAGCCGGGTGTTCACTTTTCCGATCTCCCCACTGACTACGAACATCATGAAAAATTGGGTAAAAGTCGCAAGACAATTCTGTTTGATCAGTTATCCTGTATCTTACGTCATAATAAACGCCAATATCAGATCCGAAATAGCGGCCTGATATTCTCTCGACTTCCAAGTAACTTCCGGAAAGTGTAACAATCCCAGTTCCGAGTGATACTGAAGTATCAACAATCCAATCATATCTTGCCTGGAAATTAGATCCCGTAAAAGGTTCTAAGAAAATAATGCCACGAGCCTCTTGTGCAAACCCGATCACACGCCCCTGCGTCCAGTCCCTATCAACAAATTCCACAACAACATGATCATCAACGGCAAATGCACTACCTGTATCGTCGCCCATATAACGAAACCCAACCCCTGTGAGCAGGCTTGTGCCAGGGTTTACGTTTAAACCCCTTGCCTGGCTGGTGCATCCATCCAGATCAACGGAGCATGAACCGGACTCTATGGCAGTTATATTGCCAAGCCGATATTGTGGATTCCACCGCTCCCACCCCGGGAGTATTGCATAGTTATAATACGCCTGAGAAGGGGTCATGCAAATAACCGGGGTTGCTATTCCATCACGATCATTTTCATGGATTGCTGAATCATAGTAACCCGGGCGGAGTGCAACCGGCTTAATAGAGTTAGGTACCTCTATCGTACCCACCGAACCCAATAGGGTCGTCGTGGCATCTGCGCAGTAGACCTCCAGCTCTTCATCTTCTGGCAAATTTTTAGTGATCGTTTCGGCCCGTTTGGTTAATGAAATGTATTCTGCCTTTAAATCGTTCTCCGTTATCTTTACGACTTTGTACTCATCAAGTGCTGCATTCCATGCGGCCATGGTAGCTTCCAACTGATCGAGATCACCACTTGAGATTTGTTCAAAAAATAAGGCTTTCGCGAAATTTACAGTGGCCAACGCAGACGCAGACGCTGCTTCTGCCGATGGGATTTGCGACGTGAGCAGGCTGGCTGCTTTGTATATGCAGGCAGTTGCAATAGCCTCACCCGCTTCACGATTGTAATTATATGTCACCGTGTATTTTTTACTGTCGCTATTGTATGTGCCAATTGTCGCTTTGCCCATAATTACATCCCTAGGAGCAATTCGCTTGATTCTTCGTTGACGCGGACCTGCACCTTTTCGATAACCTTGAACATGAATGCCTCCAGCTCTGGCTCCAGGCCGTCAGCTTCGATTTTAATCAGTCCGCCGCCATTTGCTATAGCCGCCTGTTTCTGCGCCATCAATTGAAGTTGTGCGGTAATAAGTGCCTTCTGCATTTCAAATTCCTGTTGTCTAAGCAGGTATTCCCGGTCAATCATGTTGTCGATATCGATCGAGTTAAAGCCAAGGTCTTCCATATTATCACCAGACAGGCCGAGGATGCTCTGCAACACGTCGCCCGTGGACTGGATGCCCGTTGTGACAGATCCAACCAATGAAAGGAATTGCTGCATCGAGGCTTCCGCGTTCTGCAAGTCAATTTTTCCCTTCCAGTCAATGGCCTTTGCAACGAGTGCAGCCTTCGTTTCAACACTTGCCGTGTCAAGCTCGGCAGACCATTTAGTTGAGTCTGAAATTTCTGCTGTTTTAGTGCTTAGCTCTTCCATCTTATCAATGGCCGGGATAGTGTCCATGTCAACTTCAGTCGTCTTTTCGTCTGGCACGGAATCAACAGCTGCCTTTATTTCGTCAACGTCTTTTTTTACACCATCGGCATTGGTGGAAATATTGACATCTTTTTCATCTGGTATTTCTGCGAATGCCGCATCTATCGCGGCAATCTCTTTTTCTATTTGGCTTTTGTTTTCGTCGAGGCTGTTTTCAACATCATTAATCCAATCTTTGACAGCTGCACTCGCATCATCCAACCCGTCTCCGAACAGATTGAATGGAACAAAATCATCCAGTACCTTCATCCCATCGAGAATTTCATCAATAATACTTAAAAACCCGAGCTTGAGCAGAAGAAAAGATTCCTGGATACCATCAACCGCGAGGGCGACACCGTTGATTGAGACTACCAACGTGGTTCCAAAATCGACCCCGGCCTCTTTTGCTATGAGAAAGACCCCGGCAATTTCTGCACCCAAAGAAACGATGGCCTTTGCGTTACCTATTATCTCGCCGAAATCTTTAGCGGTTTCTGCAGACAAACTTTCGGACCCCGAGGCAGCATCAATCATTCCCTGTATGTACGGTTTAAATGCAGCTGCAATTCCCGAGGTGATATTCGTCAGCGTAGTGAGCACATCAACAACGCCCTGAATCCCGCTGCGTAAATTTTCGGGGTCGGTACCATCCATGCTAAAAAAGGATACTAACTCCGTCCCAAGATTGTGGAGCGCAGTAACCAAGCCGCTATAATCAACACCCTCCAGCGCCTCGGGCAGGTTCTTTGCTATGTCTTTTAAAATATTTCCAATATCGGTGCTCAGACCTTCAAACGCATTGAGGAGAGGGTCAAAAGATCCATCTTTAACAGCATTCTGCAGTGCGATCTCAATCTCTGTGCCGCCATTGATAGCCTCTGTTGCAGCATCTCTAAACCCATCCCCCACGTAAATTGCAAGGTTCGCCCAAGCATTTCTAAACCGATCAACTGCATATTCAGATGATGCAAGTTTTAAGTTCACTTCATCAATTGCTGTATATGCTTTCCCATATGCTGTTTGAGTTACCGCAAGTACTTTTGACAGATTGTCAAAAACCGTCATGGCTTTGCCGGATTGATTAATTCCGGTTAGCTGCATAGCGGTGTATGCTTTTTGATTATCAGATAGTCCGGAAAACGCCTCCATAACGTCGTATAGAATATCTTTTCCAGTACGAAATTGCCCGTTAGAATCCTTTTGAGACACACCCAGGCTTTCCAGCGCGTTGGTCACGGCAGGGGTATCATCTACCAGTTTGAGTAATGTAGTTTTGAGAGCAACCGCGGCTTCAGACCCGGACCGAAAGACCTCAATCACCGGGGTTAATATCCCCTCCGTTTCTTCCATGGAGAAACCCATGGTTTTTGCTATTGGCGACAGTTCAGCCATGCCCGTAGCCAATTCCTGCACGTTGGTTGCATATTCTGTTGACACCGAGTTCATCGAATCGAGCAGGTCAACCGCTTTTGAGGCAGGGGCATCAAAACCTTTCAATGTAGCAATAAGCAAATCCATCGCCTGAGCAGAATCAATTTCCCCGGCGATGGTTAATTGCATAGCATTTTCTGTCAAGGTGATAGAATCAGCTAGGTTAAATCCGGCTTGTTTAAGCCCAGCCATAGATTCTAGAATGGCTGTTGCTGCGATCCCATATTCATTTGACAGGTTAAGTGCCTGCTCTTTGGCGTTCTCCATACCGGAGGTGTCAGACAACACCTTCTGCAAATCAATAGTGGCCGATTCGAAATCCTTGGATTTGTTATATGCATAAACAAGCCCTGCACCCGCAAGGGCAGTCAGCGCGGTGTCGGCCTTGAGCACATAGTCAGCAATGGTGGCAAACGGCTGCGCAATGGCCTCCACTTTATCAGACACCGATGTAATATTCCTTCCAACGGATGACAAAGCGGTTCCGGTCTTATCGTAGCCCTGAAATATGATGTCTATGGTTTTTTGCAGATCAGCCACGGTGTAACTCCTTCAGGTAATCGCCCCACATCTCCAACTCTAAATCCGTCAAATAGCCTTCCGGGAAAATGTCTGGCCGGACTTCAAAAAGAAACCGGCCATTTTTGTTACACAGCGCCAGGGACGCTTTGACGGTTTCATCCTTCATCAATCTTTTTTTTTAGCAGCTTGTGAGCCTTTCCCCGTCAACTCGATGATCTTGTTCGTGATCATGTAAAATTCAGCGGGAAAATTCTTGCAAAGCCTCAACGCCAGATCAAGCGAACATACGGGGTCAACAGACCCCATCTGCAAAAGCTCAATTCTTTTCGCCACGTCCTGCGGAGTATCTTTGCTGAATAACTCCTTGAGCGTCCCCTCAATCTCGGACGGGATCACGGACCCAAGCCCGGAGACAATGGCCGAAATGGTGTCGTTCTTTGCGGCGGTTTCGTTGGCACGCCCCAGCTCTTTGCCCGTCAACCCGCGCACGATCCATTCCGGCTTCTCCCCTTCACCAAAAAACGCTCCAAGATCCGGCACGGCCACCGGAGTGGTCCGCGCCTGGAACTTGGCTTTTAAAAATGACTTGGAATCAAAGCCCATTATGCGTAAACCTCGACGGCCTCAGTTTCTGCCGACAGGGTGCAGGCGGCCTGAATCTGGTCATCAGCCGGGAATGTGCGACCAATGCCCAATTTGCCCTGTGCGTAGATGTACTTTTCCTCCAAGCGGTCAGCCCTGAACTTGAACCAAAGATTTTGGTTTTTCTCTTTGATCAGAGGATCATCAATGCCGTTGGACAGATAGGCCGTAAAACTACCCTGTCCCAACGAGGACGAACTGGAACCAATGGTTGTGCCGTAAATCTGCGTGGATGATACACTGTGGGAAGTCTCGGGAGGTACAAAGTCCGAAGACTTGGACAGCGAGGTAAACTCAGGGGCATAGAAAGAGGCGTAAACCTTCTTTGTTGCAGTAGTGGTCCCGGTATCGTCAGAGTGGATTTTGTCCATTTCCGCGTAAAATTCAACACCTGCATTACCCAGAGAGCCACCCGTGACATTGATATAATTTACATCCCACAATGGGTAGTCATATCGCTCCTGGTGCGTACCAACTACTTGCTTGATCTCAGCGGCGGTAACAGCGGCGGCGGCTTCGGTCGTAAACCTGACCTGTCCAATTTCGATGGAGCCGGACGGAATCCAGGGAGCACCGCCAGCAGCTCCGCGAGTTGCCGAAAACTCAGAACCCTCTGTCCCGGCAATTACCGCAATAGCTCCGGCAGCGGTGACGGTGATTGAATTGATCACGTAAAATGCGGAGGTTCCACGGGTCACTGTCTCACCTGTTGAAGCAGATACCGTCTTGAGTACCCCAGCCAAATAACAGGTCAGGGCGGCAACATTTACGGTGTTGCTACCAGTGCCCACGGAGATCACGCCACCAGTCACAAGGCCATTAGGCCGGACGGTGGGAGTTTTGCCGGATTTGCCGGACCACAACTCTTCAGAAGATGTAAACTTGGTTGCATCCCCGGAATCAGTCAGGGCCTCATAATCATTCAACGTCTGCCCGGATTCGTATTCGATGAGGGCATTTTCTGCGGTGGCCATAATATTTACTCCTTTGTTTGGATTGCGTTATGTTTCGTCATCATCAACGACAACGGGTGCTGTATATGTAATACTGTAGGGATCACCAAAAATTGTTGTATATACTATGGAGAACACACACGTCACGGTAATCGCCTGATCTCCTGCATCGGGCCAATCGTCCACTCCTCCCCCGGTGTAAGCGCAGGACTCAATGCGCGAATTTCCAGACATGCCACCGATGACACACTTTTCAATTTCGGCCTGAATCGTTTCAGCCAATACAGAGCAGTTTGTCGTGCCTGATATGGCGGCGGCTGATACCTCAACCGGCATCGTGTTGCGCTGCTGCCCATAAGCTTTAACAGACTCCTCTTTGCCCGGAAAAATTGCCAAGCCGGGGAGTTCAGCGGTACGGAAAAAGGTTTTGCCACGGACTATGTTTGCATCATCATATCTGACAATCTTTTTTAACTCGGTAACAAGATCTTGGATGATAAGTTCTCGTATTGAATCAGCCATTATACTTCCTCAAAAAATAGGTGAGTTCATGATCTATGCGGGTTCGGAGCCTGACCCCTGCGGCGGCTTGAACCGGCTCAATAACTTCTGTCTGACCTTGGATATCTTGGATGCGCGGCCCGTACAGTGTCTTGATCGGCAGCTTGTATTTTGCCGGGAGTTTTGCGTAAACTATCTTGCTGTTGACGGGGTTTTTGTAACTGTGCCACTTTCGCCAGAAAACGTGCTCGTTGTCATTCAGCCCTTTGGCTATAAATGCGCCCCGGATGATCGAACGTGGCGTATCTTTTCTGACAGACACGGACACGCCTTTTGCCCTCTGCTTTGTCCCGGTAAAATTTGTGAGTCCGACAGGCCGACCGGCAGAACTTACTTGTGCACATAATCGGGTTGACGTGGCTTTACTGATCGTAACATCCTTCTTGATCCGAGATGCCGTAATGTTCAAAATTTTACGTGTTTCTTTATTGAGATCGGTCTGCACCCCAGACAAGGTATTATTGATCGCCCTCATGAGCACTTTTGCCGTCCCACCCTCAATCCCGGCCAGCATAAACTCAACCTTTGCGAGCTGTGCTTTATCCATCTCAACAGTGATCATGCTGCGGCCTCCGCCAGATCAACGGTCCATTCCCACGGCGTCCCGCTTGGTTCATCCGTGACAATATAGGACGTGCCCTCAATAACCACTACATCCCCAGAAACCGGACGCGTAACCTCTGACCGGCGCACCTTCATCGACCGATCCGACAGCACGATAGACGGCGTATGCTCGGACCTGTGCCCGGACGATACCGCACGCATGGTAACAGAGACACCAGCATAAGTGGCCGCAACTCCGAACGTAGAATAGGCATCCTCAAGAATGGCGACGATATCAGCGGAGATGGTTGCATCCATTATTCAAAACGCTCCTGACAATTTACGCACGTTTGTACTCCTGGAATTGCTATCCGCCGGGCCTCGGGGATGGGTTCCCCGCAGATCTCGCAATAGGTCAAACTGACAAGCTCGCAGTCAGCGTAGGAATGCACGGCTGACAGGCTGTCCTGCAGAAAATCCAGCTCTCGGATCTGGGCGAGATCGGCGATATCGGCCATGACTATTCCTCGGTTTCCAGATCCGACAGATCAGCCATGGCCTGGGCCTTGGCGCGGAGAGTTTCAACGTCAAGAACTTCATACCCGGCATCACACAGCCTATCCGCCAATCTCAGGGCCAGCGGGACAAGCACGCCCACAATGGGGGACAGGGTTGTTGCGCCAGCAGCAAACACCACGGCGGCAACCAATCCACCTGCGGCATCGGCGGTTTCTTTGTCGACCATGCTCATGTTATTTACCCCCACTGATGACTGTATATAGAGAGATTGCATCATCCAGCGCACTACGTGCCTCGGCTAGTGCTGCGCTATATGCCTCGCTCTGGGTTGTTGCGTTGGTTGCATCAGAGATTTTCCAGATAATGGCCGCGTCCGATGCCAACTTGATGGACCGTTTTGCAATGTTCATCACCGGAGCCAATGTTGCTTTGCACCATGATTGCTGGCTATCTGTTAGCGATGGCAACACCACAACATATGCTTCGTGCAGATCAACGTATTCATCAATTAATAGATCCACCGTTGCGATGGCCTGATCACGCGGCGATAGATCCGCAATGGTTTTGACTGCGCACCCAGGGAAACAAATCAGCATCTGGGCAGCTACGCCAAAGGCCAAAAATACAACTGGCAATTTCTTTCCTGTCACGGAAAGCAACGCCTGCTTGATTGAGGTAAAAATCAAATCATCCCATTTACATGGAGTCACAGTGACAATTTTGTCGATTATAAGTAACCCCAACACAATTAAAGTCCAGTTTTGTAGTATCCAATCCATTTAATACGCCTCCGCGTTTTCCAGCGTCCTATTGATCCACCCCAGCAAAAACTTGCTCTGACCCTTGTCACGATTGCATATCCTCGCATACCGCGCGATCTTCGCCAGCGCATACCGGATCACAAAATCATCAGCCTTGAGGGCATTGATTGCCAACACGGTTTTGCTGCCAACAATGCCGTCAGGGGCTGTACGGGCTACGACCTGGGCCAGCTTAATTGCAGTCTTCGCTCCCGCATTCACGGCGAAATCAAAAATAGATTCTGCGACCCATTGTTCCAGTAGCTCTTCACCATGGATAACGGCCCAAAATTCATCCACATAAAATTCCCGAACAAGTGCAATCAGGATCGGATTGTCAAAATCACCAGCATTTACATATTCCCACCCCGGCCAATCAGCATGGTATCGAGACGCGATACCGGCAAAGGTTCTGCCTCCGTGGTCCAGTGCGACCTCGTGCAGCTTGTAGCCACCCTCGGCAATAATCATCTTCTCAAAAGCTGGTAGAAAATCTGCCATCAATCAATCCTCACACACCCATATGCTGCATCAATACCGTCAATACTGCCGTGCTCAATGACGAAATCACAGACGCGGCCCCGATCATCAGCCATACTCTTTTTTCCAACTCTGCAAGCCGGGCCTCGACAGATTTCAACCTATCCGCCCTGCGCTCGCACCGCTCGGATATCTGTCCCGTATACGATGCCAGAGATGTTTCCATGCGTGCAATGCGCTCGCGGATATCGTTCAACGCTTCCCACAATGGCCCGTTTTCTGACATTTAATTGCGTCTCCAAAACAACAGGTCATACACATTGCCCCACCACCCGGCGATCCGGTACGCCAGCGCATGAGGCACGCCAACGTCCATCAGGCGGCAATATATATGCAGTGGGTTGAAATTATGTTGCATCCAATCTCTCATATTTTTTATTTACCCGGCCCTATACGAGCGACCGGGCATAGCAAGGAGGGAGGGTTGGTAGATTAAACTGCTCTCAAAACGAGATACGTCACAACGTGATCGTCTGACGGATCGCCAGCAAACACGACGTTGACAACATCGGCGGCAGCGGATGCGGTGACTATGGTCGTGGCCGATGATCCAGCCGTGTGCAGGGTGACAACAGCCAAATCTGTAGCCAACGCACCGGTCACGGTGATTGCCTCGGCAGTATCCCCGCCGACAGTGGTAAATTCACCGGCGGCCACAACATAAAACGCAGCGCCGGGGGAGGTCTGTGCAGGGGCGCAGATTTTGGCGTTGACTGTCACAACGGTGTTTCCGGCGGCTGAAACGGCCATGCCAAAGTACGTATTTGCTGTCGCAGTTTTGGTCAGTTCTTCTTCGGTCGCGTCCCAGTACAGCGCGTCAAACAACGCAATAACATCCGAAGACTTGCACGGAACTTCCCACACGCCTTCAAGGGCAACTGTTCCGGTGTCGCCGTTGTCGATATCCACTGTAGCGATTGCGCACCTGGTGCCGAGGACAACCACATCCCCGGATTCGATATCGGCAGATGCGACATAATCAAGACGCTTGCCTTCCTGGATAAAATTTGTAGCCATGATCGATACTCCTTTTATGGATCAGCCCGGATCAAGATCCGGGCTGGTTGCTGGTTGGGTTATGCGCCTACGTTCTTGAGCATCCCGCGATGATCCAGGGCACGGACACCGACATCAAGACGGACCAGGTATTCACGGCCATCCACGTTCATGGATTCGGTTTCCTCAATGACAGGGGCCTGGATGCCGTCCAGAAACAGGACTTCAACGGTGTCCACCTGAGAGGCAGACGCTGCGAGATACCAGCTCTTGGGGTTCAGTGCGTCCAGACGGGCTTCGACAACAGGGGTCAACGCATTCTTCCAGGGATTGTATACTCCGGAGGACTTGTCAGCATCAGGCAGAGAGGCGGAACGCAGGATCACTTCTGCGGTTGTCTCCAGGGCAGCAGGCACAAGCAGATACGAAGGCGAGATATTCAGAGTCGCACCACCGGGACCTTTCTGGATGCGCATTGCAGCACGGGCAATACCCAGGGACGATGCGGACAGAGCCGCTGCGCTGGGAAGGTTGCCATGGTCGGAATGGAACAACGCAACATCATCATAGGCCATGGTCTGGTTGCTGGTGAGTACGGCATAGACCAGATCATTGATGCGGCGGGTTGCAGCAGCACCAAAGGCGCGGGGGATGCGGGTCAGCATGCCCAGATCGTCGTTGATGATCGCCTGCCTGGTAAGACGGAACGCCTTGCCGTAGGTTTTCAGCTGGTTGGTTTCCTTGAACTCGGAGAATTTCCCGTGAGTATATTCGCCGTCTTCATTGATCAGGGACAATGCCGGGGCTTCGGAAAGCTGGACACGGTCTGCAGACTTGAAATCATTGGCCGAGCTTGTAGCGCACCATGCCTGCCACGTAGACGGGGCTTCCTGGTACGCATCCATAGCCACCTTGTTGGCAACATTGGCGAGGATATTCGGGAAATCGCTGGTAGATGCCAGACGAACGGTGCCCAGAGCAGACCCGGCAAGGGTCATGTTGGACATGCCATGGGTGTTGATACCCATACGCTGGAGATATTCACGGGAGAGTTCCCGCAGGGTCATCCCGCGCAGGTCGTTGGCACCGGGCTCCACCTTTTCCAGCTTGATGCCGCAACGCATGGAAAGGGCATGTTCGGCGGCAGTGTTGAATTTTTCCATCTCGGTCCGACCACCCATTACGGATGCAGGAGTGGATGGGGGATTGTCGGCCATAGCCAGCTCGACCATTTTCTCTGTCACCTGGGCTGCGGAGAGTTTCACGTTGTCGCGGATACATCCGGTGACTTTTTCAGCGGCGAGGCCCAAGGCTGCACCACGGCTCTGCAGGTCCATGACCTGGGCGGCTGAGAGTTCGGCCTGTACGGGTTCGGTCTTTGCCGGTGCGGGAGCTGCAGGGGCCTTGGATTCCTGCATAGCCAGGGAAATGGTAGTAGCGTCCAGGCCGTCAAAAAATGCCTGGGCTTCAACATCAGTAGCCTGGGCAGAGAGGCCCAGACGTTCGAGCAGTGCTCTGAGTTTCTTGTTCATGAGTTCTACCTCCTGCCCGTTGGGGGCGGGTTGTTCTGCCGGTCTCTCCATGGAGACTGCGGCTGTGTCGTCGTCTGCCCCAAACGGTACAAACGATACTTCAAAGACTTCGGACTCCATCCAAACAGATATAGGGCCTTCCACGGTCTGGCCATTAACCTCATGGGTTGATCCCTGGGCGATCTCCAAAATCTTTTTGGCCTGCACCCCGATGGACGCCTGCCATGGGAACCCCTCGTCAGCGAGGGCCAGCACTTCGCGGCCTTCTGCCGTGGCGGTGGAGAAATTCCCCGTGGCCATGAACCCGGTATCCGATGCCTCGGTGGTGTCGATGGTCCCAACAATGCGGGAAACATCGTGCTGACGCAGGGCGGGCATGGTCTCCTTGGCCGCTTTGATGCCCGCAAGATCAATAACAAATTTACCCCAGTATCCCCAGTCAATCACCTTGCCCGTATACCCGAGCATGGAAAACCGGCGGGGCTTGCCCTCGGTTGCGGCCTCCAGGGTGACTTTGGTGTCCCCGGACAACCGCACCCGGTTGTTGTCAATAAATTCAGCCAGCCGTGCATTGTTCCAGGCCCCGGCACAGGCAGACATGGCCTGCGTCTCGCTCATGCCGTCAGCGGTCTTGGCCTGGGCGCAGCGGGACAAAAAATCCTGTTTGGCCTCAGTGGCTCCAGGAGATCCCGGAGCGGCAAGACATACCCGCGTGGGCCTAGTTTGTGTTTTCAGCGTCATTGCGTATCTCCCGCAGTTCTTTAAGCTCCCGTTCTTCGCGGAGCAGTTGATCTCTGATTTCGTCGTAGTCCTCACCCTTGGCCGCGCAGATTTTGCGGCGGGTGGTGACACCCATGTCCAGCTCGGTGACTGACGCCTTGGAGTCCTTGGTTGGGTCAACCCATGTCCATCCGGGATTCTGCCAGCTTACGGCCACATCTTCAGGGCGCAGGTCGTCGGACAAGCCCACGGCAAACATGACGGCCAGCCATTTCTTGGCAATGGGGGTGTTCAATTTTCTATTGATAAGATCCTGCTGACCCGTCCATCCCCGACGTTCGTCCAGAGATGCCGAGCGTTCGGATGAGTAGGATGATTCGGTGTAATCGTGGGAAAAATTGCCGTAACGAAGGCCGAACCCGACGGACTGGCCCTTGAGAGAGTTTTTGACGTATGGTTCATACGTGGACCCCGGACGGTCGCTTTTGGCTACCTGGATTTCTGTCCCCTGGGGGAGCATCTGGATACGTCCGGGCTCGATATAATCGCCCAGCTCGGAATCCGGAACGGCACCACCAGCCCCATTATCAACACCGCCCACGGGATTAACGGCCATGCCCCCATACTCTGAAGACTTAACGAAAATTCCAAACGCCGAGGCCAGCCGTGCGGCAATGCGCTCGGAACTCTGGTACTCTCCCAGGTCGTGGATTTCTTCGATGAGTGCGGCAAGACGGGAAACACCGCGTGTTTGTGATGCACGCTTGGCCGTGAAAAAATGGAGCATGTGGGATGCAGGATAGGTGATGGTGTCCAGCTGCCCGGGCAGATAATCGCCGGGGTGGGCGGTATAGCACTTGTACTCGGTGGGATCGCCTTTAAGATTAAAGACAACCCCGCGTTTGGCGTACTGGGTATCGGAGATCCAGCCGTCAATGGTTTCGTTTAAAATGTCAGATTCGTGCAGGGTGAGACGCAAGGGACAGACATCATCTGCCAGCCAGTCAGCATCGAGCCAATCATGGGCCAGCACTTCGCCATCGATCCACCAGTGACGCAGGACCAGCCCCTGTAATTCGGTAAACCCGATCTTCTCAGCCCAGGTCTTCCATTTCTTTTCCAGGCCGTTCAGGGGTTCGCCGGTACGGGCATGGACAAATTGCGGACGGATGCCCAGATGGATAACATTAGCAACGATCTTATCCAGAGCCCCGTCTACATACGTATTGTTCCGGACCAGATCCCGAGCCCGGGCAACAAGCAAACTATTGTCCTTGCGCAAAATAGCATCGGCAGACTTACGCCTGGGCAACCACCGCGCATTATGCCCGGACCGGTTAGCGGACACGTAAGAAAGCATCCGCTGACGGTTCCCGGCCCAACGCATAGCAGCACCAGGGGCAATGAGGCCCATAGTGCGCGCACAGATGCGGGTCCAAAGGTCAAGGTTTCGGCTCATCTACGACCCCCAAAAACAGCAGAGGCAGACTTGAGACGCCCAGAGCTTTGGGCCATAGCAATCTTATTCTCTAATCGTGTGATTTGTGCTTCAAGAACGGGCAGATCAGCCCGAGTATATGACATGCCGCCATCAATCTCGTATTTCTGACCCGAGACTAACACGGCATCACGTGCGGTTTCGTACTTTGTGAGGGTAGCTTGCAGCTCTGCGAGTGTGGCCATTATCTCCCCAATGTGTGTTTTACATCCTTTTCACACAATGGTTGGACATAATCGCAAAACAAAATCAAGGGCGGGAGTACTAGCTATAGTATAATACTATTTGACAGACACAAAAAAACCCGCCGGGGTTGGGGGGCGGGTTTGGGGGTGACGACCGTTAACTGCGTCTATTTTCTCTGTGGGAGATACTGGATATTAATCTTCGGTTTCTCTCCAGGCAGGACTGAAAAAATAAAAGACGAACACCGCTCAAGGCTATACTCTACACCATTAAAAATAACTTTTTTTAATCCGGACGTTTTGAGTGGCGTTTCGATAATAATCTTCGTATCGTCAACATTCACAGCTACTGGGGCGTTTGGATCACACCCCACCCACTCACACAACGTAATAAAGTATTTTTCTCCAAGGCCTTTCAATTCAAGCAATGATTGTTTTTTATTGGTGATTAATTCTTTAACCTTTTTTTTAAGATCAGCACCGGATGTCTTCCGCCAATTAAACTCTCCATCAATAAGCTTTGAAATGTTATTCAACACGTTAACAGGGGGGATGCTAGCAAGTTCATCCTGATCACAATCGTAAAATATCCGCGCACCATCCGCAATAATTTGTCTGGTACGCGAAACGCTAATTCCCATTTTCCCGGTTTTGCTATTTGGTATCCTTTTAGCAATCTCGGAATAGCTCATGCCGTCGTCACGCATTTTAACAACAAGACGATATTGCATCATCGTTTTATAATTGATCATTAGTAAGCCTCTATTGTATCGGGTTTGTGGGTGGTTCCAGTTTTGGGAACTATAGATTTCCGTACCACGTCCTTCTAGGCATGTACGGTCATATTCCCGCACAGCATTTCAACCGCTTTATCCATTGTCAGCGTCTCTAGGACAGCAACGAAAAACGTACAATTTGCAGAACTTATTTGCTCAATCCGATATATTTCTGCTGATTTATTTTCAATCGGAACAAATTCATCTTCCATCAAGGATCTGGGCCGGGACTTAGTGACGACAGCTGGGTATTCAACCCATCCCCGATTGTTGCCAATTTCGATTTTCTCGCCGGATTTCGTACCGCCTATATGCAAAACTTTCATATTCCTGGCCTTTTTAGATTTTGGAAACCTGGACGGGCATTCAGACTCAGACAACGATTCTATCTGCTGACGATATGGAGACCGTGGTTTTATGCGCTGCTGTGCAAGGGAGAATGTATCCATTGTCAATACATCTCCAGCAGATCCTGCGTTTTGTAACGGGTCACAGGAAATTACGTCAAAAGATCTTACCCAGCGATCCCATCCCGTCTCTTCACCGCCAAACTCCATCATATCTTTGGGTTTTTTATCTATCACTTTCTTTTCCCACGGCATTGGTTCCCCCTCAGCCGCCAACTCAATGCAGGTGTTTAAATATTCCTCAATCGAGAACGGCTCTGACCTGGATGCGGTTAGGAGTTCGTCAACTATCGTGGCTTCGGGCAGGTCGGTCCTTATCATACGCAGCTGATTGACTTTTTTCTGGACCATATTCATATGTGACGATATTATTTTTAACAATGAATCCATTATAAATTTTACCCCTCCTTCACATCGCAATCTCAATCCGCAACTCCATGTGCAACTCCAACTCATCCATGATGGCCAGCGCCATCAACTTCGACCTGGACATCTTCCTCTTTTCCGCCTCGGCATCCAGCAGCTCCAGGAGCCGGATGGGGAGGGAGAACGAAACGGTTGTTTTTGTCTTTGCCACTACTCAACCTCCTTCCAGTTTTCTTCTTGAGCGTTCCACTCCACCTCAATCACTTCGCCACGATCAACAGCATTAACACTGACGCCGTTTTCATCTTTATACCACCACTCGCATCGTTGACCGACCGATCCGGTCTTGACATTCATATATGTGGCATCGTCCTCAAGGGGCTTTTCAACATTTTCGTACCAGTCCTGTGTCCCCGGCATCTCGCCATCCAAAACACGGCTGGCCATGGCCTGCAGGCGCTGCAAGATTTCTTCTGCCTGGGAAAGATCAATGTCTATATCCAGACCAAACTTTGCGTAGTCCTGTACCAGGTCGGCGGTGTATGCCATAATTTCGGCGGGTTCCATGGCGTCCCAGATGCCATCTGCGATGTCATATAGCGATACGGGGATAGTCTCATAATCACGCCCCTCCTTGAGCCCGTCGGCTGGGAGTTCGTAATCACACCGGAGGATACACTCTTCCATTTCTGCAACATTTTCAAAATTGACCGGGTCGCCAAAAGATGAATTGATATTACGGATCATGACATGCTCCTTATTGTTGAGGTTCGGCGGCCAGTTTTACGCCATGGCCGGGGGCGGATGGTGCTACCAGACAGACTCGCCGCGCCTGGTGGCAAATATCAAGTTGGGATCTTCGGCTGCAATCTCTTCCGCCTTTTCGACTGTGATGTCTTCGGCGGCCTCGTCTATAGGAGTGGTGTAGTGGTTTAGCTGGAGGTTGTCGTCGTTTTCTACGGCTTCGATAGCCGCGTGTCCTGTGAGATTCTTCATTTTTCTGCTCCCTGGCTGGATGGTCCCGGGCTCTTTCCCCCTGCCCTTGATTAGATAGATAGTCCGTTTTCTGATAATGTCAATACTTTTTTAATATTTTTTTAATATTTACTTATTAGACACAAAAAAACCCGCCGGGGTCAGGGGCGGGTTTGTATCATTTATTGCGTTGTCACGTTTTCCTGCGGTGCAGATCTCTTGTGTGACACCATATTATAATACACATAGTTGAGGGGAGGCACGCGCTCAACGCCTGGGATTGTTTTTATTGCCAGACCAAAACGGGTGTGGGATATGATCTTTCCCGGAAATATGCCCATGCGTTCTTCACACCATACGCGGAACATGGCATAGATTCGGGCGCCCGTGGTCCTGGCGGTGGGACCGTCGCCCTTGGTGATGATCATCCACTGATCGACAAACTCCTTGGCCAGACCTTCTGCTTCTGCCAAATCAGCGGATGATGCGAGTTCGGGGCCTGCGACTGCCGCACAGAGCTGTTCGTACAGGGCAAACACATCCGCCCTGTCCTGAGAGCCTTCCATTTTGGCAATCTGCACAGCGTTGGACATAATGCCGGACCGCTGGGCCTGTTTCACCCGATAGGATGCCCGTTTGGTTGGGTCTTCGTCCATAGGGGATGCCGGACGCTTGACCTCGTATTTGCCGGTTTTGCGGATGGCGGGGAGGACTTCCGATGTTACCCACTTTCTAAAAGACTTGGCCTCGGGTTTGCGGCTGGTGAAAATTAGGGAGTAGAGGCCGGATTCGGAAATAGATGCCATGCTCTGTTGGCCTCCAAGGGTGTCCACTAGTAGCGACCCCCTTTCGTCATCATCAAGCCTTGAAATTGCATCTCGATACTTTGAAATATCCAAAACCCCGCAGACATCCTTTGCTACAAACCAAGGCTCTCCGTTTTCATCTTTGTGCACCCGCACCAGACTATCTTCAAAAGCGTAATTTGTTATCTCGTTCATACACATTCCCCTTTGCTTATCGCTACAGGTTCGGACTCAATCCACGTCGCGTTCTCCATGACAATGCTGATTCCTGCCTGATCCATAAGTATGGCCATGGCCATCAGCCGTTTTTTTGCGGAAATGATAGACGATTCCAGCACCTCGGATATGCGTTCGTCGCGTATTCCAAGCTGGGCGGACATATCCATAATTCCTAGAGATGCGGACAGCGCACGGCCCACATAGTCCTCAACCGTATCTTCGGAACGACTGGACGGATTTACTTGCATTGCTCGTCCTCCATATCCTTTATAGACAAGGCCGCATCCGGGATAGATTCCGCATATACCCCGTGCGCCAACTTGAGCAGATACCCGCCGTTCAATACCGTTGTCATCTGTTCCATGCGCATCCTTGCAAACAACAGCGAGCCCTCAAGGGCTGCCACCTTCTCGTTATCTGCCGCAGGATCAGCCCGAAGCCCGGAAACAACCGCAGCCAAAGGGGAAAACGCACTGGAAACAAACGCCGCAAACGTGACAATCTTTTCACTTCCCGCATGATCAGCCATACTTTTCACGATAAACTCTCCTCTAATTTGGAATGGTGGCCGCTGAAATCCCATAAAAAAAGACGGCCAAAGTGATTCCAAGCCTAGAGGGGCTCCCCGGGCCTTGCGGTATCCGGGACACTTTGGCCGTCTTATTTAATGCGCGGATTGATCCGTGCAAAAATTCGCGGTCAGATATAAAAAATCCTCTGAATATTTTAAGGCACAGAGGGGCGCCTCTCTAGTTTGGAGTTCCAGATTTACCGATAAACGACGGGTTGTCAATAAAAAAATATTCCCAGATGAGAAAGTCCTAAAACTTTTTCTTAACCATCCCGCCTGGAGCTTTCGACATAAAAACGGGACGGGGACCATCATCAACAAAATAAACCTCTTCGTCTACGATCTTCCACACGTCTTTATTCAGAGATCCGTCTCTAAGCACCCCAACCCTCTTAACTGTTTTATCCGCAAATTCTGTGGCCCCCTGATAGTCTAGGATCTCAAGAGCCTCTTTTTTACCACAACCCCATGCACCCTTAACCACACTTATTACCTTCATCGTTTTCCCTCTGTCGATTAGATTCCAATCAATTCAACCTGTACTTAACGTTACGCTTGCCAACGACAATACCACCTTAATGGTTCTCCTGCAAAGATTTAATCCCGGTATTCAGCCGATACAATATACATTCCGGATTATTACAATGATGATACCTGATCCGCACATCCCCGGACCAGGGCTTGGTGCAGTACACGGGGATCCTGTCCTTGCCGCACCAGGGGCAGACGGCCCCGCTCTTTGGGGTGTAGTCCACCCCCTGCCCTGCCATTTCGATGGCAGCGGCCACTGTTGCGATGATCTGGCCCTGACTCATTATCTCCCTCCTGCAAACATGCTGGCCCCGCCCGTGTATGGGTTGGTAGTTTTTGGCTTTGATTTGAGACGCTTCACGGTCTTCCGGATCTCCTTGCGCAGCCCAAAGAACCAACACAGAGCAAGGAAATACACTGCACAATCCCATAGATGGTTGGGCTTGCCTGGCGGGCAGTCCCAAAATCCGGTCTGGTCGTTGATATATTCGCTGGTGAAATGCCTGGCATGGCTCTTAGGGAATCCGGAATGCATGTGCCAGGCCCCAGGGTCTGCTGGATTGATCTCCAACTTTCCCGCAAGCATGTCTTTAAAAAAATTGGTGTCTATTCTGTAGAGCATAAGTCCTCCGGGGATAGGCCGTTTTGTATTTGGATATCGCTCCAGAATGGTCGGCGGCGGTACGGGTGCTCCCTTGATTGTCTGTTCACCTTTAATGGGCAGGATCTGCCGGTGTTTGCTGCACCATTCGTATACTTCGGATGTTCTATGCCCCTGGGAATCAATCATCCCCTTCCATATAGGCAACTCCTGACCATCAGCCTTGGCATATCGGTCTGCAAACAACACCTTATCCAGGCCCTCGAACGAATCCACAAACCCCTCGGCAATGCCCCACGAATCCAGTGCTGGCCCACACTTGACGGCGCGGACCTCGTACCAGAATCCATTATCCTGAGAATCGATGGTGGCCAGCAATACATCGGCATCATCCGAAACAAGCATGGGCGGGCGGTCATCGTTGAGAGCGAGGATTGCATCTTCTTCCCTGGATACGCCATAATCCACCCAGGGGAGAGCCTCAAACCCGTTCCGAAAATCCTTCATCTTTGTCTTGTCGCGCATCCCCTTGAGAAATGCGGCGGCATATTCGGAGATGCGTACAAACACGGAGATAAGGGCATTCAGATGAAACCCTATTTTCTTGGGCCTCCGTGATGCGAGAGCGGCAAACAGTTCTTCACCAGAATCTTCAGCCACCCAATGCCCGGATGCTGTGGCATCGTTTCTGAGGTTGTCATCCCATTTGCCGTGACATTCTATGCATTCGTACCATGCCGCATTGGTTGCCTCGACGGTTTCCGGATCAGCCTCACTCCCGCCGTCCCACTTGACCTGTTTTGTCGTCATGGCCTGCAGCTTGCCGCACAGGGGGCACTTGACCAGATAGACAAACCGTACCTGCGCTTCGTCCTGGTATGCCCTCCAGACTGGCCCCTGTTCTATGGTCGGAGAGGATAGTTCCCATATCTTCCGTCCATAGCCAAAGGTCGTAGCTCGTTTGCGACCCAGAGATATGGGATCTGTTTCCCGCTTGCCCGTCGTCTTGGGATACTTATCCACCTCATCGAACAGGATGTATTTAATCGGCTTATTGGCTAGCTGTGATGGGGATCTGGCGCTGGCCGTATAGATGGTCATATGGCGCAGATTGATCCGCGTTGTTGATACGTCATCATCCTTGCCCGTCATATAGCACCGGAGCCTGGATGAGGATTCAATCATAGGCAGGATACGATCTTTTGAGTTTTCCCGAGCAAGATTATCATCAGGAAAAACATACAGGGCATCACCCGGGTCCACATCGATGTTCCGACCGACAAAATTATGGATGATCTCTGTACCGCCAACTTGCGGAGGCTTGACCACAATGACCGTCTCCACACAGGAGACAACAGACGCATCCATTATCCCGATCAGATACGGCGTGGTTTCGTTGCGCCACGGACCGGGCAGGGCTGATTTTGTGACTACGCGATATTTTTCAGCCCATTCCGATACCGGAATCCGTGCCGGCTTACGGATGACCCTGCGCTCGGATGTGGAAAGATTCACTTCAAAATCACACACCTTTGCATTGTCCAGCGCACACGATCCATCCTCAAAAGATGTTGAAAAACCGGAACCAACAACGCCAATGGCAGCAGCCAGCGCAGGCGGCATGGACGAAAGTACAGAGCGGGGCACGCTATATGTGACGGTACGCCTACGCATCGGCAGTATCGTCCTCCTTATCGTCCACAAAAATCACCTGAAACTTTTGGGTATTTGCGAACTCGTTCAACTCCTTGCGCATCCTTGAGAGTACAGATTCCAGAAAATCCGGGATACGCTCGGGATCACCATGAACAACAGACACCAACCTCGAAGCCTTTGACCGGAAAAAATTGGTCATTGCCTGATCCATGACCAGCCACCGCCCGGCGAGCTCCCTGTGCAAGTCAGACCGGAGCATATACTTCCCCTGGTCCCGCTCCATCTCAAACCCCATTTTGTCCAACTGCTTCTTGAGCCGGGCAACCTCCCCCTGCAGCTTCTCCCGCTGCAACTGCTCCAGGTCCTGAGTTGCAGGATCGGCCACATCCGGAGACTTCCCCAGGGTCAG
>Ga0265294_10002247_pt1 | contig 25509 bp, 17 predicted proteins | sample MunlanPumphouse3_FD_192504 | JGI IMG/M metagenome (GOLD analysis project Ga0265294, IMG submission 192504) | Groundwater microbial communities from a municipal landfill in Southern Ontario, Canada - Pumphouse #3 | ecosystem: Environmental > Aquatic > Deep subsurface > Groundwater | place... | reverse complement strand
AAATTGCATATTGGCCACTGCCTGATGCTGTTAATGTCGTCGTTTCACCACAAAGCAAATCGGTGTCACCTTCAACAGTCGGGTCAGTCATCGGATTAACGGTTGTAGTTACAGCTACGCGTTCCGGGGAAATACAGTTGCCATTATCTGACATGGATGCTGCATAATAAGTCGTTGTCCCATTCGGACGAATTTCCAAAGTGGTGTTATTGGTAGTTGTAGCGATAAGATCGCCACCCATTGATTCAGTATACCAGCCGATTTCCTCGCCTGCCGTTGTTGCCGACAACTCGGCATATTCGCCGCAAGTGATAGTACTTGGTGTTGCCGCTACTGCTGTAGGAGCGGGCAACGCATTCACAGTTATATTGATTGCGGTTGCCGGAGATGCGCAACGCACACTTGTTCCGCTAATGCGAGCAAAACCGTTGCCGGTTCTGCCGGTCATAGTTCCACCGGTCGGATTAGGCATCATTTGGTTACCGGCAATCGTTTGAGCATTGGTAACGCCACCTATGTAGCCACTACCGCCACCACCACCGCGATCATCATCTACACTACCATCAGGGTAGGTTGCACCACCGCCATACCAGCCGCCACCACCGGATCCGCCGTAGCCACTTGAGTAATATGCCCCATAGCCGCCCTGTCCAAATATACCGGAATAGCTAGAGCCACCGGTTCCGCCTGAAGACTGTGTTCCGCCTCCTCCACCGGTACCACATCCGCCCGTTGCAGTTATACCACTTAAGCCACCACCAGCTGCGCCGGCGTATGATGTACTACCATCTGAACCACCACCACCGGCTACTATTTTCACCGCCGACTGATTACTTGATAAGGAACTTAGTATTCCTGAAACAGTGGCAATATGAGTGGCGCCACCGCCGCCACTGTAGCTGTATCGTGAACCGCCGCCGTTATAACCGCCGGATGTTCCGCCCGTATTGCCGGAGCCACCTACATTTACATACATAATATCGCCTTGGGCTACTGCTATTGTCCCAATCGAATAGCCTCCTTTACCGCCATAAGTCGAACTGCTTCGGTAGCCTCCTTGCGCGCCCCAAACTTCCAATGTCAATTCATTTACGTTTTGCGGAACAACAAATGTTTGCTCGCCTCCCGTGTAAGTAAAATCTTGACTAAATGAATTATCAACCAATGCTTTTACATAATATGTTGTATTATCGTGTAAGATAGGTGTAGTGAACGTGGTGCCAGTATGTACAAATTGCGTACATTCTGCATCGCTATACCAATTATAGGTATAGGCTGCATTCGGATTTGCCACAGATAATGTTGTCGTTTCGCCGCATAAAATGGCTTCTACTTCTAACACTTCCGGTGCAGCCGTCGGAACAACGGTTACCGTTACGGCTACTCGTTCCGAGGAAACACAGTTGCCATTATCTGACATGGATGCTGCATAATAAGTCGTTGTCTCATTCGGACTAATTTCCAAAGTGGTATTATTGGTAGTTGTACCGATAACATCGCCGCCGATTGATTCAGTATACCAGCCGATTTCCTGGCCGGTCGTTGTTGCCGACAGCTCGACATATTCACCACAGTTAATTGCATTTGATGTTGCCGCTACTGCTGTAGGAGCCGGCAAATCCTCGACAGTTATACTAACCACAGCTGCTGTTGATTGAGTACTTGCTACCATACCTGAAATGCGGGCAAAACCGTTACCGGTTCTGCCGGTCATAGTTCCACCATCCGGATTAGGCATCGTAGCGTTACCGGCAATCAAAGAGGTGTTAGACAAAAAGTGACTTGCTGAATGCAAATAGCCAGATGGATGATAAGAAGAAACGGTATTCACATATCCGCTACCGCCACCGCCGCCGGCATCCGTACCAGAGCCTATTCCGGAAGCACCGCCATACCAGCCGCCGCCACCGCCGCCACCATTATTAGAATGTGACGTATTAGCAGTTCCGAACATACCGGCAGCATTGTTGCTGCCACCCGAGGACTGACTTCCGCCATAGCCACCAGTTGCACTACCATTTCCACCCTGACCTCCGGAACTACCACCACCATAGCCACCAATTGTGGAACTAAAACCGGCACCGCCGCCGCCACCGGCAACGATTAAACGAGAATTGTAATGGGTCGTACTTTGCCATGAGGAAGAATACTCAGTAGAAATGTCTGTAGCGCCACCACCTGAACCGCCATAATTATTGCTCTTTCCACCCCCATTATACCCCCCGGAAGAATAACCTCCGGCTCCTTGTCCACCAACATAAACATACAATGTTGATATACCGGATAAATCGGTAAGGGTACCGGCTGCATAACCACCGGAACCCCCATTGGTACTATAATATCCCCCTGCTGCTCCCCACACTTCCAACGTCAATTCGCTTGTCCCTTGCGGAATGACAAATGATTGTACATCACCGGTATAACTAAAATCTTGCACAAACGTGGATAGAACCGATGCTTTCACATAGTACGTGGTATTATTGTGTAAAACCGGCGTGGTAAAAGATATACCGGTATAAACAAATTGCGTACATTCCGCATCGCTATACCAATTATAGGTATAGGCTGCATTCGGATTCACTATTGATAAAACAACTGATTCTCCGCACGATATCACTTGTACTGCTTCCACAGTCGGGGTTTCAGGAGGATCTACTTCGGTCACATTATCATTCGTTCCCGAAAGACGAACCGGATAGGATGGTAAATCGGAACGAAGTACCGCATAGCTGCTATAACTATTTCCATAGCTTAAGCACCCATCCATCGACGAACCTGAGGACGCCATAAAGGTCACACTTCCCGTATGGGTTACCAAGAGGTCACTGGAGTAAGCATTTTGAGCAGTCAATCCAGATAAGAGCATCAACACCAGAGATAGTGATAGTACTTGATTTTTTTTGTTGAAACGATTCATTTTTTTCATAAAAAGCGACAATAAGTTTATCATTTAATTTCAGAATAAATACAAATTTTGGGGAAATTGGAGCGTTTTTTTGGTACCAAAAGGAACTTTTGCTTTTTTCCGCTACCATACCAACATCACGAAAAAGCAACCCAAAAAACGCAATTTGTTAATAATCAATATCTTCATCACGACTTATCAACACTATTGCTTATCACAAACAGGCGGCAAATATAGGATTAATTGCGAAATAGCGCGCATTGCAGAAATTTTTTTTCGAATAATGTTCATAAAATGCCATTGGCATGGCGGCAGGGATGGAAGCGGATACCCCGCAGCAGGCAACCGTCGGAATGGGCGGGTACGAAAAGAGGAGTTGTTGCCTGCGAGGAGTATGAGCGGACAGCCCGGCGGCAAGCAATCAGGAGGGGAAAAAACGGCGGGGGATTGCGAAGCCGAGCCGCCCAAACAAAAAAAAGAAAAATGGCACAATAAATTGATATTCAACCTATTGTACCATCATTCAAGGTTAATGTATGATAAGTATCTTAAAAAGATCGTTAGGCTTCGGGGGTAGTTTCTGCGGGTTCGGTGGCGTTGTCGGATTCTTTTTCGGCAGGTTCTTCCAAATCTACCAAATTATGGTCTATCAGCAAGTTATACCATACCATTATTTTTTTGATGTTGGAGACATACACTCTTTCGCGGTCATAATTAGGCAAAACTTCGGCGAAATAATTCTTTAATTGGTTATTATCGTTCAGATTAATGGTTACTTTGGCACCATTTTCCTTTTTAAAAATTGCTTGAAAAACGGTGTGAAGTGGCACGTCTTCATCGGCAGTAAAAATTGAGATATTTTCTAAATTAGCCACTCCATCGTGAGAGAAAGCGGGTTGTCGTTTTCCATCTAAGAGCGATTCAACGATGAAGTTGTTTTTCCCTTGGGAAATCAACTTAAAGAGTCCGCCTTTTCCTGTAATTGATAAAATCTTACTTAAATCCATTTTCGTTTTTGATTAATTAATAGTATTCTATGGTTCGTTCTATGATAAATTGCGCGCGACCGCTAATTTTGCGGATTTCTTTGGTCCAATTTTTGTGTGCGTCATAATTTTGGTAGATGCCGATATCCTGCACTTGAAAGTTCATATTTTCGTAAATTTCCTTGGACAAAGTTCTATCTGTATTATATTGAGTATAAGTATATTCCAATAATTTTCCATCTTTGCGAAATACTTTTCGGTTGACAGCATCTCCATAATTGTCGTATTCCACGGTAATAAATTTAAACAGGGTGCCTTCGGGGTCAAATTCGTCGATGCGGATGGGCAAGCCGACTTCGTTGTTTTCAAATTTCTTTTTCACGGTAAAAAGTGGTCTGACATCGGTAATTTCGAGAACGTTTCCGAAGCCGTCATTTTTGTAGATGAGTGTTTGCATGAGGGAATCGCGGACGAAATGTTCTTCTTTGGTGCGAAAGCCGCGGGAGTCATTATGATAGATGGTATATTCGATTTTGTTGCCTGTGCTGTCGAACAGTTCATCTTTAATTATCTTTGATTGAGCATTATAAGAGATAAATCGGACTGACATGGTGTCTTTATCGTGGTTCATGATGACGACTTTGTTGAGGTGTCCGTTTGAGTCATAATGTTTGACGGAACAGACGAATAGTGCGCTATCGTTGACCACTTCGCCGTTGGGGTCGAGGGCGTAGTATTTTTTGATAGTGATCGTTTTGACTTGGCCGAAGACTCCTTCCAATTGGAGGTGATTTTTTTGAGATTCAGGAATAATGGTAATGGTTTCTTTTTGCTTGGGATTGCAGGCAAGAAGCAATGAAATAAGGAGTAAGCCGATAATAGTACCATTAAATTTCATTTCACCAAGATTTCTGTTATGATTATTTTTCGAAAATGGGTGCAAAAATACATCATTTTTAATATGAATAGATGATGTATAAAAAAAATTATGAACCATTTGCGACTAATTTTCCCTGCCAAGTATCGAGTTGTGCCAGTTTACGTTCTATTTTTTGGAGTACAACGTCGTATCTTTCTAAACCCCAATTATTTACAGATAAGAACCGTGGAGGGACTTCGCCGGCGAAGCGTTCAATGACGAATTGAGGGTTCAGGGTTTCGGTAATTTTGACAATAAAATCGATGTATGAATCTTGGGAGAAGTGGTAGAATCTCTCGGGATAATTATAGTATTCTGTTTCCATAGCCACGCCTTTGATGATTTGCAATTGATGGAATTTGATGCCGTTGATGGGGAGTTGGTTAATCATTTGGATGTCGTCCAGCCAGAGTTGTGGGGTTTCATTGGGTAGTCCGTAGATAAAATGGGCAGCAGTATGAATATTTCTTTGTGCGGTAAGTTGAATGGTATTGACGGCTTGTTGGAAATTATGACCGCGATTGATATGGGAGAGTGTTTCGTCGTGGCAGGATTCAATCCCGTATTCGATAGAGACGAAGATTTTGGATTTAAGTTCAGCGAAGAAGTCTAATTTTTGTTCGTCCATACAATCGGGGCGAGTACCGACGATAATGCCCACAATATGAGGGTTTTGGAGAGCGGATTGATAGATATCTTTTAGTTGTTGGAGGGGGGCATAAGTATTTGTAAATGCCTGAAAGTAGGCTAAATATGCGCCGGCGCGGCGATAGCGGTTTTGGTGGAAGGAGATTCCTTCTTCAATTTGTTGGGAGATGGATTTATTGGGGGAGCAATAGGAAGGGTTGAAGGCGGCGTTGAGGCAGTAGGTGCAGCCGCCGGTGGCGATGGTTCCATCGCGGTTGGGGCAAGAGAAGCCGGCATCAATGGTTAGTTTTTGGACGCGGGTTCCAAATTGTCGGTACAGGAAATTTTTGTAAGAGTTGAACCTACGTTGGTCTCCCCAAGCATAAATCATATTGCGTATTTTACCTTTTCCATAATGGTAGAGAGCATATATTTCGCGCGAAAGAGTTGGATTTTAACATTATTCATGCTGATATTCAGTTCTTTGGAGATTTCTTCGTAGGATAGTTCCTGAAAATAGCGAAGTTCTATCAGGGTTTTATATTTTGGTCTCAGTTGATTGACGGCAAGGTGCATCATTCTGACGCGTTCTTTTTCCATATAATGGTCTTCTTGGGAGAATTGTGCGTAAATATCGCGTTTATCGCAATTATTTTCAAAGACCACAAAATCCTCGTCCACGCATTGTGGAGAATTATTTTTTCGGCGCATGTAGTCGATACAGTTATTGACGGCAATTCTGAACAGCCACGTTGAGAAGGCGAAGTCGGGGGAGTATTTTTCCAGATTTTTGAAGGCTTTTCCGAAGGCTTCGATAGTGAGGTCTTCGGCGTCGCTTGGGTTTTTCATCATTTTAAGAAGAGTAAAATAGAGAGGGTCACGGTAGTACCTCAGCAATTCGGAATAAGCGCGTTGGTTTCCATTTTCTAAAGCATCTTTAATCAAGAGAGCATCTCTTTTGGCTTTTTCCGTAGTAAAAAGGGTTTTGTTTATCTCCATTTTCGTCTTACAAATTTTGATGACAAATAAATCAGCGGATTTAATAATGAGAAAAGAATATCATAGAGGAGGATGCCGGGGATGAGTTGTTTTTCTTGAAGTTTTACTGCGGCTTTTCCCAGAACGACATATTGTAGTGTTTCTTTAATTAAAAACAGTCCGCCCAATGTTGAGAGCATGAAGATATGGTGAACGGAGTGGAGGGCAACGAAGTCACGAATAACATAAAAGGCAGCGAATCCCAGAACGACATAAAAGAGGAGGGAGAGGAAGTTATAGAATTTGAGTAAAAAGCGAGGGAAAGATTTATAGTATTGGCGGGAGATGCATGCCCATTTTTTTTGTGACAGCCAGCGGGCGAGGTTTGGTTTACGCCGGAGGATGAAGGAATCGGGGTGATCTTGTACTTCACAAGAGACCTGATTTGATACTTTATTAATAAACACATCATCTTCGCCAAAAGGGAGATTGGCGTGTGCGAAGAAGGTAGCCGAGTTGTTGAAGAAGAATGATTTGGTATAAGCCAAGTTGCTGCCATTTGCCAAGACGGGCATTTTTGCCAAGGTATAGGCAAAGGCGTTCAGGTAAGAAACGAAGTTGTCGTAATGTAGCAAAGAATTGCCTGCGCCTTTTGATTTTTCATAGCCGGAAAAGGCGACAACGACATTTGTTTTTTTCACAAATCTTTGTGCCATGTGTTGCAACCAAAAGGGGCTGACCGGTTTGCTGGAGACGGTGGTCAGCACAATGCATTCGTTTTTGGCTGATTTAATTCCGATGGAGAGAGGAAATTTTTTGCCGGAAATATTGCTCACGGAATCAGAGAGGTGCACATAATGCAAGTGCGGATATTTGAAAGAAAACTCCCGAATCAGCTGTTCGGTTTCGTCTCTGGAATTATCATTAACGACTACGACTTCATAATTGGGATAATCTTGCGTTAGTAAAGAGGGTAAGGAATGAATGATTAGATGGGATTCATCGCGGGAAGTAACCACAACCGAGATAGGGGGAAATGCACTTTGCGAAACGCCCTCTGTTTTAGAAGTTTTGCGAAAAGCATACCGACCTAAAATGAGCAAATAATATATAAGTAATAAAACGACTATTACGCATAATAAAATCAGGAAAAGATTAGGCAAATTGACAGGAATAATAAACAACATACTATTGTTAGAATTTAGTTGGCAAAGTTATTTCAAAGATTCAAATAAAAGAGTTATTTTTGCCGAAAATTACTAACAAAATGCAGTTTATAATTACCAAAAAAGACGAAAAGAGTAATGCACGTAGAGGAACCATCACCACGGCACATGGGGAGATACAGACTCCAATTTTCATGCCGGTGGGCACGGTAGGAGCGGTTAAAGCATTACACATGAATGATTTAAAAGAAGATGTAAAAGCACAAATCATATTAGGGAATACCTATCATTTGTATTTGCGTCCGGGTTTGGAGGTATTGGAAGCAGCGGGCGGGTTACACCGTTTTAACGGCTGGGATCGTCCGATATTGACTGACAGTGGCGGGTTTCAGGTATTTTCACTTAGTCATCGGCGCAAAATAAAACCGGAAGAAGGAGTTTGGTTTCAGTCGCACATTGATGGTTCGCGGCACTTGTTCAGCCCGGAAAAGGTGATGGATATTGAACGCACCATCGGAGCCGATATCATGATGGCATTTGATGAGTGTCCCCCCTACCCTTGTGACTATGAGTATGCTCGTAACTCTATGAATATCACGCATAAATGGCTTGAACGTTGCTGCAAGCATTTTGATGAAACGGAACCGAAATATGGTTACTCACAAACGCTGTTTCCCATTGTGCAAGGCAGTGTTTATAAGGAGCTACGCGTACAATCGGCAGAATTTATTGCCTCAATGGAACGGGAAGGAAATGCCATCGGTGGCGTTTCAGTGGGTGAGCCGACAGAATTAATGTACGAAATGACAGAAATTTGCTGTCAAATTCTTCCCAAAGACAAGCCCCGTTATCTGATGGGTGTGGGGACACCTGCCAATATTTTGGAAGACATCGCCATGGGCATTGATATGTTTGATTGCGTCATGCCCACACGCAACGGACGAAACGGAATGATTTTCACTTGGGACGGTATCTTGAACATGAAAAACGAAAAATGGAAATTCGACTTCTCCCCCATTGATGCGAACAGCGACCTGCCCGCCGATAACATATACACAAAAGCCTATTTGCGCCATTTATATGTTTCCAACGAAATTCTCGGTCCTATGATTGGCTCCATTCATAACCTACACTTCTACTTGGATTTGGTAAAAACAGCCCGCCAAAAAATTGAAGAAGGCACTTTTACCTCATGGAAAAATCAAATGGTTCCCGTTCTTAGTCAAAGGATATAAAAAATCAACGGCGATCCTCACCGCCGTTGATAACCATTAACCTTAAATGATACGTAAAAGGATTTTTCCTTTTGTTGTTCATTGCATATTACGAAAAATTTACAATAATGTTACAAAAAACATCCGTTACGGACCAATTATTTATCATGACGGATAAAAACTAAAATTGTTGCCCGCTCAAGAGAAAAATCCATACAATTAATTTATTTCATAAATTATTATTAGACAATAATTTATAGAAGAATAACAATAATTTTATTACCAACAATCGTGGGTTGAAAAAAGTTATGTATTTTTGCACCTCATTTATTAAATATGGAAAAGAAACAATATACACCGGCTGCAATCCTCAAAAAGATTCTCAAATTTATCCTCTTTTTCGGCGTTGGAATATTTTTTATTTATCTATCAATAAAAGATTTAACGACAGAAGACATACAGATGTTGAAAGAGAGTGCCGCCGAAGTGAAGAAAGGTTCTGCATGGATATTCTTAGCTATTTCATTGGTTATTGGTGCATTTTCGCACTATTTTCGCGCATTAAGGAGTGTACTTTTGTTAGAACCATTGAATTACAAAATCCGGAAAAGCATGTCTTTTTTTGCGGTAATGGTTTGTTATTTAGCGAATTTAGCTTTCCCGCGCTTGGGTGAAGTGCTTCGTTGCACCTTTCTACAGCAATATGAAAAAGTCCCTTTTCAAAAATCATTAGGCACCGTCGTAACGGAAAGAGCCATTGACCTCATTCTACTATTGATCGTTGTAGGAGTCGCTATCTTATTGAATACAAATATCTTATATGAATTAAAAGTCGGAGACACCACCTTAGGCGAAGGATTTAGCCAAAAGATTGTCGGAATGTTGCACAACTATACCCTTTATTATCTTCTGGCAGGAATGATTCTGTTAATTGTCATCATTTATGTAACGCGAAAAAAATGGAATAAGATTCATTTTTTCGTTAAAATCAAAGATTTTTTTATCGGCATTTGGCAAGGACTCATCTCTATCAAAGATTTAAAACACCCGATATTGTTCGTTATCTATAGTTTAATGATTTGGGTTTGCTATTTTCTGGGCACCTATTTTTGCTTTTTTGCTTTTGACTTTTTATCCGGTTTAGGGATTACAGTCGTATTTTCTTGCTTTGCATTTGGGTTAATCGGCTTTGTGGTCGGACCGGGCGGTTTGGGAGCCTATCCGTTGATAATAGCCGGCACGTTGGTACTTTATGGCGTTGATTATAATGCCGGATTGGCAGCGGGCTGGGTCGGCTGGGGCGTACAAACCCTGATGGTTATCGTGTTTGGCATTATTTCACTCATTGCTGCCTCTTTTATGAAACGAACAGCCAATGAAGTATCATCAAACGATTGATTATGAATACATTACAAAATATTCAAAAAAAAATAATCACGCTTGATAGGTGGCAACAGATCAGAAAAGCGCAGTCATACGGCAAGGTCGTTTTCACAAATGGCTGTTTTGATGTTTTGCACCACGGTCACATTTCCTATTTGTCGCAAGCCCGTGATTTGGGCGACTGTCTGGTTATCGGGCTCAATTCGGATGCCTCTGTCCGGCGATTGAAGGGAGCGAATCGTCCCATCAATGGCGAACAAGACCGCGCACTTTTGCTGGCTGCTCTCCAATTTGTTGATTACATTATTCTTTTTGAAGAAGATACACCCTATCATCTTATTTCTCTCATTGTTCCTGACGTTTTGGTAAAAGGGGGCGACTATTCCATTCCGCAAATTGTGGGTGCCGACATTGTCATGCAAAATGGGGGAAGTGTTCAAACGATTGACTTTGTAGAGGGTTATTCTTCTACTCAAACCATTCAAAAAATGTTGCAATAAAATGAAGAAATACAGCTACATCTTTTTTACAATCATTGTTTTTCTTGTGTTCAATTCGATAAAAGCACAAGACACGAACCATACTGCGGAAACCAAAAATCTCATCACGGAATCTTTTCAAATTCCCTCCTACGCTTTATATCAAAAAGAGTGGAATAACGAGCATATTCGGCTGAAAGCCCTTGATATTCCATTTAGTAGCGAAAACGATATGAAGATAGTTTTGGTGGAGAACAACAATCCGTTTGTATTTCCCTGCCACGAAACTAAAATCATATCGCCTTATGGGATTCGCGGGGGGCGCATGCATACGGGCATTGACTTAAAACAGAAATTGAATGATTCCATTTTTTCTTGTTTTGACGGCGTGGTGCGTATGGCAAAATCTTACAGCGGCTACGGGAACACGGTGGTGATTCGTCATTATAACGGATTAGAAACCATCTATTCTCATTTGAATAAAATAAAAGTAGAAGTTGGAGAGATTGTCAAAGCGGGGCAGTTGATAGGACTTGCCGGACGAACCGGACGGGCAACGACCGAGCATTTGCATTTTGAAGTTCGCTTTTTGTATCAACATTTCAACCCTGAAAAAATGATTGATTTTGAAACGGAAACATTGCTCAACAACATTCTGACATTAGACAAGAAAGACTTGAACATTAGCGATCCGCCGAAAGAAGAATTCACGGAAGATGAAACTCCGGACACTCCAAGCGAAAGCCCTTCCTATCATATTATCAAACAAGGTGATACACTTTACGCTATTTCTCGCAAATATCATATTTCGGTTGAAAAGTTGTGTCAATTGAATCATATTTCCGAAAATTCTATTTTAAGTCTTGGTCAAAAGATAAAACTGAAATAGTCTAGACGGTTTTAAACAAGGTTAAATGTGTAAAAAAATACTTTTCTTCGTATCGTTTCTTGTGCCGTTGATAGCGTTTGCTACACATCAACGGGCGGGCGAGATTACATACGAACACATTTCCGGCTTCACCTACCGATTTACGATCATCACTTATACCTATACCCCCAGCGATGCCGACCGCCCCGAATTGGAATTTTCGTGGGGAGACGGCACCACCACAATTGTACAACGTTATTCTAAAGTAAACATTGCCAACGACATCAGTATCAATACATACATTACGGAGCACACTTTTCCCTCCACGGGAACGTTTTCCATTACATTGGAAGATGCGAATCGAAATGCCGGAATTGTCAATATTCCCAACTCTGTCAATATTCCGTTTTTTATTGAAACTACCCTGATTATCAATCCTTTTTTAGGGGCGAACTCATCGCCGCGCTTGCTCAATCCCCCCATTGACAACGGCTGCACAGGGGTTCCCTTCTATCACAATCCGGGAGCTTATGATGCCGACGGGGATAGCTTAAGTTACAGTTTAATTGTTTGTCGCGGCTTTGACGGGGAGAACATTCCGGGCTACTCCTATCCGATGGCTTCCAATTTTATTTCAATCGATGCGGTGACGGGCGACCTGACGTGGGATTCACCTATTTGGCAAGGGGAATACAATGTTGCGATTCTCATTCGGGAGTGGCGAAACGGGGTGCTGATGGGAACTGTTTTACGGGATATGCAGATTTCTATCGTAGCGTGCGACAACGAGCCACCGGTCATCAACACCATTATCGATACGTGCGTTGAAGCAGGGACACTTCTTCAATTTAACGTGATAGGTGACGACCCTAACTCGTCAGCGGTTACGCTATCGGCAACGGGCGGCGTTTTTGAACTTGCCACCTCCCCTGCCACTTTTACGTCTGTGACCGACGAGCCTCCCATTCAATCGCTTTTCTCGTGGCAAACAGTTTGCAATCACGTCATTTTGCCCTATTATAACGTTCTTTTTAAAATCACCGACAACGGACCACAGGTTAATCTGACTGCATTTAAAACGGTGCATATCAAGGTGGTGGCTCCGAAGCCCGAAAATCCGGTTGCGACTCCTGTCGGAAACGAAATCCACGTAAGCTGGGACTTACACGTTTGCCAAAATGTGGCAGGGTACAAAATCTACCGCCGCGCCGGGGAATATAATTTTACGCCCGACGTCTGCGAGACGGGACTGCCGGCTTACACCGGCTACCAACTCATCGGCACAACAAATGAGTATGCAGATGTAGCGTTCATTGATGACGGCAGCATCCTGCCATTGAATCACGGGACGGAGTATTGCTATCGCATTGTTGCTTTTTTTGATGATGGTGCCGAGAGTTACGTATCTGATGAGGTTTGTACCATTTTACAAAATGACGTGCCGGCACTGACGAATGTGGACATCGAAAATACAGATATAACCAACGGCACGATTTTCTTAAAATGGTTAGTTCCCACGGAGTTTGACACGATACAATACCCGGGACCGCATTATGAGTATCACATTTGGCGCGCTGTCACCCATCGCCCCGCCGATTTTCGCCTCATCGCAACTACCCTCTCGCTCTACGACACAACCTATACCGATATTAATCTAAATACTAACGATTCTACCTATTTTTATAAAGTTACCCTATTTTCGGAAGTGGCAGATACGCTCGTTGAAGTGGGAACATCCGACCCCGCTTCTTCTATTCATTTAACCATTACGCCGTTGGATAGGTCTTTGCAATTATCTTGGACAGAGCGAGTTCCGTGGATGAATACGGAATACCGCATTTACCGTTTGAATGAGAATTTACATCAATTTGATTCAATTGCCACGACCCACTCTTTGACTTTTGTAGATAGAAACCTGAACAACGGGCAAACATATTGCTATTATGTGATGGCGGTGGGCGGCTACTTCGCGCCGGACACCATCGCTCCTTTTTTTAATCGCTCCCAGCAATGTTGCGCAGTTCCAACAGACATTACTCCGCCGGAAATTCCTACAGTCGTTGTTACTACCGACTGCGAACAGGTAGATTTTGAATTTTATTTCTCCCATGATTCTGCGTATCTTGATGTCAGTCAGTATTATATTTATTATAAACCCACTTACGATGCCGAATACGTCCGCATAGATTCTTTCTATACGGACGAAAGTTGTTACATGACGCATTGTACTTATCAATTAACAGGTTTACCCTATATTACAGGCTGTTTTGCGATGGCTGCCATCGACACGGTTGGAAACTTGTCGGAATTGAGCGAAGCCACCTGCTTCGATACCGATTTTTGTTCTCCATACATACTTCCGAATATCTTTACGCCCAACGGGGACGGTTACAACGATATTTTGCAGCCATTCCCTTATGATAATGTGCAAGCCGTTGATTTCTACCTCTATAACCGATGGGGACGATTGGTATTTAAGACTACCGACATAGACATTAACTGGGACGGCACTGATATCTATTCCAAACGTCCATCGTCCGACGGGACCTACTACTATGTGTGCGAAGTTTCTCTTTATTCATTAACGGGCATTGTCAAAAAACAGTTGAATGGAACGATTTCATTAATTCGTTAATATGTTGAGACAAAGGCAAAAAGGAGAAAAAATAGAAGTTTTCGATCCCATTCGGAAGCGGTGGGTACCCTTGACGGAAGAGGAGAAAGTGCGGCAATTTTTGATTTCGTATTTGATGAATGAAAAGAGAATACCGGCATCACACATTTCCGTTGAGCGAAAGATTATCGTCAACGGATTAACGAAAAGGTATGATTTAGTGGTATTTGATTCGGCGGGTGTGCCGGCAATAGTGATCGAATGCAAAGCCCCGCACGTTGCCATCACACAGGAAGTATTGACACAAGCAGGGAGATACAATAAAACCCTGCGCGCTCCCGTTATCGGCGTGAGCAATGGAAAAACGAACTATTTTTTTAAAATTGACTTTGAAACGGAAGCCATAGAAATACTTCCCGACTTTTTCATTTAACCTTTATGTTTTTATATTGCTGTCGTGAAAATTAATTGAACAGAGATTATTCAACATAACGAAGCAGTTAAACCGTCGGGATTTGTCGCTTTTGCAAGACATTCCACTCAATGTGGTTGAGTGTTGTTGTTGATTTTTAATATAGGTGACTTCTAATTATTTCTCTCTGACTATCAAATAAATACAAGCAAAAAGCTGCCAAAAATTGCACCTGTTTTCCCCGTTTACGTTAATATGTCGTTAAACATATTTTTTATAAAACACAACAACCGTAATCCATTGTTATTCAAATAATTATTCGTATATTTGCAGAAAATTTGAACGGTAATGGAACAGTCGAAGCAGACTTACAAGAAGCAGGGCAACATCAGCCTTTTCGATAGCGAAGATACTATGGACAAGCTCAATTCTCTGGGCAATCCTTTGGAGAAACTTTCAAGAGTCGTTGACTTTGAGATGTTTAGGAAGGAGCTGGAGGCGGGGCTTTACAGGGAGAAGTTCACCAATGTTGGTGCCAAACCTTATGACTATGTGCTGATGTTCAAGATTCTCGTGCTCCAGCGCATGTACCATCTCAGCGATGAGCAGACCGAGTACCAGATACGTGACAGGCTGTCGTTCCGCGACTTCCTCGGTCTGGCCAGCGGCGACAGGGTGCCCGATGCCCGGACTATATGGGTGTTCAGAAAAGAGCTGACGGAGAAGGGACTCTTTGACGTGCTGTTCGACAAGTTCAACCAGTACCTCAAGGACAACAATCTGATTATGAATGAAGGGATTATCATTGACGGCAGTTTTGTGGAGGTGCCGCGCCAGCGCAACACACGCGAAGAGAACAAACTAATCAAGGAAGACAGGGGCGGCGAGTTGTGGAATCCCGAAGAGGGCGAGACTGAGGAAGAGAAGAAGCGCAAGGCCAACAAGAAAAGACATAAGGACACGGAAGCCCGATGGGTGAAGAAGGGCGGCGAGAAGTTCTACGGATACAAGGCACACGCCAAGATAGATGCCAAGAGCAAACTGATCAAGAAATGCGTGGCCACAGCTGCTTCGGAGCATGATTCAAAACCCACAAAACAACTTGTGGATGAGAGCGATAGAGGACAGACACTTCATGCAGACAGCGCATATATCGGCAAGGGGGTGAAGCGTGTGATGCGGAAATACAACCTGAAGGACAGGGTCATCAAACGCAATGTGAGAGGAAAGAAAATCAGCAAGTGGCAGGACACCATCAACAGGAAGAACGCAAAGGTTCGGGCGCGAGTGGAGCATGTGTTCGGAATCATGGAGGGATGCCTGCACGGGATGAGAAGCCGGGCGGTGGGATTTCTCCGAAATGAGGCCTACATCATCTTCTCCGGACTGGTTTACAACCTCATCAGATACGAACAAATCAAACGATTGGGTATGAATTGAATTTTACAACATGCTGAATATCAATATATTACCCCCCCGATAAATCTCAAAAAAATATCGCTAAATTGTTGGAAATGAGAAAATAATATGTAACTTTGCAGCGTCAACTTTTCAGTCTTTGTCTAACGGACTTCGCAAGGTCTGGGGAGTTGGCAAAAAAAGAGTAAAAATAGAAGTCCCCATAAATTTAGATACTATGAAAAGAAGCATTACCCCCTTCCTTGCATTCGTATTGTTGATTGCGACAGCCACCGCCCAGGGCGAGTGGAAATGGGCGCACTACTGGAGCGGAAGCGACGGCTCCTACAGTTCCTACTACAACTACATCACCAACACCGCCTTTGATAACGAAGGCAACCTGTATGTGTTTGGTGCCATGGGCAACAACCCTGTCTATGACGGGGAGTCTTTCGAGTATTGCTCGGAGGCAATGACTGGAGGGGCGAACAATCCCTCCATCCTTCTGGCCAAATTTGACACCTTGGGCAATATGCTCTGGTATAAAGTGGTGAAGTCGAGTGAAGGGACTTCGGACGCATTATGGATGGAGGTAAAGGACAATCGAATTGTCATTTCGGGAAGTACCGTTGCTTTAGAAGACGTGGAGTACTATTATAATTCCAAGTGGTTTTATTATTTAGATACACTTATTACAGGTGCACAGGTTCACAATATTCCGGCTGAGGAGCGGCAATTCCCATTTCGCCCCGGGCGGTACACTTTTTTTGCCACCCTCGACAAGGACGGAAACCTGCTTGACCAACACTTTGTGGAGGCTTTCACAAGAGATTTGCACATAAATGGTTCATCCTACACCCAAGCTCCCGAATGTTTGTGCTACCATTTATCGGGCACATGCCCATTTCATGTTGATGCGCAAGGTAATACGTATGTATATACATGGTTCCAATATGGAGGGAATGAGGAAAATCCTTACACCATAGTGGTGGATGGCGATACAAACAAAACTTACAACCTATTTCTGCCGGGAAATACTGACATGGCTATTGGGAATGCTATGTTGTACAAATTTACGCCAGAGTGGACTTTGGATTTTGCCCATCTGCTGGTGAACCATACCGACGGCATTGCAACTCCCTACGAGTTGACAGGTGACAGCGTCAACCCTCTCTTTAATTGCAATTTGCAAGGTCTCTCTTTTGACGAAGAGGACAACATGTATCTCTCTGGCTATATTCAGATTGCTTTATGCACGGAGTCGTATGGCGTGAATCTGCACAATTATCCCGTCCACCTTTGGTGGGATGAAAGTCACTGCCTTACCATCAACGATCAATCATCTTCTCAACAGGCGAATTTCATCATCAAGTATAATCCCGACGGGCAGGTGGTGTGGAGCAACCAGATTTATACAAGGGGCGGACTTGATCCAAATTCTAATGAGGGTTATACAAGAGTCAGTTGGCTTGGCAACTACTATTATGACAATTCAGTTTGGATTATTGGAGGAGGATACTATAATGGTGAGAACGCTTTAATTTATTTTGACAATGAGGAAAATCCTCTTCGTCGTTTTCTATCAGCTGATCACTCTATCGTCTTTGTTGCACGGTTCAACTCAATATCAGGTGAATATATCAACCATGCTATCGTTCCTGCCTCCCAACCGATGCCAAGCAAAAGTCCTTTTGTGTTCAATGACAGGGTGCTTGCTTTGTCCTCAACAAATATTTCATACAATGAAGCATACATAACGCAATGGGATATGAATGGGAATGTCATCAGTGTCATTGATACAATAACATTTAATAACTATTTTGATGCAACTCGATCTTCTGGACTTCTCGGAAATGCGTTCGGACATTTATCGGCTGGATTGTTATGCTTTGGATCCGTCACTTTTGGAAACGGTGTGAGTGTGAACTGCCCTACAAGCCAATCCAATGCTGCTTTTGCCTTGTACCATGACCCTGAATTGCTGGTGCCCTACGTGAAGGTGCCGGAATATAAAAAGCCTACATCATCACTGCACCTTTATCCAAACCCTGCCAGCACTTTCATATTTGTGGATTGCGGGAAATTGCAACCTGAAGCAATTTTCATTTTCGATGAAAACGGCAGGGAATTGCGCCGCGTTCGTTGCAACAATGATACTACGGTTGTAAACCTTATGGGGCTCCCAGCTGGAACTTATTTCCTTAAGACCGTCGGTAGCGACGGGACATCTGCGGTCGGCAAGTTCGTGAAAGTGGAATAATACATTTTTTGACAATCAAACCTTAAAATCCAAACACTATGAAAAAGTTTTATTTAATCCTCATGCTGTTGACCGTATTCGGCGGCAACCTCCAAGCCCAGGACTCCTGCGGGCTTTACATCAGGACGGACTTTGATTCCGAGTGCCTGCTCACCACCATTAACCCGGAAGGACGTCTTACCCACATTGATGGTTCTGAAGACTGCTGGTTAGCCTGCAAAGGCAACACAGTGAACTATACCGCAGTATGCGACCATGTCGGGGCTGTTTCGTGGGTGGTCAGCGGAGCCGACCATTTCACGACCGATAGTACGGGCGCAACGGTCATCGTTACGTGGGGCGACGGCGATATGGGTCATCTCTCCGCATCGGTCAACATTGGCGACTCCCTGACCTGCACAGTTGACGTCTGCGTTTTCCTGATAGAATCGCCACATATTGCCTCCACCTCTGTGCCGGGTTTTTACTATGACGCTTTCGGGTTCAAGCACATAGAGATCTGTCAGGATGAGCTCATTGAACTTACCGACATCAGTTCGGCCGGCACTACACCCATTACAGGCTGTCTGTGGAGTTCCCCCTACGGGAATGCTTCGTCAGACCACTACTCCATACGCCCGGGACAGACGGGCGAATTTTCCATCGCGCATTCCGTTCAGAACGAGTGCGGTTGTGTTGACGAGGAGAAAATCTATGTGAAGGTCACCGGCCATACAAAACTTGAAATTTCATGTCATGGCACGGCCTGTGCAGGGACAAAGGCCACCTATACCGCCGAGGGGCCGGCTTGCACGCAGTACCATTGGCTTGTGGAAGGAGGCGCCATCACGCAGGGGCAGGGCACCCCCACCATCACGGTTTCATGGGGCGAACCCTCTTCCGGATATGGGGTTGTTTCCCTTGACGCCTCGCTATGCGACACGACCTGCGACGCGCTCATCTCCGTCAAAGTCCCGGTCATCAGCGACAACGTGGAGATCACAGGTCCCGACACGGTTTGTACCGGCGACTACGAGATGTACGGTCTGCCTGCATGGGGGGCGACAAACTACCAGTGGACTCTGGCCTCCACTACCGGGGCTTATATATGGGGTGGTACAGACCCCAACCAGTGCCTTGTGGAATTTCGCAACTCTGGCACATACGTGATCAAGGTCAACTACCACTGCCCGTTCCTTGACTGTGGCCCGTTCACTGCAACCAAGAAGGTGTTCGCGATGAAGCGGCTGGAGATCGAAAGCGATGTGAGTACGCTTTGCGAGGGCAATGAAGGTGTTTTCACCGCCGGACTTTCTGAAGATGACCCGGGTACATGGTGCGTTTACGACTCTGTCAACAATCTCCTGTATCAGGCTGTAAGAGATTCCATCCACTACACCTTCAACCGTCCGGGCGTGTATCGGATCACCGTTTCCAACCACATCTATTGCAATACGGCGGAGTATAGTGTAACCGTGCTGGCGAGACCGCCTGCGCTCACCAATGTCACAGGCCCACAGGAGGCTTGTTTCAACAGCACCATACAGCTCTCCGCCACCCCCACTCATCCCCGGTACTACCTCGAGTGGAAGCCTCTGTGCACGGATGTTTCCCCGTCGGTGCATGACGGGGACAATGTCTCCGTGCAATACGGAAACACGGTCTGCGGTGTGGCCGTCTATCAGATTGACAATGAATACGGATGCCCTTCAGAGGCCTACATCCATCAGGTGGACACCTTCAGGCTGCTCCCGCTTGGCATACCGGATGACACCACCATCTGTGCGGGGGCTTCCGTGGAATATTACGCTTCCGACCAGCTCCCCAATGTAACCTACCTGTGGACGGTTGAACCGGCCAATGCCGCATCCGTCCTTGACGACCACATGCTGCCCCACGTTGGAATTCGCACCAATCATCTTTACAATGCCCAGACACCCTATCTTGTGGATGTCACGGTTAAGCGCACCTACTGCAGCATACTTGAGCGCTACGATCACGTGACCATTCATGTGGTGGATGTGACTCCGCCCCAGCTCGTGTGCCCCGACACTTTGTGTACGGGTTATTCAGGCCAATTCTCCGCAATCGGCGGGACAGCAGGAAGCCTCTACCGCTGGGAGTTCTCTGACACGGAAATCACATTCCCGTATCCCACCGTCCTGCGTGCCTTTGACACTGCAGGAATCATCCACTACTCGCTCACCTATTTCCCCGCCGACGGCTGCGACTCCGTCGTGTTGAACTCTTCTGTTCTTGTTTTGCCGACCCCTTCCTCCCATATCGTGTACCACAACAGTGAACTTTCTGTACCCGATCAGCAGGGTGTCTCCTACCTCTGGCTTTACAACGGCTACACCCTTCCGAATGAAACCTCCGCTTCCATCACCGTTGGAAATTATGGACTGTACTGTTGCTCCGTCACCTCTCTCACCTCCCCGTTCTGTTCTTCCTATTTTTGCTATGAATACCAACCGTCAATGCCTGACACCTGCGAGATACGACCTCTTTCCCTCCTGCATGCAGAATGTAATACAGCTGTGGTGAAGGTCAACAATCCGGCCATCGGTCCATTTGAATGGGTTTCCAGTCCGACGGGGACTGACATTTCCCCGTCCTCCACAACCGACACGGCATCCTTCGTTTTCAATGTGCCGGGGATACACCACATCACAGCATTGGCCGAACACGACGGGCAGTGCTATCGCGATACCTTGAGTTGCACGGTTGACTATGTGCTTGGGCTGGAGCTTGTGCGCAACTGCGACGGCAGCCTCACCGTTTTCGACCGTTCCCTTTACCGGAGCGGCTACAGCGTGCCGACACGTACGGTCACCCTCAACGGGGCTGCTTCCGTGCAGATTGTGCCGCCGGATATGTCCACCGTGTTCGCTGCTTCCCAACTGGCATACGGTTCCGCCACCGTCACCCTCTCTATCGGCTCCTGTTCCATATCCCAAACCATCTTTATAGACTCGCTTCCCACCATCCTCAGCATCGATGTGCCGTTGAACGTGTGCGAACAGACCCCCGTGCTTTTCTCTGCTACCACCCATGGCAGCGGTCTCAGTTACTATTGGGATTTTGGTGACACATCATACAATTATGGTAATAACATCTATCATAGCTATTGTGTTCACAATGCGCCGTATTCTATCACACTCATTGTTACTGATGGTAATGGTTGTCGTGACACTGTAACACACACTATTACTGTTCATGCAAACAATCTCCTGAACACCAATCTGCTTCCGACATCAAGTAATCCGGTCTGTCCTGGTGATGCGAGAGAAATAAGATGCCAATCACTAAGCATGCAGCCTAATAACCATTTCACATGGTATGGAAACGGAAATTATTTAGGCAACACTATTGGAATACCCTCATACTACGTTTATTATACTGGTGACTACCGCGTGCATGTTCTGGATAATACTTACGGTTGCCGGGCCGAAGCGATGTGCAATGTGGGCTTTCTCAACGCTCCCACAGCCCGTATCACAGGACGTTCCGAATACTGCTATGGCGAGGAGGTGGCGCTGTCGGGATTCTCGGGCTCCGACAATACATACCTGTGGACACTGACAGATCCCGATATTGGCACGCTCACAGACGGCAACATCCATTTCTTGCCGGCACAATCCGGTTCGTTCCTTGCCACGCTTACCGTAACCAACGATGAGGGCTGTACGGCCACAGCCTCCTACGCCTACAACGTACATCCTCAAGTGCCCGCACCGCCCATATCGCTCTACGGCAATCAGTGCATCCACCAGCCACCCGTCAATGTCCGTTCCGACACCAGCATCTCCTTGCTTTGGAGCAACGGCTTCTTCGGCGACACCGCCCTTTATTATACGCATGGCTACATTTCCGCCCACTACATAGACTCCCTTTCGGGATGCCCTTCCAAAAATGCCTTTCTCTTAATCCCTCCCGCACCCAACTTCGAGGCTTTGCTTACAGGTTGCTACTATCGTTGCGACGACTTCGCGTTTAAAATACCGGTCTTTGGCCTATATCCATTCCCAGGCCAGAACTTCCACTGGTATTGGTACCATGGCACCGTCCTCAACTCCTCTGGCACACAAACCTCACCTGAACTTCTTATTGACGGATTTGGAAACTACCACATGGAGGCCTCTTACGGCAACGGATGCTCCGTCAGCTCACCCTCTCTTGACATTGTTGAGGAGGAACCCTGTGCCTGCAATGTCAAAGTTGAAGTAAAATATGAATGTCATGTCAAGGAGTGCATGCCCAATTATCTGTTCCGTATCATAATCCAGAATGAGAATCCGACCACATCCAATCCTATCAATTTCTCCAGTCTGACTGTCAATTCATCAAGCACACTCCTTTCCGCAAATGTGCTGCCTGTGGTCATCCCACCCGGGCAGACAAGGACAATAACCGCCTTTGTCGAATTTCACGACTTTGAAAATGGTTTCGTGAGTTTCACGCTGACGGACACGGTAAACAAGTGTACTTTTACCTTTTCCAAAAAAGTTGACTGGGATGACTGTATCAATTGCGAGTGCGGCATGAACATCATCGGGAAAACCTTCAATGCTGATTTGAGCAACCCTCCACATACCGCATGGTTCGATTTTACGCTTCTGTTTCCCTCCAACACCACAGGTCTGATTGACCTTTGGACAGAACCGTCTATTGTCTTCAACTATATGTATGTCCCTATGGACACGGCAAGGGGGCTCCTGATGTTGAGTTATGCCACGCTCACACAGCTGGCGGCCGAGGATGGTGAGATTTGTTTCCATGCCATTATCTGTCTTGATAACAAGAGACTTTGCCATGCCAAATTTTGTATGAAGGCACAAGGGCTTCTTGACCTGGTACCGACGGGGTTCAAACAGATGCCTGCTTCTGGAGATTCTGGTGCTCCAAAGAAGCAAGTTCGTCCATTACAAGACGGCCCCTATCTCGTCCCCAATCCTGCCCGTGACGAAGTGACGGTGATGGGCATCGCACCTGAGAGCGTTGCGGAGATAACAGTGCTGACCATGGATGGCAGGCAGACTGCCGTGTTCCGCAATGACTGCCGCTTCGATGTCAGCCATATAACCAAGGCCATATATATCGTCCGTGTTGTCACCACCGACAGGAAGGTCTATTACCTCAAATTGGTGAAGCAGTAGCTTTCAGATTGTGCCACGTAAAAAAGAGGGCTCTAAAAGGCCCTCTTTTTCATGTCGGGAAAAGCGAAGTCGGTGGCACCTCGCAGAATGCAGTTGGGTACAACCTTGTTGGGTCGTCAGCAGTTTGTATCGCTACGGTTTTCCAAGTCCTTGAAGTACATCTTCAGCCCCGCTCTGCATTGGCTGGCGAATGTGATTCCCTTTTCATCTTTGAGGCGCTGCATCTTTGCGACCATCTCATCGTTGTAAATCTCAATCATAAAAACTTTCATAGTGCTGATTTTTTGCTGCGAAGATACGAATATTTTTGCTTTTTCCTGTCGAGTAGTGCTGCTTTTGCCAAAAAAAGACTATTTTTGCATTCAAAATTGGAGTAAAAACATAAATAAGCATATGGCAAGTTTGAAATTGTTTATCAGCTATAGTCATAACGACATCAATTGTGTACAAGACTTTTGGCGTCATACTGAACCATTGAGAGTCAATGGTACTTTAGAAATGTGGTATGACAAGGACATCACCGCGGGAGATGACTTTTGGGATAGAATAGATGAACATCTTGCAGATAGGGATATAATATGTTGTTTTATTTCATCATACTATATCAGTTCAGGTGCATGTAAAAAAGAATTGCAAACAGCTCTTGAATTAAGGCGAAAAAATGGTGTTCTTGTAATACCTGTTATTCTCTCACCCTGTGCATGGTTGGATTTGTCAAATGTGAAACGACTTTTGGCGATACCTTCGGATGGGAAACCAGTGTCAAGTTTTACAAGTTCTGATGAGGCATGGCTTGATGTTTATAATCATTTAAAGAATGCTTCTGCCAAATATATGAGATTAAAAGACCTGTCTTTTTCCAATAAACAAATTGCTTTTCTTGATGACGCTACCTTATTAACGAAAGCTCATGGGAACAAAAATGAGCTAAAAATGTCAGATATTTATGTTCATCCAGATGTGGAGAAGAAGAATAATATTGGTAGTGACATTAGAATGTCTTTCGAAAAACTCGTTTCTGACTTTAGTTCAGGGGATAGAATTGCTCTTGTTGGGGAAGACCAATCAGGCAAAACAACATTGGCAAAAATGTTTGTTTTAATGCTTAAAGAGAAGGGCTTTATTCCTGTATATGTCAAGGATGAACAAGAGTTATTACAAGGTGATTTGGCATCGAGAGTAAATAAACTATTTAAGGAACAGTATGATACAGAATACGAGATTGCGGATTATGAGCAAAACCGTATAGTTCCGATTGTCGATGATTTCCATAAAGCGAAAAACAAAGAATCTGCTTTGGAAAAACTGTCCATTTTCAAACAATTAGTAATAATAGTTGATACGATATTTGATATTGATATTTTTCAAGAAAAAACAACTATTGGCTTTGATAGATACGTAATAAAACCATTAAAGCCCTCATTACGAAATGAACTTATAAGGAAATGGATATGCGTTTCAGAAACAGCGAATTACGATCCTGAGTTCATAAATGGTGATTATATGCAAATAGATGAACGTATGACTGTCGTAGATGATGCATTGGGAAAAGTTTTTGGAAAGAACATTATGCCGGCCTATCCTTTCTTTGTATTAACCCTTTTAAGTAATTATGATACAATAAACAAGCCTTTAAATGAAGAGATTACTTCTCAGGGATATTGTTACCAGGCTCTCATTATTTTGTTTTTGGGAAAACAAGGAGTAATAAGTGAAACTTTGGATTCATACATCAACTTCCTGACAGAATTTGCGTATAAAAGATTTAAGCACCAGTCTTCTTTGTCCCAAGAGCATTTTATGGAGTTTTATAACAGGTATACAGAAGAATTTAATATGACTGAAGGAAAAGAAGTACTCCTAAAAAAATTAAAAGCTTCTGGTATCATACACATTTCATCTTTGGGGAATTATGATTTTAATTACCCTTATTTATACTATTATTTTGCAGGAAAGTATTTTGCAGAACATTTAGATGAAAGGGAACCTGAAAACGTTGATGTTTTAAAAGAACTTGATGTAGTTCTCGATAATCTATAATACTGCCATATTTTGAGACTGGTAGCTAAGTTAAAAAAAAGACTAATTTTGCAACCATTATGAAAAAAGCAACAAGAAGAAAATTTACGCCGGAGTTCAAAGCAAAAGTAGCGATTGAAGCT
>Ga0265294_10002246_pt1 | contig 25522 bp, 21 predicted proteins | sample MunlanPumphouse3_FD_192504 | JGI IMG/M metagenome (GOLD analysis project Ga0265294, IMG submission 192504) | Groundwater microbial communities from a municipal landfill in Southern Ontario, Canada - Pumphouse #3 | ecosystem: Environmental > Aquatic > Deep subsurface > Groundwater | place... | reverse complement strand
CCTCTTTTATGCACTCTTCCCGATAGAGGAGCGTCCCCCGCCGCTGCCAGGCCGGCGTCTCCGCCAGGTTGACACCCCGCTCGAACATCATCTCGTGCATCGCCGCGGACTGCATCCCACGGAGGGCGGCGGCGGCCTGACGGGAGGTCATTCCCTCCTCGACGAGCGCGTTCTGGCAGTAGGCATTGATGTGATTGCGCCATGCCTCGTTCTGGCGCGAGACCAGGTACTCGACCGCAAACCCTCCCGCCGCGGGGATCGTCCGGGCATCGAACGCAAGGGGCTCCGTGCACCCGAGTTCGATCGTGAGTTTGCTCGCCGCAACCGCAGCGGTCACGGAGTCGAGTTTCTCCACCCGCCCCGAGAACGGCAGCGTCGGGAAGTAGAGGCTGATCTCGTCGGAGAAGGTGTAGGCGAACGCGGGGGATAGGCCGCTCCCGGTGAGAAGGTAGCGGCAGACCGCCCGCATGCTCTCGTTGAAGGCGGGATCGAACGGTTTTTTGAGATGGAGCGCACGTGTCAGACGGTGAAAGGCGCGGCCGTCGAGTCGGACAAAAACGGGGGGGAAGATGGTGAGGTTCGAGAAGATCTCACGATCTCCGGTATCCATATTGTATCGGAAGGGAGCCCCGGACATCGCGGTCAGTCTTCTTTTGCCGGGGATTTGAAGAGCCCGGGGATGTGCCGGACGATGATGATATCTCCGACACTCTTTACGATGCGGAAGGGGATCTGCAGCCCGGTATAGCCTTTTACCTCCCCGATCTCGGGGTTGAGCTCGCCGACCGCAAGGGCGTCGATCTTCTTCTGGTCCACATCAAGCACGACATCGTCAACATTCCCGATAAAGACAGCTCTGTCGGTATAGACGCGTAATCCGAACATCTCTGTGATCTGGGTTCTCATCGGTATCCTCTGAAGGTATATTACTATAAATGATAAAAAGATACTCCTTTTCATGGAAGCGTCGCTACAGATCGGCACCCTGGCCGGGATTCCGGTCAAACTGCACTGGAGTTTCCTCCTGGTGATCCCCCTCTTCGCCTGGATCATCGGGAGCCAGATCGTGCTCACGACCGAGTTGATCCAGGCACTCTTCGGTGTCCCTATCGATATGACGCTGATCACGGAGGGGTTCAACCCCTATATTCTCGGGATCGTCGTGGCGCTCGGCCTCTTCTTCGGCGTCTTCATTCACGAGATGGCTCACTCGCTCATCGCGAAAGCGAAGGGGATCGAGATCCATAGCATCACGCTCCTCATCCTCGGCGGCGTCTCCCAGATGGAGGAGACGATGCCGGATCCGAAGATCGAACTTCCCATGGCGCTCGCGGGACCGATGACGAGCCTTGCGGTCGGCATCATCTCCGCCGCCCTCGTCTATGTCGTTGCGGCGATCAATCTGGATCCGGGAGTCGCCGGCGTCCTGATCTTCACCTTCGGCTACCTCGGGCTCCTGAACGTCCTGCTCTTCGGGTTCAACCTCCTCCCGGCGTTCCCCATGGACGGAGGACGGGTGCTGCGGGCATGGCTCGCCCGCCGGATGCCGCTCTCCCGTGCGACCCGGATCGCCGCCGACGTCGGGAAAGGGTTCGCCGTCCTCTTCGGGATCGTGGGGCTCCTGCTCCTGAATCCCATCCTGATCATCATCGCCTTCTTCATCTACATCGGGGCGAACCAGGAGGCCACGTTCCTCCGCTACAACGTCCTGCTGCAGGATGTCACGGTCGCCGACGCGATGAGCAGCCCCGTCGTCACCGTGGAACCGACGTTGCCGCTGCCCCGGGTGGTGGACATGATGTACGAGACGAAGCACCTCGGATTCCCGGTGGTGGATAGGGGATCGCTCGTCGGGATCATCGCTCTCGCCGACGTCCACAAGATCTCGCCGATCGACCGGGAGGCGATGCAGGTGCGCGACGTCATGACCCGGAACCCGACCGCCCTCCCGCCGTCGGCGCCGCTCATCGATGCGCTCCGGATCATAACCGGCCAGGAGATCGGGAGGATTCCCGTCGTCGAGAACGACACCCTGGTCGGGATCGTGACCCGGACGGACGTTCTGCGGGTGATGGAACTGCGGGAGGAGGAATAGTCAGGCAATTTTTCGAAGGTGTGACGGACAGATCGGCAGGGGTTTGAGATGCGCCCAAACTCCTCGAATTCCTGCCCATCGGGCCATTGCATCCTACGGAAAGTCGTTCCGTTGGAACATCGCATAACCCCATGCACGGATTTCGAGGGGATATCGCCATTGGGGGAGTGCGACTGGCTGAAGGGCAGGAGCACGAGCACCGTTAGGTGCGAGGGGCTGACGGGGAGTGCGATGGGCGGAACGCCCGGAGTTCGACCACCATCAGGTGGGGAGGGGGGAGCATCCCCCCTCCCCTGTCATCTCACACCAGATGCCTCTCCTCAAATAGCCCCCCACCGCCCGCGCTTCGCGCTCCTCATTCGCACCTGACGGTGCTCAAACTCCTTCCCCTGCGGGGAAGTCGTTCCGCCCCCTTCGGGGGCGGGCAGTGCGTGGCGATGGCCGATGGAAATCCGTAGATGGGGTTTGCAACTGACTTAAAGCGGGGGAGGTGAGCACCACAGGAACCCTATTCTTCAGGAGTGGAGTTTGAGCGCAGCCAGATACGGACAAACGCGACTCCTGAAAAGAACTACCGCCACTAAAGAACCCCCCCTAAAACCTCATCACGTCCTCGATCCCCGTCTCCCCCGCGACCTCACGGAACTCTTCAAGGCTCTTAAAAGGCCGGCGGGCGGCGATCGTCGCGGCCCTCTTCTTCCCCACCCCCGGGATCCACCGGAGCGCCGCTACCGGCAGGGTGTTGACCTCCACCGGACAGGGGAGGGCCGTCACCGACCGCATCCCCCAGTCGACCACGACAGCGTCGATTACCGCCCTTTCCGCGAGGTCGAGGGGGATTCCGACGAGGATGGGGTACGAGCCCATCTGCCGGCCGAACGACGGCTTGCCCGTGACTTCGACGACGACCTCCGAAAGGACGGTGCCGACGGGGAAGACCCGGCGGAGCATCGGTTCGTCGAACTCCTTCCGCGCCCACTCCTTGAAGGAGCGGAACCGGGCGTCGTGCCTTCCGAGGGTGTTCTCCTCGTAAGCCTTCGTTCCCTCGAACGGCATCACCTGCCGGATGTTCACCCGCCGCACGAGAAGACCGGCATCGAGCACCCGGCGGAGGAACGCCTCGTTTGCGTCGAACGTCGCCGGCGTCTCCCCTGCAAGACCGACGATGAAGTTCAGGCCCGGAAGGAGCTCCGGGATACCCTTCGTCCGCTTCCCCCCGACCTCGTTCACGACCTCGATCGCGCGGAAGACATCGTCCGGCATGGCCTTGAGGTTGTTGGCCGCGACAACCGCCGGATCGGCGGTCTCCATCCCGAACGCCGCGGTGTCGCCGGGGGTGTGGCCGGCGACGATCACCCCGAGCGCCGCCCGTGCCGCATCCTCGTGCCGGGCGATGGTGCCCGGGTTGATGTTGTCGATGTGCAGGGTTTTGAGATCCGGGGCGTTCTCCCGGACGGCCGAGAAGAGTGCTTCGAGTGCTTCGGGGCGCGGGAGCGGGAACTCCCCGCCGCCGCTGCTTTTGTAGGCGAGGAGGTCCGGTTGCCGGCCGAGCCTGAAGTGGCGTGCGCCCGCCGCATGGAGCGCCGCCACCTCCGCCGCAATCCCCTCGATGCTCCGGTAGCGCGGGAGCCCGTAGAACGGCTCGGTGCAGAACGAGCACCCCCCGACCGTCGCCCGCGAGCACCCGGTCGCGGTCTCGAGTTCGCACATTACGTAGGGGAACGCCGGGTGCTGTACGATGATACCGGCACCCGCCGCGCACCAGGGATCGGTCAGAGAGTAATCGCCCGCCCCGGCAGGCTCGCCGCCCGAGAGCCAGGTATCCAGCGCGACCGCAGGCGACCCCGAGAGCGTGACGTCGAACCCGGCTATCGCCTGCCGGATCGCCTTCTTCCCGCCTCCGGGAGCGTAGCCGAAGGCAATCGGCCCGCCGATCGCCGTGGTCGGCTGCCGGAGCAGGATCCCGAGCTGCTGGATCTCCGTCAGGGTCGCGGGCTTCCCCCCGATGTAGGCCCCCGGCACCGTCAGCCCGGCGATCATCACCACGAGATCGCCGCGGCCGTAGCCGGCGACGATCGAGGGATCGGCCCGGACCTGGTCGATGGTGACGTAGCGGGCGGCATAGCCGTGCCCGGCGAGGACGCCGGCGACCTCGCGGATGTACGGGGAGATATAGGGCGCGACGCCGAGGCAAGCGGGCTCGTCGACGTAGCCGTCGATGATGAGGGCGTTAGAGGTCATACCCGATCAGATGGAGGAGTTGCCCCGCCCAGTAGAGTTTTCCCCGCTTGAGGGGATCGACGTTCTTGTCGGCGAGATCGAACCCGACGATCCGGACGCTCGCCGCCCCGAGTTCGTCGGCGGCAAAGACCGCCCGGTCGCCGTCGGTAAACCCGCCGAAGTTGTGGACGTGCGCGAGCGGTGCCGCCTGCGTGGTCGCGACGAGCGGCCCCGTTATACGCGGAACCCAGTGGCGGAGGAGCGGAAGGTTGTCGCCGTGGGCGTGCACGACCATCACCGTCCCCTGCTCCGAGAGGTCGATGAAGACGTCCGTCGCCCCGTCGAGGTCGGTGAAGACCGCGTCCGGCCGGATACCGTGATCCGCGAGCACCTCCGCCGCCGCGTCGGCGGCAAGGATCGTCCCCTCGATCCGGTCGAGCTCCCCGGGAAGGGATGGGGCGTTCCCACAGACCGTCACCGGCCTCCCCCGGATGAGCGCCTCAAGCAGCCCGAGATCGTCGCGCCTGGCAAGATCCGCGAGCAGACGGGCGGCCGCCTCGTCCGCCTCGCGCTCGAATCCGAAATACTCTAAAATTGCGGTGTAGTGAGGCTCCCAGTCCGAGAACCTCATTGTCCGTCCTCGTCGTCCAGGCCGACGATGCTCGAGAACCTCTTCAGGATCGGATCGATGATCAGTTCGAGCAGGCCTTCCTTCTCCTTCGCCATCGAGAAGTAGTTGAGCGGTATCAGGGCGGCCGCCATCGTGGCGTGCCCGCCGGCCTCACCGATAGGCCCGAACGCCTCGGCCATCACGTTGCCGAGATGGAGCCGGATATCCTTGTTTCGCGCCGAGATGATGATGTTCTGGTCGCTGATGCCGTAGACCAGCGCCGTGTTCACGCCCTCGAGGTGGATCAGCATATCGGCCGCCTGCGGGAGAGCGTCGCGGTTCCTGATGTAGCCGACGTTCGAGAAGAGGTAGCCGCTCTTGAGCCGGCGGTTCCGGATGGCGTTCCCGATGATCTCCAGTGTCTCGAGCGACATTGACGGGGAGGTGATCTTATCGAGGAGATCCGAGTCGGTCAGGGGAAGGAGGAACGCCGCGTAGTTGAGGTCCTGGGGGGTGACGTTCCGCTTGAAGTCGCGAGTGTCGGCCCGGATACCGTATAGGAGCGCTGTGGCCACCGATTTGTTCACCGGGATATCGAGCTCCATCAGGTACTGGGTCATGATGCTCGCCGTGGCGCCGACCCCCGGCCTGATGTCGATGAAGTCGGCGACCGTGGACGGGTGCTCGCCGTTCTTGTGATGGTCGATGATGATGTTGACCCGGGTCGACTTGGGGAGCTCGTTGTTCACGCCGGGACCCGACGAGTCGACGAGAGCGATGTAGTCGCACTCCTCGAGGATCTGGGGGGTGAGCCGCTCCAGCTTGATATCGAGAAGGTTGATGAACGCCCGGTTCTCCTGGTGCCCGATATCCCCTTCGTAGACGATGCGGCAGTTGAGCTTGTTGCGGCTCGCGTGCCGCGCGATCATCGAGAGTGCCATGGCGCTCGATATCGAGTCGGGGTCGGGATTCAGGTGGGTGACGATGCAGAGCATCCCCTCCCAGGAGGCGAGCATATCGTAGAGCCGCAGAGCGAGCCTCGATGATTGAAGTTTCCGGATGTGGTGGATGGCGGTTCTCGCAACCACTTCCTGCGGGTAGAGGACGATATCGGCGCCTTCCTGCTGGAGGAGGTCGACGCTGACCGGGTCGGTGGCGCGTGCGATGACATAGGTCGCCGGGTACCGGTTCTTGACGGTCTGGAGCGCGGTCAGGTTGGCCTCCCGGTCGTTCGCGAGGATGAACGCGACCTCCGGCACGGGCAGCCCTTCCATGAAGTTCGGGTCACGGAGGTCGCGAACGAGCGCTTCGTACTTCTGATCGCGGAGATCTTCTACCCGCTTCTGATCCTTATCGACGATGATGAGATCTTCGTTCTCCTGCTCGAGCTCCTCGGCGACGTTATAGCCGGTGCTTCCGCAGCCAAGAATGATGTATTTGATACGTTCCTTCGAAACGTTCTGGACCGCCTCAGGCATGCGTACAATGGTGTAACTTCTCATGGTATTAAGGGATTCCATTTCGGCGATTTTCTGGAAGATTCCATAAAGTTTATACTGTTTCCCATGCAACACTGTTAGGTCAGACGCATGGGCCTGTAGCTTAGTTCGGCAGAGCGACGGACTCTTAATCCGTAGGCCAAGGGTTCAAATCCCTTCAGGCCCGTCGAACACCCGATTTTCTTCATCCTTTGCACCCGAGATCGATTCTTTGTCACTTCAGGTTGCGACCGTTCGGTTCGTGCGAATATCCACCGCAGAGCGGGCTCTCCATTGCGGACGGGACGCCCGGCCACACGGCCAACCCCCGCCACCCTCCACCCACGCCGGGTTTTCTCACGGGAGGCCGGTTGCTGTAACGGGAACGGGGTTGTGAAGGCACATATATGCCGCTGCTATATAAAATCTGTCCCGGCGGAAAACCCGCAAGAGCGTTGCATGGGGAGGAGAAAACTGGAGACTCCCCTTTCCACACCTCCTCCCGCAGGTAAGGCAGCAAGGTCGGAAAAGAGCGGATTCTTGGTATTTCGCAGCGTTCGAGGGGGGTCGCGATTCCCCGAGAGGGGGAGAGATACCCTGCTCTTACCGCCCAATCTTCAAGAGCATCTCTTCGAGTGTCGGGTAGTGCGACTCGATCCGCTCGATCGTCGCGCCGTCGGCCGCAAGCGCCGCGGTCGTCCGGTTCAACTCCTCGACGGAACGCGCCTCGGCAAGGTACCGCCCGTCGGAAGCGGCATAGCCGACCGACGTCGCGAACGCCGCCGGATCGGGCACCCGGAAGAAGACCTGGTAGGTGAGCGAACCAAAGGTCTCCCGGAGTTCGGGCATGGTGCCTTTCGCCACCACCTTCCCCCGGCGCAGGATAAGGACGAGGTCGCAGGCCTCCTCCACCTGGAAGAGGTTGTGGGCGGAGAAGATCACCGTCTTGCCCCGGTCGCGGAGATCCTTGACGTAGTCGAGCACCGACCGCGAGGTCATGGGGTCGAGGCCGGAGGTGGGCTCGTCGTAGATGAGCAGCCCCGGGTCGTGCATCAGCGATCGCGCTATCGCGACCTTCCGCTTCATCCCCTTCGAGAGTTCCCCGATCTTCTTGTTGTCCGCATCGAGCGCGAGCGAATCGAGGAGTTCCTCGCGCCGCTCGCGGATGGCCGGCTTCGAGAGGCCGTAGATCTCGCCGAAGAACGCGAGGTACGCGTCCGTGGTCATCGTCTCGTAGAGCCGCGACTCTTCGGGGAGGTACCCCAGGTTCTGTTTCAGGTCGAGCGGCCTTCTGACAACATCAACCCCGTCGACGGCGAGGCTTCCTGCCGTCGGTGAGATAAGGCCGGCCATGATCTTTAAGAGCGTCGTCTTCCCGGCGCCGTTATGCCCGATAACCCCGAGTATCCGTGCGTCGTCGAGGTCGAACGTGACGTCGTCGAGAGCCGGAAAGTCGCCGTAATGCTTGACGAGAGAGCGGGCCGTGATCATCCGGTACCCCTTATGTTGCCGATGGCTACTAATAGGTTGCTGCACAGAAATATGGTTCTCTAGCGCCGCCTGGGATTACCATGAGTCTTGCCTCCTCTATCCGGACGATCGCCGTCTGGGAGATGAACCGGTCGATGACCACGATGGGGAGAAGCATCCTCCCGCTTGCGGCGGGGCTTCTCGTTCTCCTGATGCTGGTAACGGCATTTGCCGCCCAGAGCGGCGTCCATATGCAGGACGGCATGTACCGCATCGGCATCGACGACCCCGAGATCGCCCGGATCGTCGCTCCCGACAGCCGTTTTACTGCCTACCTCGATAGCGGGGCATCCCTCTGGGAGAACCGGTTCGCGTACGACATTATCATCCTGCAGGGCGAGGTCTACGCCGCCGACACGGAGAAAGGGCGGGCGGCCTTAAAGACGCTCGAACGCGGCTACGAGGGCTACGTCTCCTACGTGGCCGCAGGAGAACCCGACCTCTTCGCCGCCTACCCGCTCTGGATCGACCTCCAATACGTGAAGAGCGAGATCGACTTCCTGGCGACCCAGAGCGGGCAGCAGGTCGGCGCCCCGGCGAATGCCGGAAGACCGCCGGTACCTTCGGGCCCGGTCGAGGCGGTGACGCCGCCGGCATCGGCAATGCCCGTCTCCGAAGAGACCCTCCGCGAGCACCTTGCGGATACGGGGAGCAATCACCCTCTCGAACGCTACACCGGCGTCGTCTCGGGCGATTCGCCCATGGAGCAGTTCAGGACGCCCTCGGAGCTCTCGGCACCGCTTCCCTTCGACGCAATCATCCTGGTCTTCGTCTTCATCTTCCCGCTCTACTTCACCTCGCAGTTCTTCATGATGAGCGTGATGAACGAGCGGGTGGGACGGGCCGGGGAAGCCCTCCTCTCCACCCCCATCCGGCCGGCCGCGATCGTCGTCGGCAAAGCGCTCCCCTACTTCACGATCATGATCCTCATCGCCGCCGCGATCACCCTCTTTGCCGGGGCGCCGATGACCATCCTCCTCCCGCTCGTCCCGGTCATCCTCTTCTTCCTCGCAAACGCCCTGATCATCGGGATGGCCTCGCGGAGTTTCAAGGAACTCTCGTTCGTCTCGATCTTCTTCTCGACCCTCGCCACGTCGTACCTCTTCTTCCCGACGGTCTTTGCGAACACCCACGTCATCAGCATCATCTCGCCCCTCACCCTGGTCGTCCTCGATATCCAGGGCGACGGGTTCACCGCCATGGAGTATGTCTACTCGACCGTCCTCTTCTTTGCAACGAGCATCATCCTCTTCTACGTCGGCATCACGAACTTCCGCGAGGAGCGGCTCTTCTCACAGAAACCGCTCGCATCAAGGCTCGCTGACTTCGTCTCGGCCGGGATAAGCCGCGATCACCCGCACCTCTCGCTCTTCCTGCTCGCCGGCTTCACGATACCGTTCGTCTTCATGGCCCAGATGCTGACGCTCGTCCTCTTCTTCAACATCCCGATGCCGCTCTCCCTCGTCCTCCTGACGGTCTCTGCGGCGTTCATCGAGGAGTTCGCGAAGTCGATCGGGCTGTATGCGGTGGCACGGGAGCGGCCCGGGTTCCTGACGTCGAGGAACCTGCTCCTCGCGGCGGTCGCGATCGGGTTCGGGTTCCTTGCCGGTGAAAAACTCCTCCTCTTCGCCACGCTCGCCCAGATCACCGAGTCGATCTTCGGGAGCGTCCTCTTCCTCTCCCTCCAGGTACTCTGGATGCCGCTCCTCCTCCACATCACGGGGGTGCTCATCACCGGCGGTTTCCTCCTGCTCTGGGGACGGCAGGGTTACGGGCCGGGGCTCATCGCGGCGAGCGTGGTGCACAGCCTCTATAACCTTCACTTCCTCATGGGGGCGCTCCTGTGAACGCGCGTCATGTCGGCATCGTCGCGAAGAAGGAACTCCTGGGGCTCTCGTCGGAGAAGACGATCGTCTTTGCGATCCTCCTGCAGGTATTTATCGCGATGTTCTCGTCGTTTCTGATGGTGGGGCTCACCGCCATGTACGACCCGGAGGCGATCGAGGGCTACTCGACGATTGCCTACGGCGTCGGCTACGCAGGGGCGGACTCACCGCTCATCGACGAGTTCGAGAAGAGAGACGACCTCATCCTCCACCGGATGGATCTCGGCCAGGCGCTTGCGGCGCTCCGCGAACGGCAGGTCTCGGCGGTGGTCTACGTCCCGGACACCCCGCCCGACGCAGATGGGGCGGTCATGGTCACGCTCTACCTCATCCAGAACGACCTGCAGTCGAGCGTCATCAACGTCAAGGTGAAAGAGGTGCTCCAGGGCTACGAGAAGGAACTGCGGGAGGTCAGGGCCGACCGGATGACCGCCTTCCCGGTCTCGCTGAACTTCCCCGAGTCCGGGGGCGGCGAGAACTTCTTCGAGTTCGTCTACGGCCTCCTCATTCCGCTGCTCGTCCTCCTCCCGGCGATCGTCTCGGCCGCCCTGATCATCGACCTCATCACCGAGGAGTATCAGCGCCAGACGCTCGAGACGCTGATGTCGACGCCGGTCACGTTCGCGGAGATGGTCTGGGGGAAGGTTGCCGCCTGCGAGGTTCTGGTTCCGGTTCAGGCCGGAGCCTGGCTCCTCCTCCTCGGGTTCAACGGCATCGCGGTCGATAACGCCGCCGCGATCCTCCTCCACGCCTCGGTGGGCGGGCTCTTCCTCATCCTGCTCGGGGCTCTCGTGGCGCTCCACTACCGCGAACGGACGAGCGCCCAGTTCATCTTCTCGACCGCGCTCGTCGTGGTCTTCCTCCTCGTCATGGCCGTCCCCTACAACCCCTTGAACCTCATGGTCAGGCTCGCTGTGGACACCGCCGGCCCCGTCCACTGGCTGATCCTTCTTCTGGTCGCGGGCGTAACGGCCCTCCTCGGGTGGGCGGTAACGGCTTACGCCCGCCGGGTCGGGGAAGGGGTTCCAGCATAGCCGTCATCTCGCCGCATTCCATCGTGGGCAAACTATATATCGGCGGATAGGTCATTCAGCCCATCGATGCTACATCCCCATCATCTCAATACCACCTGCGCAGTCTGCGGCGAGGCCTGCCGGTTCACCATCCCCGAGGCCGCGGGCAGCGTCGGGTCGCGCGACCTCGACACCCGCCCCGCCGAACCCCTGCGATCGACCATCTATGCATGGGTGAAACGGTGTCCGTCCTGCGGCTACTGCGCGCCCGACCCGGGCAAGGCACCGGAAGGAGCGGCCGACGTGGTGAAACTCCCGCGCTACCGCTGGCAGCTCGACGCCCGGAAGTTCCCTGGAATTGCAAACACCTTCCTCTGCTGGTCGATCATCCAGGAAGATCTCGGTCTTTTGGCCCAGGCTGCGTGGGCGTCCCTCCATGCCGCCTGGGTCTGCGACGACGAGGGGGCGGATGTGCCCGCCCGGATCTGCCGGAAACGTGCCGCCGATCTCCTGCGGCGCGGGTGGGAGAAGGGGGAGCGGCTGGCCGTCCTGGAGGGGGCGGACGAGGCCGTCCTCGCCGATCTGCTCCGCCGGGCGGGAAGGTTCCGGGAGGCCCGCGCCGTTGTCGCGGAGACTCTGGAGAAGCGCCCGCAACCCGTCATCGCCGACATCATGCGACTCCAGGCACGGTTGATCGCCGCATCGGACCGGGGCGCCCATACCGTCGCCGAGGCCCGGCGGTTCAGGCAGCCCGTGCCGCTCTGACCGGCAGATCCCCACCTTTTGTATACTGTTCCGGCGATACTGTATCATGGAGATCACGATCCTCTCTCCCGGCATCTACACCTACGGCGCCATGCTGATCGGCGGTGTCCTCCGCGACGCGGGACACCGGGTCACCCTCACCCGGACGCCCGCCGCCCCGGGCGATTCGATCCTGCTCATGAGCCTCTTCTCGACCCAGCACCTCCTCGACCCCGCGATCCGCGACCTGGTCCGGGCGCACCGCGAGCGCGGAGGGGTGGTCTACGTCGGGGGGCCGGTCTCGGCCGCACCGGAGATGGTGCTCGGGGAGCTCGCCCCCGACGCGGTGGTCGTCGGCGAGGGCGAGGAGACGGTGGTTCGGCTCGTCGAGGAGGGGGTCTCGCCCGATCTTTCGGGGATCGCGTTCCTCGACGCCGGCCGGCCGGTCGTGATGCCCCCTGCCCCTCCGGCGTCGATGGATCGTCCGCTCCCCCTGATCCCGGACGACATCGGGAGCCAGAGCGTCAGGGGGGCGAGCGCCTACATCGAGACCCACCGGGGGTGCATCGGGGGATGCACCTTCTGTCAGGTGCCCCGGTTCTTCGGGAGGGCGATCCGGAGCCGGCCGCTTGATCGCATCGTCGAGGAGGTGAAGGCTTTTTCCGCGCACGGTGCGACGAGGCTCTCGGTCTCCGGGGGGACAGGATCGCTCTACGGCTCCACCGGTGGGGAGATGAACCCGGAAGCCTTCATCGGCCTCCTCCGTTCGATGGCGGAGGTGATGGGGCAGAAGAACGTCTCCTCTCCCGACATCCGCGTCGACTGCATCACCGACGAGATCCTGGACGCCGTCCGGCAGTACACCATCGGGTGGGTCTTCTTCGGGATCGAGTCGGGGAGCGACCGGGTGCTCCGGATGATGGGCAAGGGCGCGACCGTCCGGCAGGTCGGGGAGGCGGTGGAACGGTGCCGGGAGCACGGCCTTCGCGTTGCGGGGAGTTTCATCGTCGGCTACCCCGGGGAGACGGAGCGGGACTACGAGGCGACGAAGGATCTCATCGCCGCACTCTCCCTCGACGACGTCTTCGTGAGCAGCGCCGAGCCCATCCCGGCGACACCGCTCGCCGACCTCGCGGTCAGGACGCCCCGCGACAGAAACCCGGCGTTCGTGCCGCATACCGGGGAGTACCGGGCGCTCAGCCTGACCGAGAGCGAGGCACGGTGCTTCGACCTGATGATGCACGCCGATCTCTTCCGCCCGCAACTGCGGCTCGTGACCGACGAGGTCTACAACACTTACCTCGCCGAGGCAAGGAAGCAGGGGCGGGATATCAGGGCGGCGACCGAACTCATCCTCCGCTACGCCCGACCGTAAGATCCGGGCCGGGATCCCACCCATTCTTCTTTTTACCTACGGGCACCGGCCGGTTTGCCAGGGCCGGAAACCCTTAAGTATCCTCGAACATCTACTCCCCCGCCTTGAGGGGGTAACCTCTTCGAGAAAAACGAGTTGGAGGGAGAGACGATGGCAGAACAACAGATGGGATCAGTGCTGGAGACCCGGCCGGCACGGGAAGAGACGGTGAACCTGATGCGTGCCCACGACATCCGGGACATCAAGGTGCGAAACCCGGAAGGAGAGAGCCTCGGCGACATCAGCGATGTCGCGATAGACCGCGACAGCGGCTGTGTCACGTATGCGGTGCTCTCCTACGGCGGGATCCTCGGATTCGGGGAGAAGCATTTCGCCATCCCCTGGGAGGCGGTTCGTACCCGCCCCGGGGAGAGGAGTGCTATCGTGGACGCAGACAAGAGGACGCTGGACAGTTCTTCCGGGTTTTCCCGGGACAGGATGCCGCGCGAAGCGGACTGGAGCCTGGTCAGGACACCGCCCCCGGCACGTGCGGCAGCGGAACCCACGGCCCCGGTAACGGAGAGGGAGGTTCCGCCGTCACGGGGGGTGGGCACGGCTGCAGCAGCGGCCACCGGCACAGCGATGACGGGCGCAGCGGTGACAGGGGCAGCAGTGAAAGGCGCGACGGCACCGGCCGAGACCGCGCCCCCGAGCAGGGAGAGGGTCGTTCCGACGCCTCCGCCGGTCCAGACGGTCGCACGCGGCTGGGGAGAGCACCCGACGACACAGCCTGTCGAGGAGCGGCCGGTGATGACGGAGGCCCCGCCAGCCCGGGAGTCCGGCGTCAGGGAGGTCAGGAGGGAGCGGATAGTCGAGACGCCGCCCCGGGAGACCGTCGTCGAGGAAGTCAGGAGAGAGCCGGCGGCCACGATGGAGGGCCCGCCGGCGGCCCGGCCGACAACGGGACTCGAACGATCGCGTATGACCCCCGGGCCTTCTGCCGGGCGCCTCTCGGCCGCCGGGCTGCAGACCTACCTTGCAGGCATGAACTATCCGGCGGGAAGACAGGATCTCGTAACCCACGCCCGGCAGCATGAAGCCCCGCAGAGCGTGCTCACGACGCTCGAAGAGTTCCCCGACCGAACCTACCGGTCGGCTGCCGACGTCAGCGCGGAGTTCGGCGGCGAGGCCCGAACCCGGCAGCCGACCGGAATCGAGGTGCCTGCCGGGCGGGTCCGCGAGACCAGGATGGAGGAGGTTCGCGAGACTACCGTGGAGGAAGTCCGCGAAGAGGCACCCACGACCAGAACGGTACCACCCCGTACCCGTCTCTCTGCGGCCGACCTGCAGGTCTATCTCAAGGGCATGGACTACCCGGCAGGCAAGCAGGAGGTCGCCGCCCAGGCCCGGAAGAACAATGCCCCAGAGGATGTTATCTCGGCGATAGAGGGCTTCTCTGACCGAAGATACCAGTCGGCCGCCGATGTCAGCACGGAGTTCGGGAGAGAGGTCCGCGGGGAGCAGTCGTCCGTGATGGAGACACGGCGGGAGCCCGGGGTCACCACGGAGGAGGTCCGGAGAGAAGAGGTGGTCCGGCCTGAAACCCACGTCGAGGAGGCCCCCACGACACGGAGGACAGCACCGTCCCTCACCCGTCTCTCCGCCGCAGACCTGCAGGTCTACCTCAAGGGCATGGACTACCCGGCAGGCAAGCAGGAGATCGTCTCCCGGGCCCGGCAGAACAATGCCCCGGATGACGTTATCTCGGTGATCGAAGGATTCTCCGACCGGACATACCAGTCGGCCGCCGACGTGAGCTCGGAGTTCGGAAAGATCAGGTGACGGGGAGGAACCGCCGCTATGGGGGGCAGCCGGGAAACACCCCTCCCAACCTCCCCGGCACGCCCATTCTATGGCGGAGAACTCTTCGTCGGTAGCCCCGTCCCGGAACCGGGGAACTGTTAAATAGTCGCAACACGCATCGCCCGCTCTGCGCGAGGGTGAAGATCGCCTTCGAACAGGGTATGGTGGTTGCAATGGCTGAAACGATTCTGGAGCAGCAGGTGCGGAGGACGGAGGGGCAGGAGTTCTTCTCATCCGATGATGTCGTGGGGAAACGGGTGAAGAACCCGGAGGGCTATGACCTCGGCGAGATCTCGAGCCTGCGGGTAGGTCTACCGACGGGGAGGGTGGCGTATGCGGTGCTCAGGACCGGCGGCATGTTCGGCCTGGGAGCGAAGCATTTCGCGATCCCCATCGAGGCCATGGTCTACCGGCCGGGGGACGATGTCTTCGTGGTGAACATCAGCAAGTACCGGCTCGACAACGAACCAGGGTTCTCGGAGGGGGATTGGCCGAGAGAAGCGAACTGGAGTCTGATCGAGTCGAGACGCCCCGTGGGCCCCCCGAGCCAGGAGGAAGCCCGGGCCGTGACACGGACGGAGCCGCCGCCCCGCGAGGTCGTCACGACGGAGCGGGTGGAGGTGCGGGAGCGGGCACCCCGGGAGGAGATGCCGATTCGAGCCGAAGAGGTGGAAGAGAGCCGAACCCGGACGACGGTGCCCGTAACGGGGCCCCCGTCCCGGGAGACCGTCGTCGAGGAGGTGGAGACCCGGCCGGTGACGGAGGCGCATGCGCCGACGCTCGATTCCATGATGAAAGCCGAGGATGTGGAAGAGGGCAGGGTCGCGACGGCGATGCCTGTTACCGAGACTGCGCCCCGGGAAGTCGAACGGCCCACGACGACGAAACCCGCTACCGGGCGTCTCTCGGCCGCCGGGCTGCAGACCTACCTTGCAGGCATGAACTACCCGGCAGGGAGACAGGATCTCGTAACCCACGCCCGGCAGCATGACGCGCCGCAGAGCGTGCTCACGACGCTCGAAGGGTTCCCCGACCGAACCTACCGGTCGGCTGCCGACGTCAGCGCGGAGTTCGGCGGCGAGGCCCGAACCCGGCAGCCGACCGGAATCGAGACGCCGGCCGGGGAGGTTCGCGAAACCAGGACGCAGGCACCGTCTCTCACCCACCTCTCGGCCGCCGACCTGCAGGTCTACCTCAAGGGCATGGACTATCCGGCGGGCAGGCAGGATCTCATCACCCACGCCCGGAAGAACGATGCGCCGGAGACCGTGATCGCGGCACTCGAACGGTTCGAGGAGAGAGATTACCGCTCGGCCGCAGACGTGAGCACGGAGTTCGGAAAGGTCAGATAACCCTTTTTTTCGGAAGGAACGACAGTTACGTGAAGAGTTTCGTCTGGATGGTCTCCCGCTCGCTGAATACGAGATGGCGCCCGGCGGCCTTCCCCCGGATACCGGCACGCGCAAGGTCGGCCGGGCCGGCAAACGGCCGCACCCTCCGCAGGCTGAGGATCCGGTCCGCGGCCTTCGGCCCGATACCGGGGACGCGGAGGAGGTCGCGGCGCGGGGCGAGGTTGACGTTCACCGGTGCGCTCCCGGCCGCAAGAACCGCTTTCGGGTCGCGGTTCGCGAAGAACCCCTCCTCGTCGAGAGCAGTCCGGAGTTCGTCGGCCGTGATGCCGTAGTCTCGGAGCAGGTAGTCGGCCTGGTACCACCGCCGCGCCCGCCATGCCGGGGTGTCGGGGTGCGACGCGAGGGGAGTCCCGGGGAGGGAGTGGAACGCCGAGAAGTAGACCCGTGAAGGCCGGATCCGCCGGTACTGGTCGGCAAGGGAGGAGAGGATCTCCGCGTCGGTCTCGTCCGCAGCCCCGACGACGAACTGTGTGGTGTGGCCGCCGGGCTTCTCTTCCGCCACCCACGACTGGCGCTTCAGGATGTCCTGCCGGTAGTCCTTCACCCCGGCGATGCCACCGAGGCGGTCGGGCGACGTCGTCTCCAGGTTGATGCTGATCCGGTCGGCCACGCGGGCGGCGTCGTGGATATCCGCCCGGGTTGCACCGGGAAGGATCTTCAGGTGAAGGTAGCCGCCGTAGCCCCGGCGGCGCAGGATCTCCCCCGTCTCCACGAGGTCGTGCATCACGTAATCGACGTCCCGGGGGATGCCGGAACTGAGGAAGAGTCCTTCGACGAGCCCGTCACGCCAGAGGCGGAGGAAGGTATCGGCGAACTCCGTCGGGGAGAAACTCACCGGCTCCCGCCGGGTACGGACGGGGCAGTAGGCGCAGTCGTAAGAGCAGGTGCCGTTGAGGAGCATCTTGAGCATCCGCCCGCACCCGCCCGTTCGGCGGTTGTAGGAGATGTAGGGAGCGATCACGGGTCGCGCATCCGGATCCTCGAGACCACCGAGGGCTTCCTGAGAGGTACGAAGGGTATTGAGCGGAACAGGCAGGATCTCCGGCGCTTGAGAGACCTTTCGGGCCTCGACCGCGACCGGGAGGAGTTGGAGGCACTCGCCCGGGCTGCAGATGTCGAACCGCCCGGCGGCGGTGAGGTAGGTGAGTTTCTGCTCCGCGACGGACATACCGGAAGCATCGGCCCGCGAATACAAGAGCCTGCTCCGCGGAGGGTGAAAGTGTCCGGGAGCGGCCTTCCTCTCACGGGGGAAAGAGATATGGTCTGTGCCGGACTCTACCGTCGCGAGGAGAGACGAGATGGAGAGTCGGCCCGAATACGATGCGGTCGTCGTCGGCGGCGGGCCCGCCGGGAGCACCGCCGCCTGCCTGCTCGCGGAGGCCGGGCACAGCGTGGCGCTCCTCGAGCGGTGGGCGTATCCACGGAACAAGGTCTGTGGGGGCTGCCTCAGCCAGAAGACCGTCCGGTTTCTCGACCGGGTCTTTTCCCTCCCGGTTCCGGCCCTCCGGCAGGAAGGGCTGATCGACTTCACCGGGACGGGGTACGCGCTCTATATCGGCAGCCGCCGCATCTTCGTTGAAGACCTCGACGAGCCGGTCTACTTCACCAGCCGGGAACGCTACGACGCCTATCTCGCAGCGATGGCGGCAGAGGCAGGGGCGGAAGTCCAGACCGGCGCGGAAGTGACCGCGATCGACCACGCCCATCGAACCGTCACGACATCGGACGGCGACCGGTACTCCGCCCGGGTGATCGTCGGGGCGGACGGAGTCCACAGCCGGGTCAGACGCACCCTCCCGGAGGGCGTCGTCGACAGAGAGCGCTGGCAGAGCAACCTCGGGTGGACGCTGGAACTCGCGATCCCCCGGAGGGAGGCGGAGGCGCGCGCAGACGAGGGGGGGGCGATCCGCCTGGATGACGACCTCGCGACGCCCCACCTGATCCTTGCCGCCTGCCGGTGGGGCTACGGGTGGGTCTTCCCGAACAGGGAGGCGATCGTCGTGGGGATCGGGGGGCTGCTATCGACAAACGGCGGCAACCTCCGCGATAAGTTCGAAACGTTCCAGAAGACCGTCGGGTTCTCCGCGTTCGCCGACCGGAAACCGATAGGATGCTTCCTGCCGCTCGGGAACTACATCCCTTCCCCGGCCCACGAGGGGACGGTTCTCGTCGGCGACGCGGCCGGGTTTACGGGCCCGCTCCTCGGGGAGGGGATCTTCTACGCCCACCGGACGGCGGAGCTCGCCGCCCACGCCGTCGACCGCCACCTGACCGCCGGAGCACCGCTCGCCGCGACCTACACCGCCCTCCTCCGCCGGCGCCTCATCCCCGAACTGCGGGCGGAGACGGCGCTCCGGAACTTCGTCTACCGCTGCCTCGACGCCCGGATGCATGCACCGCTCGCGGCCTTCATGAGGGCGACGAAACCGCTGGTCATCGGTGCGGTGCAGGGCACCCGGTCGTTCCGGGGTTTTTTGCGTGACGACGAACTCCATTCCGCTATCTGGTAAGGGATACCTCTATCCACCCCGAGATCCGGGAGAGTACCATGAACACCCACACCCCCCGCTACCCCTCCCTCTACGAGGCCAACGCCCGCATCCTGCTCCGCCGCCTCGCGAGGGAGAGCGGGCGCCGCCCCACGCTCGACGAGATCCCCGACTCATGGCTCGCGAGGCTCGCCGAATGCGGCTTCTCGTGGGTCTACCTCATGGGAGCCTGGAAGACCGGGGAGGCCGGGCGCCGGGTCTCCCGCTCGAACGAGCAGTGGCTCGCCGGGTACCGGGGCCTGCTTCCCGATCTCAGGGAAGAGGATATCTGCGGCTCCCCCTTTGCCGTCACCGGCTATTCGCTCCACCCCGACCTCGGGGAGCCGGAGGCACTCCCCCGGTTCCGCGAACGCCTGCACGGAGAGGGACTCCGCCTCATGCTCGACTTCGTTCCGAACCACACCGCCCCCGATCACCCCTGGGTGCAGGAGCACCCGGACTACTACATCCGCGACACCGACGGGAACCTCGCCCACGGCCGGGACCCCTACTCCGGCGGCTGGCCCGACACCCTGCAGCTCGATTACGCCAACCCGGCCCTCGCGGAGGCGATGGCCGCTGAAGCGCAGAATATCGCGGGGCAGTGCGACGGCCTCCGGTGCGATATGGCGATGCTCGTCCTCCCGGAGGTCTTCCAGCAGACCTGGGGGCGGGAGATGGAGCCGTTCTGGCCGGGAGCGATAGGTGCGGTCAAGGAGGAGCACCCGGCGTTTCTCTTCATGGCGGAGGTCTACTGGGACCTCGAGTGGACGCTGCAAGAGCAGGGGTTCGACTACACCTACGACAAACGCCTCTACGACCGGCTCAGGAACAGAACGGCACGACCGGTGCGGGAGCATTTTTGGGCGGATCTTGAATACCAGAATAACTCCGTCCGGTTCCTCGAGAACCACGACGAAGACCGGGCGGCAGCGGTCTTTCCGCCGGAACGGCACCGGGCCGCCGCCGTTCTCGCCTTCCTCTGCCCGGGTCTCCGATTCTTTCACCGGGGGCAGTTTGCCGGGCGGCGGAGAAAGACCCCTGTCCACCTCTGCCGGGAGCCCGAAGAGCCGGATGAGCCGGCCATAGAAGAGTTCTACCAGCAGCTCGTTGCCTGCCTGCGCCTGCCGGCGTTCCGGGACGGCGAGTGGCGGCTTCTCGACTGCACCCCCGCATGGGAAGGGAACCCCTCCCACAAGGGATATATCGCCTTCGCCTGGGAGCGCGAGGGAGAGCGCTACATCGTCGCCGTCAACTACGCTCCCGACCGGGGCCAGTGTTACGTCCCGCTCCCCTGGGGCGATCTCACGGGGAAGACCATCCGGCTCCGCGATCTCATCGGACAGGCGGCGTACGACCGGGACGGCGAGGGGCTCCTCTCTCCCGGGCTCTTTCTCGACATCCCCGGATGGGGCCGCCACGTCTTCGAGGTCGCAGGAGAGTGACCGCTCCCCTTCAGGGGGACGGGGGAAGGTCTTCCATCGGGAACTGGACCTCGGTCAGGAGCTCCTCCTCCGGCACCTCGGCGGGGTCGTTGAGGTAGAGTTCCCGCGAGGGGCCGGCCGGTGCAAGGCCATACTCGCCCATGTAGGAAAAGAGCCGCTCGTAGGCCTTCGCGACCCCGGGATAGGGGCCCGTGTAGAGCACCGAGGCGAACCGGCCGCCCGGAAGGGTCAGGATCTCGACGGCGGTTCCGTCGAGGTTGACGGACCCGACGATCGGGAGCGCGACCTCGATATCTGCGTCTGTCTCCCGGTACTCCTCGTCATGGCAGATGAACATGATCGGCCCGGCAATCCTTGCAGCGGGCTGCCGCCCGTCAGCAGGGTAGACATAAGCGCAGAGTTCCCCGATCATTCTCGGGATCGCCTCCTGGTAAACACCCCGTTCGCGGAGGGAAAGCGCCCGCGTGGCAGGGATATCTTTGATAACTGGTTCGGTGATCGACATACTGAATCCTCCGTTCAGCGGGTTCTGCGTCCGCAGGACCTCTGCAATCGCATGCAGCCGCCCGATCTCCCGCTCGGTCGCCGCGAGACGCCGTTCAAAGTGGACCCGGATCGTTCCGGCATCGCCACGTTCCCGCGCATCGAGCACGGCTTCGACCTCGGTGAGGTCGAACCCGAGCCAGAGCAGGTGCTGGATGCGGACGCCCCGCTCGACCTGGGCGTAAGTGTAGTAGCGGTATCCCGTGCAGATGTCTCTTGCCGCGGGGACGAGGAGTCCCCGCTCGTCATAGAGGCGGAGCGCTTTCTGCGAGAGGTGCGTGATCCGCGAGAACGTACCTATAGGGATCTGATCGACCGGCATGGATTACATCCACCTGTTGGCGTCGCCGGATAATAGACGGTCGGAGTCTCCCCCGGGGAAGAGTTCCCGACGTCCGGCGCAGTTATTCGCGGTTGGACGGCCGGAGGGGTCAACCTTCCGAAACAATCCGGGAGGGGTGGATGAGCCCGTCACCACTTCTGGATAAGAGAGAGGAGCATCTTTCTGACCTGTGCGGTCAGTTCGCAGGAGGGATTTATCTCGAGCGCCTTGTCGGCGCACGCGAGCGCGTGCCGGTACATGCCGAGGTGATAGAGGACGCTGCACTTCATGCTCCACCCGGCGGAGTACTTCGGATCGATCGAGAGCACCTTATCAAAGCATTCGAGCGCTTTGCGGTATTCGCCGAGCGCGTACAGGGCGCCGCCCTTCAGGCTCCAGACCCGGACGCTCCCGGGATCGTCGGCGATGGCACGGTCGTAGCAGCCGATCGCCTCCTCGTGCCGGTGCTGGAGGAAGTGGGCGTAGCCGAGATCCGTCCAGGCCGCCACGAAGTGGGGATCGATCCCGAGAACGCGCTCGTAGCAGGCGATCGCATCGTCCAGTCGGTGCATCGCGACGAAGACGCCGCTCCGGTTGTACCAGGCGACCGGGGAGTCCGGGTTGAGCTCCACCGCCCGGTCGTAGCAGGCGAGCGCCTCCTCGAGCCGGTTGCGGCGCCGGTAGAGCATCCCCCGGGAGACCCAGGCGGGAGCAAAATCCGGGTCGATCGAGAGCGCCTTCTCCCAGCAGTCCAGTGCATCCTGATCCCGCCCCAGGAGATCAAGAAAGACCCCTTTGTTGTTCCACATCTTCACGTTTGCCGGATCATCTTTGAGCACCCGGTCGAAACAATCGATCGCCTCGGGAAACCGCCCTTGCTGCGCAAGAGAGACGGCTTTCCTGCTCACTGTGGAATCGGTGCAGGTGCCTTCCCGGCCTTCGGGTTCGCTCCTGCCGAAGAGTCTTTCAGTAATGCTCACGCCGGACATTCCCCCCATGGTCAGGCAACTGGTAGCGCGCATATAATATAATCGTTACCCCCGGAACAGGACCCGGCAGGTAGACCTGCCGGGTTTCGGGGGAGTCCTGCCGGGGGCGTCACCTCAAACGACGCCGTGCTGCCGGAAGCACCCGCGCCACCCTTCCTGCCCCTCCCTCGCGGCGGAGCTCGGTATGCACCCGGGCATGGCAGATGCCGCAGAGGGTGACGAGATTTGAGAGATCGTCGTTCGTGGGGTCGCGGTCGAGATGGTGGATGTGGAGATCCTGCTCTCCGCCGCAGACGGAGCATTGCTGCCCGTCGCGGTCAAGCACAGCGTTGCGGATCTCTTTCCATCCCGGGAGGCCGTACTTCTCCCGCGCCCGGATGGGAGTCTCGAAGCGTTCGCAGTAAATGATGCCCCTGCTCCTCATGGCAAACGGGCACCGGCAGCAGAGCCGGCGAAACCCGTTCCGGGCGGGCTCGTCTCCGCAGAGAGGAGGATTTGAGCGATCAAACGCATCCAGACAGAGTTGAATCTCGGTGCTCACGATCAGAAGAAGGTGGGTCGTGGAACGGGATAAGTGGTTTTCCACCCATCCCGCGGATCACGGCGGCGTCGGGACAGGCGTCGCGGGGGCCACGGCCGTCCGGCTCCGGTGCAGGACGTCGCCTCCGGCGTTCCGGATCTCAATCTCAAGCGCTACGCGGTCCAGGGGATCCTCGCGCGGGACGACGATCTCGATGGGGTTCGCACGGGAGATCTCCTCGTATCGCACGTTCTCCCGGGTCTCGATCGTGGTGCCCCACGAGACGTCCCTCTCGATCGTACAGGTCGCGCTGTAGATCCCCGGTTCATCGGAGTTCGGGATGTAGCGGAACTCCACGCGATCGTCGTAACCGAAGGTCTCACTCCGGAATTCCGTGGCCGCCTGCCCCACGGAAGGCTGCTCTTCGCCGGTGCAGCCGGCGGAGAGGAGCACCGCCGTGAGAAACAGGCACGCAAGAACCGAGCGCACCGTCGTTGTAGTCGTCATTTCCTTCTTCCAGTCTGGTGCCCACGCGCACCGACACGGCGGCGAGCGTGCGGCACGGACAGAGAAGTATTGGCGCCGGGACAGAAAAATTGGCTCTATGGGAGTTGCGGCAAAACGTCACCTCTTCTTCTCTTCCCGGTAGGGGATCGGGACGTAGGCGACCGGCACCGCGAAGAGGAGGAGGAGGACGGCGGCGAGGAGCACCGTCCAGAAGTCGGGCATGCCGGAGCGTAATGCATACCCCCGATAAAGAACGTTCGCTTCGCGGGGCGGTTCAGGAGAGGAACTCGTCGATCGACGCCTGCCGGGTGCGCCCGCCCTCGAGTGCCGAGAGCCTGACCCCGATCAGGCGGATGGGCTCGCCGTTGAGGAACGGATCGAGCAGCCCGGACGCGGCCTGCCGGAGCGCCGCGGGGTCGGCGGTGAACCGCGGGAGCGTCCGGGACCGGGTATGCGTCTGAAAGCCGCGATACCTGACCTTGACCGTGACGGTGCGGCACCGGAGTCCATCGGCACGAAGCGTCTCCGCGACGTCGTCCGCAAGCGCGCCGAGCGTCCCCGCGAGGAGCGGCGGGTCGGCGGTATCCACTTCAAACGTCGTCTCCCGGGAGATGGACTTGCATCCCTCCCGGCCCTGAACCTCGCCTTCGTCGATGCCCCGGGCGAGGTGGTGCACCCGGACGCCGGATCTCCCCAGACGGGCGATGACCTCCTGGACGTCGCGGCGTGCAAGGTCGCCGACGGTCTGGATGCCCATCTGCCGGAGATCTTCGCCGGTCTTCTTTCCGATCCCGGGGATCCTCCCTACCGGCAGGGGGGCAAGGAACCCGGCGACCTCGTCCGGGCGGACGATCGTCAGTCCATCGGGCTTTTTGTAGTCGGAGGCGATCTTCGCCACCGCCTTGCCCGGAGCGACCCCAACCGAGCAGGTGAGCCCGGTCTCTTCCCGGACCTCCCGCTTGATCGCGGCGGCAAGCGCTCCCGCCGCGGGGAAACTCCCGGCATCGCTGACGTCGAGGTAGGCCTCGTCGATGCTCACCTGCTCGATGCGCCCGGCGTGCCGGGAGAGGATCGCCATGATCTCTTCCGAGACGCTGGCGTAGAACGGGTGATCCACCGGGAGGTAGACGCCATGCGGGCAGAGGTCGAACGCCCGGGAGATCGGCATGCCGGAGTGCACCCCGTAGCGGCGGGCCTCATACGAGCAGGTGCTCACGACCCCGCGGCCCGCCCCCCCCTTCGGGTCGGCGCCGACGATCACCGGCTTCCCGGCAAGAGAGGGGTCGCGGCGGACCTCGATGGAGGCGAAGAAACTGTCCATATCCACGTGCAGGACGATGCGGCTGCCGGTTGTCATTCCGTGAACATCTCCTCCCGGTTTCTTACGGGAGTGTTGGGAGTCCGGCGATATAGGGGGTTTGGTGGCGCGGGGCGAAAGTGCAGGGGTGAGAGAGGTTTGCGCGGGTGCCGGATATGGGACGGGAGCGGTCAGAGTTGCGTCTTGAGGGAATTCGAGGGCGCATTCGAGAACACTCATAGGCCCGGCCGCCCATCACGTCTAAGATCTTTGAGCATCTTCCGAGCGTATCTGCAAGGCTATGTAAAAGCCCGAAAACGGCTTCCAAGGGGATATCGCCATTGGGGGTGGGGCTGACGGGGAGGGGGCATCCCCCCTCCCCTGTCTCTACCCCGTAAGGCTCTACCTTTGACCCCCACCCCGCCCGGCCTCCGGCCTCCTCCCCCGCCCCCAAGGGGCGGGGGCAGTGCATGGTGATACCCCCACGGTCCACTGGAGGAGACATTTTCCCACGGATTCAGCATACCCAGTTGCTGTAGAAATCTGTTTTCGGGATTTAGTCTCCGATTCTCAAACTTGCCCGGATCTCCAGGCATCCCCGAGTATAGGGCATCTTTGCAACAGGGGTTTCGCCCACCACCACGCACCCCATCCCAACCCCCGCGCGCCTCCCGGCGACCGAGACGGGTTCTTTACGGACGGGGAACCCGGCAAATGCGACGCTCCGCTATAAAAACAGCATACATCATGATACGAACACTCAACCTCATAATACGTGGGCGAGTGAGGACCACTCGCTCCACCTTCTCCAGCTGATCGGCAGGAATGCTTGCGATCGCGGATTATGAGGACGTGCAAATAAAAAGGGTTATGGAGTTATTTACCGCGCCGGGATGATGAGCGAGCGCTCGCCGGCGGGCATGAACTCGCGGATTGCACCCTTCGCGAACTCGCGGCGGGGCTCGGCGAAGTCGAACCTCAGGCTCGGGTCGGCGAAGCAGACCTTGACGAGCGGGCTGTAGCAGAACGCGTCGCTGCGGCCGTAGTGGGCCCCCGCGACGATTGCGGCGTACTCGCCCTGGTGGCCGACGTTCATCGCGTAGTTCGGGTAGTTCGGGCCACGCAGTTCGCCCATCAGACCGCGGTCGGAGACCATGGAGAGGGAG
>Ga0265294_10002245_pt1 | contig 25547 bp, 22 predicted proteins | sample MunlanPumphouse3_FD_192504 | JGI IMG/M metagenome (GOLD analysis project Ga0265294, IMG submission 192504) | Groundwater microbial communities from a municipal landfill in Southern Ontario, Canada - Pumphouse #3 | ecosystem: Environmental > Aquatic > Deep subsurface > Groundwater | place... | reverse complement strand
CAGATAATGGTGATAACACATAATTACCAATACCCATATTAATATAACTTTTTATTTTATCATAGTAATATCTGCTGTTGGTAACTAAACAACCACCTTCACCGCTTCTTAATAATTTAGCACCACTAAAAGAATATATTCCAATATTACCAATAGTTCCAGCCATTTTATTATTATATATCTGACTTAACCCTTGTGCTGAATCTTCTAACAATAAAAGATTATATCTATTACATATCTCTCTAACTTTAAATAAATCATTACCAATATATCCTAAATGATCTATAAATGCTACAGCTTTAGTATTACTAGTTATTAATTCTTCTAACTTATTAGTATCCATACATAAGGTATTAATATTAATATCACAATATTTAATATTCAGTTTTAATTGTTGGCAACATACTTTAACAGAAGGATAACTATAACTAGGTATTATTATTTCATCACCTTCAGTTAATCCCATAGCCATTAAAGACATTAAAATAGCCGTAGTACCATTACATGTAGCTACACAATACTTAACTCCAACATAATCAGATAGCATTGATTCAAACTTACCTATATTACTATCATCTATAATATTAGTATTCTTAATTTCATCTAACCACTCAGGAATTAATAATAAACCATTATCTCTTAGCATTATATCAAGCCTTCTTCAGTTCTACTCAATAATATTATAAATTTCAGGTGTATATTTATATCTATCCAATAGTATATTAATAGCATTAGTATCATATTTAATACAGTTACTACAACAATTAGTTGAATCATTCAAATTAAATAATAATCCTTTAATTGTTTTACTAATAGTACTATCATTAATATCAAAATATTCACTCTTACCAATATCCATACTACATAGACCTATTTTTTTACTATCTAAATCTATAAACTGCATAGAACTAATCTTACTGCATACATTTTTAATATTATTACTTATTTTTCTATTAATAAAAACATAGTCAGCAAATATAAAACTATCTGTTGTATTATATACACTCTTTAGTTTATCATAAAATATATTATACTTATCTCTTAACTGTTCACTTATAACACTAGTTTTAGGAGTGATAATCTTAAAATATATATTATTAGTATCAAATAAGCCAAGTTCTTTATAATAATCAAAATAATTAATTAAACTATCAATGGTAATCTCATCCAATACTAATAATTGATTAACATTATCATAATTATTATTAAAAAAAGTAATATCATCGTAAAAATAATTAATAGTCTTATTATTAATATTTAAACAAGGATGCTCAATACAAGTCAATAATTTATATTCATTTAATAATAAACTATGATTCTTTCTGATTAATCCGTTGCTTAATATATCAATCTTCTTAATATACTTTAAACTATATAATGTTTTTATTAGTTCATTGATATTACTAATTAAACCAGGTTCACCACCAGAAATTTCGATATATAAATTATTAATTCCATTTCTATTAAATAAGTCTAAAGAGTATTTTAAATAATCTAAATCAATATTAATAATATCATTATTATTATAATTAATATCGTAGTTATTACAGTAATAACATTGTTGATTGCATTTATGTGTAGTAATTATTCCTAATTTATAATATTTAGTCATTAATAATCTACCCAATTAGTATATCTATAACAAAATAATTTATTACATGTAAATCTAAGTTTATTTAGTACTTTATAATAATTTAAAGCTTTATTTGCTGTTAATAAATTCAATGAAATTATATCCCTATATTGAAAACAAGGTGATAGTATACCTTTTGAGTTTATAAAAGCATTTGTTATATAACAGTCACAATTTTTATTATATCTTTTATTCAAAGTATTTTTATCAATAACAATATTAATATTATTTTCATCTTTATTATTGCTAGTATTATGTTTAACAGCTTTAAAATCTTCTAAATTAGCTTTTAATATTGGAAATAAAGATAACGTTACATTTTTATTGTTTTTAAATTCAGAAAAAATATTAATATATTCTTCTTCTGTATATCTACCTTTTGACAACATACATCCAACATCAATATTAATATCATAATTATTAGTTATATATCTGAGTTTATTCAAAAATTCTTCTGTATTAATATGATTATAATGAAATGAAGGAGATATATTATGTATATGACCTTTAGCAATCTCACAAAATTGTTTATATAAATCTAAATCAGCAGAAAAATTAGTAAACAATATTAATTCAACATTAGATAATTTAGATAATTCTTCTACTATATACATAAAATGTGAGTGTAAAGTACATTCACCACCAAATAATTGTATTTCAATAGTATTATCGATATTATCAGCACTTAACAATTTAAAAAAACCTATTATCTTATTAATAGTATATATATCAGAATATTCTTCGTCTTTATATGTGCCGCAATAATCACATTTATAATTGCAATTACTGGTAACTTCATATGTAAATCTATATATCATTCAATCATCACCTGTATAGCTTCATCATTAATATCTAAATATCTATTTTCTAATCCATTTTCTCTTAAATCTTTTAATCTATGATAAGCCCCGTCATAATTTTCTTTTTTGATATTTCTTATTATATTATCTAAAGTAATACCATAATAAAAACATTCAATAACCAAACGACATCTAGGATCAAAAAAATTAATATTATTATAAATATATTTATTGAATCTCGAATGAAAATTATTTATTGGGTACTCGTTAAATTTAATTTCTTCCCCCGTGTCATTGCTAAATAATTTCATAATATGCTGATTATTTTGTCTGTTTAAATCTTTATAGCTAATTAAAGTATTATTTTCTAACTTATCATATTTTTTATATATATCAAACGCAAATTTAAATTTATAGTTAATAGGTGATGGAAAATAAGACATTTCATTAAATACATATACATTAGGTAAACTAAGTATACTCAGTCTATTTTTAAATGCATTAGTTAAATAATCGTTTAATAGTATATATTTATCAGCAAAAAACATAGATAATCTCAACATTATATTAGTATCCATAAATATCAGAGATTTATATTTAACATAATGTATAATGCCATATTTAATAATTAATACATCAAATGGTAAATCTTTTAATATATATTTTTTACTAATTAAATCTAAAAATAAATTATACAATACAGTATCATCTATATTTGAGTTGTTGCATATTATTAAACGTGTTTTATCAATTTTACTTAATACATAAGAATATTCTATCGCATCATATATTGAACCATTAACACCATCAAATCTAATTAATACTCCATATTTATATTCTGATTCTATAATTTTTACCATAATTCTAACCAATCTTTGATATTATTATATTTATTTCTATCAAATGTGTATACAAAATTATTATTTATAATATAATTATAAAATTTATCATAGTTCCATTTATTTAATATAGATTCAGTGTTATCATGATATATATTAATATTTAAATCAGTATGATAGTCTATGCAGTTTTCGATATCAGTGATACCATCTTTAAAGTTTCTATTTTGTTTTAACATAATAATCTGTTTGTTACAATTAACAGCTTCTTGTAAAGTAGTTGGATAAGGGTCATGAGTTTTAGATTCTGAATAAACATAATGAGTTATATTATCAAAAAATATATTATTATCTCTGGTATATATAATTTTTTTAACATGTTTAAATTCAGTGAACGGATAAGTAAATGCACCCATGACATACAGATTTATATCATATTTAAGATTATTTAAAAATAATAAAAACATTTTAAAATCATCTGGTCTATACTGAGGTCTAATATAATATCCTAAATTTATATTAGAGTAATCTGTTTTTTTATTGTCAAACATTGGTATCATCATAGGTATATAATTTATAAATAAAGGGTGTTCCAAATACACGGAAAACCCATTAGTAGTTTTATATTTATAAAAAGTAGGTATATTATATCTGATATATTGAATGTCAACATTATAATATTTAGAATTAAGTAATTTCTTATCTCTTAAATTATTTGGGTTTTGATATGTAAATATTACTCTGTCATGACTACTTCTTATTTCATTCATATCAATATTAGAGTTACCATCAAAAACATTCATATTGAAATTATAATGATTAGCTAAACATTCAGCTTCAGTATAAGCACCTCTTTTATTAGTTGTGTCATTCCAACCTATAAGTGCATATTTCATATTATTTTTTTAATTAAATTGAGCCATATATGAATTAAAAATGCATGTAACTTCATCAGAAGTTTCTGCTTTTATTATATTGGCAACAGCTTCATCCATTGATATTATAATATTATTATCCGATGCTAATTTATCCATTAAATTTAAATATTGTTCTAGTTTATTAATTTTTGCTTCGGATTCTTCTTCATCTTCAATTTCGCTGATAGCTGTAATAATCTCCATATATTTTTCTTCACGATTTTCATTTGTAATAAAATAACCATTAGCAATCATCCAATTATTAATTACAATAAATCTGTACATATCTAATATATATTCAGGAGTTAATCTAAGATTATAAACATAGTCTTTTAGTTTAATTACACAAGTTCTTTTGTATAATATTAACGGATTTTCATCTTCTGCAATTATAACCTTATCTACAGTAAGTTCTCCTTCAAGATATTTAGGTATATATACTATTTTACCATCTCTTAAATTCTCATTAATATATTCATATACAGCAAATGAATCTATATCCATCAATTTATAATCTAATTCTTCAAGATTTAAAGTATCCATCATAGCTGTTTCGGTTCTAACAACTTCCCATTGAATATTTCTGTCTAACAAATACAATCTCAATTTCATTATATATTAACCTCTTTAATTATATTATTTAACTCCAAACAGCAGTAGAGTTATGATTTGGGCATATAGTTGTGACATGACTTACACAAGAAGTTGGCACAGTATGTGAGGGACACATACTGGATACACCATGTGAATGACATGTACATATTAAATGAGAAGGACACGCTATAAAATTATATCGATGTGCTGGACAAGCGCCAGTATAATTACAATTACATGTGCAGGCATAATTACATCTACAAGTGCAAACATAATTACATCTGCATGTACAAGTGTAATTACATCTGCATGTACAAGCGTAATTGCAATAACAAACACATGTATTATTAATAGTATCTAATGCCTGTTGTAATTCTAATACTGACAAATAAGTAATTTCAGCCCCAACACTAGTATTTTTTGTCCATGTTACAGCTTTGCAATCATCTATTTTATCTTTTAGTATTGCAATATGTGAAGATTCAATCTCAGTATTTATAGGTAAAGATATATTATAAGCATCTTTACCCCAACGAACTCTTTCTATATTCATATTGTTTATTATCTCAGTGAATTTAGCACTAGTAATTTTATATCCAACACCAAAGGTTGACCAAGATAAAGCCAAATTAAATCACCACCAATAATCAATTTATAAACGCTTTTTTATTAACTGCCCTAGCAATATTACTAATAAATTTATATAGTCTACATAAAAAGGGTTGAGATTTATAATCAAACCATCTATCGTAGTATTCATCTTTATCTGATACTTCATATTTAGCTGAATTACATCTCAAACAAAATACAGCATCACAATCACTACATATATTATTAGTTTTATATTTATTTTCATAAAAATTAAATCTTTTTTTATTAATTAAATCAATAATATTATCATCATATATAGATCCAACACAATGTTCTGTTTTAGATGGAATACTTAAACAACCATGACATGAATATATTTTACCATCAATATCAACTGTTATCATATCTCCACCAGCACAACACTCAGCTTTATTATAATTGAAATAATAAAATCTGCTTTGTTTATGTTCTCTTATATAATTAATTTCATCTTTAGCTATTTTAAATAATCCAGTCTTTAATTCACTAAAATACTGAGTAATGTCATCTTCTGTGAGTTTGTCTATTTCATCATGCCTGTAATCTATAGTTGGAAAATACACTTCTTGTTTTAAATTATTAACTACATCATGATAAGATTCATATATATATTTCAGTGTATCATAAGTAATAGTCGATTTTAATACATGATTGATATTATTATTTCTTGCATAATTAATACTTTCAATTATATCATTTGTTACAGATATATTATTAATAGTTTTTCTTTTTAAGTCAGTAATTATCTTACCATCATATGATATTTGCAAATTAAAGAAATTTATTCCATGTTTATTTTTATTTTGTATTCTACTGTCATTTAGAAATTCTAATAATTTATTAATTTTATACCCATTAGTTGAAATCATAAACACAGTTTTATCATCATCAATATATCGATTAACAATATCAAATATAAAATTCATATCTAATGTAGGTTCCCCACCCCACAAATGAATATCTAAGACATCATAATTATCTTTAAAAAAATTGGACCGCAATATTTTATCTATGAATTCATATAGTTCTTCTTTATTATATCTAAATGAATTATTATAAACTGGGTCTTCATGATAATTACTATATTCATGTTCAATGCAATATTGGCAACGAAAATTACAGAGATTTGTTATAATCACTTCAAATCCTAAAGTTCTAGTCATTTACTTTCATCCTTTAAAACATATCAAATTTATTGACTTTATCATCGGTATGTACTATTTCTTTATTGGGTGTAATATAATTTCTATTACCTATCTTATTACATATACCACATAAATCACACACTCGGTCACATATTGGTTTTTTAAATTTGCTAAATAAATATTTACATTTAGGATTTAAATCATTATCTACTATATTATATAATTTATCTATATCATAACAATCAAATTTTTTATCTAATTCAGACCAATTAGGTGATATAACTAATCTCTCTATATTTTTCCATTTTAATAATATATATATAAAATCTTTAATACATACATCATAATTAAAGAAGTTTAAACAATAGCTAATATTAAAAGGTAAATTATTATCATTAAATAAATTAATAGCTTTTAAAACATATTCAGTACTATCACTACCATCTTTAAATTTACGTCTAAAATTAGCAGAACCATCATAACTAAATGTAATTATTATATTATTATTACCTTTATTATAAAAATCTTTAAATTTATTGAATACATTTTCATCACTAAACTTAATACCATTGGTATTCATATAATATGTAAATTTATTTGGATAATTTGTATTGGTATAATTAATAGTATCATATATAGCATCTATAGCTAAGGTTGGCTCTCCACCAAATATAACTAAACAATTAACATAGTCATTTAATGCTAATTTATCAATATTATCTTTAAAATCTTCGAACTTAGTCATAAAAGGTTCAGATAAATTCATTCTTTGCTGTTCATAACAATATTGGCATTCAAGCTGACATTGATTTGTATAGAATAATATATTAGTTGCTTGTTCTTGTGTATTATTATCCATTATTATTCCTTTCAATTAATATATTATTAATAATATATTAATATTGTGTATAAGGTGACCATATTAAACACTCAGATATTAATTCTGGTGCATTTTCAAATATTGATCTATATACTATATCTGGTTCATTATTATAATTATCTACCCAATCTCTAAAATCACTCTTTAATTCTTTGTTTTTTATATATCGATTAATAATTAATTTTAAATATTGAACATGTTTAATCATTAGTATATTGTTAGAACTATAGTCAAATTTTTTATCTCTATCATATAAATATAAAGCTAATGATATATACAATAATTTTTTAGTCCAAGGGTCTTCAAACACAGCTAATATAATACTATTAATATCAATATAATTATGCAATGTTGTATTATTATCATTACATGTTTTAAGTAATATTGCATTATATTTTAATAAATCTAATATTATTTTATATTGTTTTAAACTAACTATATAATGTGTACCATGTAAATTATTAAGCAGAGTATCGTAATTTTCTTCTATAGTATTAAAAGCTTCGTCATACTCTCCTTTTTCTAGATGATGACAGTATTTAGCTAATTTTATATGCATTTTCTTACTCCCCTAATTCTAAAGTAAGTTCTTCTATTAATTTATTCACTTCTTTTGATGTTGCTTCAGTTATAAAATCATTATTATTTCCACAGTTACCATTACAATTTATTTTTTTACCATATTCCAGTAAAATTTTATCTAGAGTTGCTTTATCAATATTATCTATGTTACATTTAGATTTAATTTCTTCTATTAATTTTGACATTTCTTCATCTAATACTATAGTTTCATTATCATCTATTACTTTATTGACATTAATATTTAAATCAACAAAATAAGTAATAAGCTCTATCATCAATGACTTAATATCATCAGGTAATTCTTTAGTATCTTTAACTATATTATAAGATTCATACATTAATAATAAACTTTTATATATATTATTATTTATCATAAATTTATCTATCTTCCTTTATCCTATATTTTTAATCGCACCTAAAATAAGTTCTTTATAGTTCTCGTTATTCTCTTTAGTAAATGTATTATATATATTTAGTGATTCTTTATATATATTATGATATAATTTACATATACTGTCAAGAGGTTGCTTATTATTTTTTAGTTCACTATAAGTACAACCAGCATTACAGTAATTATATAACTTACATTGTTTACATTTTTCAAATTCTATTGGATTTAAATACACTTCATTATTAACTTTCGTGTATTGATTATAATTTAATTTATCTAATACATTTCCGTATTTATATTCTTTATTTGTTCCAAATCTGGCACAAGGATAGATGTCACCATTAGGCATTACAGCAATACCATTATATCCAGCAAAACAACCAAAAGGTCTTTTACCTAATTTTTTACCTACAAACATATCTAATATAGGTAAAGTAAATAAACCTATATCTAAATTATAACCTAATCTGATATAATTCATATATGTTTCAGACAGTCTTTTAATTTCAATTTCAAATCTTGCAATATCATCATCTGACCATATATCATCTCTAATTATTGAAAAATCTGGTCTATCTATATTTAATTCTTCAACAAAAAATTTTAAATTGTCAGTCATAGTATCAATACAAGAAGGGCTAATCATAACTTTACACCCATTAACAATTTTTTTAATAGTATTCATTTTATCTAAATATAAATCAAAAGATTCAGTATTATCTTTCATTAGTCGATTAGTCTTATTCCATATACCATCAAAACTCCAACTAATACTAATATTATTATTTCTAATATAATCAATAACATCGTCATCTAATAACAATAAATTACTAATTATTAATTCATTGCCAATATAATTTAAATTCTTTAATTTATCATGAGTATATTTAATTAAATCAATATTAATTAAAGGTTCTCCACCAAAATAAGTTATATCACATTTATTAGTGTTAGTAAATTCTAATAATTTAGGAATGCTTTCAATAGTTTTATCTATAATTTCTATTGTCATATCAATTGGATTATTATTCATATAGCAATATTTGCAGTGCATCACACAGGACTCAGTTATAACCAAATTAAGTATCAAAATATATTACCTCTCATTTAATTAATCATTTTTTGTATAACTTCATCATTAATATTTAAATGTCTATGCTCAATGCCATTATCTTTAATGTCTTTTAATCTATAATAAGCACCATCATAATTTTCATTATCAATATGTCTAACTATATTATTAATATCTATACCATAAAAAATACTTTCTACATATATTCTAGGTCTAGGATCAAACCAATCAGGCAAACTATATACTTCATAACGATTAAATTTTTGATTAAAGTTATCTATAGGCCATTTAAATTTTATTTCTTCTTTAGTATCATTATTTATAAATTTTGTTCGATGAAATCCTCCATTATATTGTCCTTTATAACTAACTAAAGTATTGTTTTCTAATTTATCATATGTTTTGAATATATTAAAATTAAATTTAAATTTGTAATTGATATCAGAAGGAAAATAAGGCATCTCATTAAAAGTATATACATTAGAAAATTTTTTTACTTTATTATAATACAAAGGGATAGTAAAAGGTATATAATCAGCTAGTATACAATATTTTTTAGCCATATATAAAGGTAAATATTTAATTATTCCAGAATCAACAAATAATAGACTATCATATTTATTTCTGTTTATTTTATTTCTATATTTATCATGTATAACTATATTTAAATCATTTATATTAATAATATATTTAAATTTAATAACATTTTCTATAGTACTTCTAATAGTATTAATATTACATCTGTTATTAATTATAATCAGATTAGTAGGCCCAATAGTAGATAATATATGAGTATATTCAATGGCATCATATAATCCACCATTGATTCCATTGAATTCATGAATTACACCATATTTATAATTAGAGTTTTCTAGAAATTTTTCCATTTTGCACCATAATAACAAAATTTATTATTACATTTCATTATTAATCTATAATATTATTCTATATTTTCTGATATTTGGTCTCTAAGTTCTTGAGGTATTTCTTCAATGGAAATTTCTCCGCTTTCAATCTTGTTTTTCAAAAGTGTCAGAAAAATATCATCCATGGCTTACACCTCCGTTAGTTCCCATGAGGCTATATCACCATCAGTTACAACGGGTCGGAATGTGTACACGGTGCCTGTTGACGTATCAACACTGGTTGTAACATCGTTACGTGACTTAATGGTCATTAGCGGTCTCAAGGGTTCGTCAAATTCAAACACTCCATAGGTTAAATCACCAGCGGTCAGAGACGCACTCGTGAAACTCAGCCCATCACCTGCAATTACAGCGTCAGTGATTGGCGTTTCGGAGCCGTATTTGTATAGCTCTTTAACTGCTGTAATTACCTTAGTGAGCGTAAACTTGTCGGTGTAGACTGCTATGTCAGGGAACCAAGGCTCATATGTCACTGTCCCCTCTGACAAAGCTAAGAACTGCCCATTTGTTTCAACCTCTGTGTCGTAAGGTATAGCTATTGCCACACCGTCTGAATCTACATTGTGTGTGTGGTAATATTTCCCGCTATCGTAGGCTAGGACATCTTTTGCTGTGTCATTCGAGTACATTGGTTCTGTTTCAAAATACATTCTGCCAACTTCTACTTCGGCTGAATCCTTGGAGACTAGACACCCAACGCCGCCGAAGGTTTTTTTGCCGGCAAAGTATTCCGGTGAGAGTTGGTTTAGTTGTTCTGCGGTGAGGGAGGCAAGCCCATGAGCGGTTAGATCTATAAGGCATAAATTATCAATAGATATTTCAGTCCAATCACTGGTTCGTATGTCTCTGACCCCAAAATTATATGTGCCTGTTGCTATCTCAAGTGTACGTACATAAGATATGTTTTCCCATTCGCCTGAACCTGAGTGAAAAGTTGTGCCTCCCCCCGCAATATTTAAATGAGCGGCGTTTGCCGCATCACATTTCATTCTGGCACCTAAGTAATAAACATGATTTTGCACCACGGATTTTCCTTGATAAACTGCACCGTATTGCTGTGTAGCCTTAAACGAGACAACCCCGCCAGCGATATTTGTATATTCGTTCGAGGGACTCAATGTCCAACCCGTAGTGTCATCACTAAAATCCCCATTAGTAACAAGATTTGTTACCGTCACCCCGTCAATGCCAGCAGTACCCACGCCTACGCTATTCTTCGCAAGTACAACATCACCATAATCAGAAACAGTAAGGTACGGGGCGTTGGAGTTCTCGATAGAAGCTTTTTTAAGACTGTCTATTTCATCCATTAAGAGCTTTTTTTCTATTTCAAGAGAGGTGATGTCAGCCTTTAATGCTAAAGCATCAAATACAGCATTTTGACTTGGTGCAACTGTAGTAACATCTTCTGTTATGGAATCCATAACTTTAGCATCAGCATAGGCAGTAGTAGCTATTTGTGTGGTATTGGTTCCTGGTGATGCTGTAGGTGCGGTTGGTATACCAGTTAATGCAGGTGAATCAAGAGAAGCGGCATCAGTGATACCATATTCAGATAAAGTGGTAGGATTAGTACCTCCAGTAACATGACCATTAACATCGACAGTAACAGATGTATAAGTATCAGCAACGACACCACTTTCAGGATGAGTATAAACAGTATCAGTAAATAAAGCATCAGCAGGTACCGATGTTTCAATAGTAAAACCAGAGTCTTTAATTAATTTGCCTGTTATACCATCAAAAATAGCTATATGAGCATCAATTGCTGTTGCAGGACCAATCACAATACCATCTAAATTAGCCTGTATTACTACCCAATCTGAATCATTAGATATAGTGTCAAAATCAACTATACTTACTATCATATCCCCAATTTCGCAAACATGACCAGCATAAGTACCTGCTGTAATTACTTTATATGTCCATCCTATTAGATAATCAGAAGTTGGTAGTGTTGTAATGGTTCCTCCAATACCTAGAGTGCCTTTAAAAATCAAAACATCGGCAACAGCTAATACTGAATTTATTTCGGACTTAACAAATTCAGTTGTAGCTATCTGTGTAGTATTAGTACCAGTTGATGCTGTTGGTGCAGTTGGAGTACCAGTTAATACAGGTGAATCTAGATCAGCCTTTAATGCCAAAGCATCAAATACAGCATTTTGGCTTGGTGCAACAGTAGTAACATCTTCTGTTATGGAATCAGCTACTTTGGCATCTGCATAAGCAGTGGTAGCTATTTGTGTATTATTGGTTCCTGGTGATGCTGTAGGTGCAGTTGGAGTACCAGTTAATACAGGACTAGTACTTAGTACATCTTTAACATAAGCTGTAGTAGCTATTCTATCACTATCATCAGTGTATTCAGGAGTTGGTGCAGTTGGAGTACCAGTTAATACAGGACTAGTACTTAGTACATCTTTAACATAAGCTGTAGTAGCAATTTGAGTGCTGTCATCAGTATATAAAGCTGTAGGTGCAGTTGGAATTCCATCTAATACAGGACTATTTTCAAATACATCTTTAACAAAAGCTGTTGTAGCAATTTGAGTACTATCATCAGTATATAAAGCTGTTGGTGCTGTAGGAATACCATCTAGAATAGGATCAGTACTTAATACATTTTTAACAAATGCCGTTGTAGCTATTCTATCACTATCATCAGTGTATTCAGGAGTTGGCATTTCAGGTCTGGTAGGATGATAAGCTGTTCCATCTACAGTACCATTCCCAGTATATACTTCCCAAATTCCAGCATCTATATCACTATTAACTGTCAGAGTTACTCCGGAAGCTATATTAAAAAAAGCACCTTTATCAAATTTTAAACATATATTACTAGGGATAGTCATATTAGTTAAAATATCATGAGTACCTTTTGGTATTCTTATTGTTGCACCCTCACCATTAAACCAAGCTATCCACCAAGCTAGACTATGTTTAGTTGATACATTAGCTTGATCTAAGCATGCTGTTATTGTATTATCTGCATTTACAACATATCCACCTGATTTAACTCCATCACCTAAATAAACTTTAAGTTCATCTATAGTGGATATCTGCTCCCCTTGCTCAGGTATGACGGTAGTTCTGGTGGATTCATTACCTCGCATTAATTTAACTCGTCTTAAATCAGCCATAATTTAATTATATTTCCTCCTAAAAAATTGACAATATATATATTATAATATTAATTTACTTATTATATATTCCATTTTATATTGTCTAATTCTTCTTGTGTAGTAGCACTATCTATTTGTATTCTAAATAATTGTTTCTTAGCGTGTGCTTCAGCAAATTTAGCTAACATTTCTAACTGTGTTCTTTTTATATCATCTAACGATATATTATAATGTGTTATATCATCTGCATCAGTTAAATATCCTTCTGTTTGCCCATGTTATCACCTCTAAGTCCTCCGCTGTCGTGGCGGCGTTTACCGCATCTCGCAACTGCTGTTTATAAGCATGAGCTTGCATGTGTGCCATGGTCATTTCAAGTACAGCCTGTTTCATCGACAGGACGGATAACCCATAATGGTTGATATTATCTGCATCCGTAAGATACCCTTCTGTTCCTCCTGCCATTTCAAGGGCTCGAACAGCTCCGTCTACCATCAGTATATCCTTTAGGTTGAACTGCATGTCCCAACCAAGAGAGATTGTCGTTCGCCCAGAAATATGTGCTTCAAAGGCTGCGTTGATTTCGGCACACTTGGCCTCTTTTAACTCGTCCAGCGTAGGAACTGGGTCCGGCACATCCTCGGCAACTACCCCCAGATAAGACAAAACTTCTCTCGTGATGTTGGCTGGAAGAGATTTCGTGGGGAACCATTTTCGTATGCCGTCCAGATAGTTTGTCGTCTGGTCGCTGTATTTATATAAGATCATTTTCTCACCTACTTAGTATAGGGTGCCGTTGGTGGGGTAAAGTTGGCTGTCCAACGGGTGATGTTGGAGATGCGGAACTCATCAATTAACATTGGTAAAGGTATGATATATGTTCTCCACCTTCCAATTGTGGCTGTGAAATTACCAGCATAAATACTGGATGCACAAGAAACCTGTACATCTAAAATGCCATTGTAGTAAATCTTAATACTGGTTCCGTCTCTAACTACAGCCCGATGTCCCCATGTGTTTATTGTTGGGGGATGGATATCTGTCTTAGAAGCCGTGTTCCATGTATTTGTGCTTGCAGGGGCTTGAAAAAACCAGCTTGTTCCATCGTTAGTGCCAATACTCAGTGCTACTCCAGAAGACGCTGTAATTCCTAATATCATTGTCGGCCCTGATGTTGTATTGCCATTCCATTTTTCCCACCAATCAATTGTAAAGGGGGTAGCACCATAAATAGCCGGCTGTGCAAAAGACAAATATGCGGCACTTCGGGTAAAATCCATACATTTATTAAACTTGCCACTTGTAGATAAAACCACTTCACTATTAGTTATTGTTTTTGGTGACAAGCTGGAATCAGTAAAGTCCTCACCGTGCAATATAAGGAGTGTGTTTGCATCTATTCCACCACTCACCTCTGATTGCTTATTCCCCAGTCTTCTCGCTATCATGCGTAGCTCACCCCGTTCGCTGAGCCGTACCACGTTGTCCCTGCATCAACGGTCATCAGTGTAACTATGTCAACCCCGGAAGCTGTAAATGTAGGGGCAGAGCCGGCATCCCACTTCACCGATGCTGGCCAGTTTATTACATAAGCACCGCCGTTTGTGATTACAAGCGTAAGGGTGCGGCAGAACCCGGTAAGGCAGTTGGGGTTAAGTGTTAATGTAATATTCCCGCCAACCGTGAACGTGTGGATATTGCCATCGCTTGCCGCTATGGTCGTGTCAACTGAGATAGTCCCGTGAGCTTCAACTTTTTCATACGGTGCATTGAGTGCGTCAGAGGGGTAGAACTCGCCGAAGACATCATGAACAAATTCAGTTGTAGCTATTCTTGTACTGTCATCACTAACAGAAGGCGTAGGTGCAGTTGGAGTTCCTGTTAATGCTATATTATCTTTTATTTGATTATCATATATTTTAGTTGTCATTATTTATTCTAACACCATCTTTTTTACATCAACGTTATAATAACTTTATATCGATTATTAACTTCATCTATATCTATAATTTTACCAACTGTAGAACCTGATATAGGAGTATCTAAAACCTTAGCTAATCCATTACCACCACTAGTAATAAATTTTCCTCTATTCTTAATATCAACTCTATCTAAAGAATCAACATATAAAACTCCAGCTAATCCAATTGGCATTTTAGAGCCTTCTTGTATTTCTTCTTCAGTGCCACCTAGCATATGGCCAAAAGAATCAGATACAACTCCTATAATCATATTAGAATTTTCTTTAGCTAATACAGTATTATTATTTTCATCTAATTCAACTATTTTATTTTTTGCCTCTGTATATGTTAATTCTTTATTATCAAAACATTCTGCATAGTCATTATAAACTGCATTATAAATTCTAGTTGCATATACATAACCATTTATATTAACTCTGGTAGCACTCGTTGGATTAGTAGTACCTGTATATACTGGAACAGTTGCTATAGCATCAGTAGTATTAGAGATATAAGTTCTTACCCCATATGTAGCAGAACCATTCCACCCCATTAGAGTTGGGAATGTTGCAGCCCAAACTACGGCTGGGTTCGTGTTATTAACAGCTGTACCACTTGGGGAAATACCTTTTGACGCATCAAATATTGTATGATTTGAACCATAATTCTGCCAAGCTAATTGACCAACTACATTTTCTGTAGTTTCATTAGTAACATAATTAGTTCTGTTAGTTGATAATTTAGTTGCAGATCCATTTAAAGTGCCATTAAAAGTAGTACCTGTAAACGTAGTTCCAGTATATGTTGTTCCTTTAATAATATTACCATTTATAGTAGTTACATTTATTGTTGGACATGTCGCAGATGAAGTAATATTTGCGGTTGCACATATCATAGTATTAGCCGTTATTGTGGTACCTGTTAATGCTCCAGTTAAAGTGCCTCCAGTTTTTTTTAGATAATTATTACTTAAAGTTAAAGAGGTTACAGCTTTAGTGTTATTAATTCCTAATTTAACTTCCGCATCAGTAGCTATAGCTATTAATCCAGCTTCTGCCGGACTTGATGCTGGGAATGTGTTTAATTCATATTTTGATTCAACAAAAATAGATTCACTGACAATTATTCTTACTGGTATATTTACCGCTGGCTTTGTACCAACAGCTTTTAAAGTTACATAATTACTAGGATTAACACCACCACTTATTATTTTAGCATTAGTGTATGATGTGTATTCAGCTGGTGTAATATTAGGACTAGGTATTATATGTACTATAGCATTTGAATTAATACTAGTAATAGTTGATATTATATATGTGTAAGGGGAAGAAGCACCTAACCAACTTAATGCTAATAATGTAACATCATATACTTTAGATCTTGGATCGGGCCCGTAATTTATATTATTTGCCATTTATTTTTTTCAATCCTTTTATAATTAGATTGGTCTAACAATAACAATAATAACGTCACCATCTGTAGCAGGTGTAGATAATATTATTGTTTTATCAACAGTATTTTTTATGTAATGCGTATTTTCAATTGAATATAATCGATTAATATAACATGTTAATTTATATGATGTATCTGTCCATATATCTGATATATCAACACTAGTTTGTCCTTCTGTCATTGTGTATATATTTTCGTTTGTTGTTAATTGATTATTTACAAATTCAGTAGTAGCAATTTGATTACTGTTAGTTCCAACAACAGCTGTAGGTGCAGTTGGTATACCATCTAATACAGGACTATTTTCAAATACATCTTTAACAAATTCAGTGGTAGCAATTTGAGTACTATCATCAGTATATAAAGCTGTAGGTGCAGTTGGTACACCAGTTAATGCAGGTGAATCAAGAGAAGCGGCATCAGTGATACCATATCCAGATAAAGTGGTAGGATTAGTACCTTCTGTAACATGACCATTTACATTTACTGTAACTGATTTATAAGTGCCAGCTTCAACTCCACTGGTTGGATGTGTATATACAGTATCAGTAAATAAAGCCTCTGAAGGAACTGATGTTTCAATAGTAAAACCAGAATCTTTAATTAATTTACCTGTTGTACCATTAAATGTAGCTATATGATTGTTTATAGCACTAGTTGGTCCAATAACAGCACCATCTAAATTACTTTGTATTACTGTCCAATCCGAATTATTTGGTGTTATGTTAAAATCAACGACACATGTTATCATATCACCAATTTCACATGTGTATCCAGAATATGTACCAGCTGTTATAACTTTATATGTCCAACCTATTTTATAATCTGAAGTTGGTAATGATGTTACAGTACCATCAACTCCTATTGTACCTTTATAAGTTAATACATCTGCTACAGCTAATACACTATCTATTTCAGACTTAACAAATTCAGTTGTAGCAAGTTGAGTGGTATTAGTACCAGTTGATGCTGTTGGTGCAGTAGGAATTCCAGTTAATACGGGTGAATCCAAATCAGCTTTGAGTGTAAGAGCATCAAATACAGCATTTTGACTTGGTGCAACTGTTGTTACATCAGTATTTATTTCATCGGCTACTTTAGCATCAGCATAAGCTGTTGTAGCTATTTGATTACTGTTAGTTCCAACAACAGCTGTTGGTGCTGTAGGAATACCAGTTAATGCGGGTGAATTAACTCTAGCTATATTATTAGAAATATATGAATCATTAATTAATGAACTAGCATCTAATCCAGCAACACCGTTAGGCATATTTTTAGCTAACAATAAAGGAGTTATAACTCTAATATTACTTGTTGCATCTTCTACATCAAAAGGAGTAGCTATTCTGACAGTACCGTAAATATCTACTGTTGCTCTAGGTAAAGTATCAACTTCATATTGAGGTTCATAATCATCTTCAATGTATAAAGATTTACTTACAATTAATTTTATTGGAATATTAATCGCTGGCTTAATACCTAAAGCTTTAAAGACAACAGTATCAGTACTTAAACCACCATCAATAATCATAGCTTCTCTGAATGATAATAACTGAGCCTCTGTAACGTTTGAATTTAATATAGTATGAGCATTAGTATTACTAGTAATTCCAGTAATACTATTAATGGTATATGTATAAGGAGCCGTAGCACCTTCCCAATTATCTGCTAGCAAAACAATATCATATATGAGACCATTAATTGAATTAATAGCTTCATTTAAACCTTTAGGATTAACAGCTTTATTAGTATGTATACCTAATATAGCTTCATCTGGTGTTGCAAATCTAACTAAGCCTAAATTTAATTCTGATGCTTGTTTTGTACCAAAATTAGTCTTGATAACCAAAATTATTCCACCTACACTTTACAATTTTTCTATAATTTCATCTTTTAACAACACTTCATTACTGTTAATTCCGTGTTGTAAATTAATTAATATATCATAATCATATACTGAATCTGGGTCTGTATCAGTATATTCAGTAATAGTTTTAACTTTTAATCCTTCTTTAGATATATCAACGTTATCATAATTTTCACTTATTTTTTCTGTATACAAAGAACCAGAACTATTTAACATGTTACCTCTATTAACTAATTCCTGTATATAATTATTATTAAGTGCTTCATGAAATACTCTAACATCTTTCATATAATAACTACCATAAACCATTCCAATATTAGCTAAATTAATCATATTAGGATTTGCTCCTATAATTAAATTGCTAGAATCAATATAATTTTTATAATTCTCAACTCTCTGAGGAATACCATTAATATAAGTATTAAATATTCCATTATTATAGCTTATAACGAAATTATTCCAATTCTCATAATTAATAGTAGCATCGTCTTTCACACAATTAACTTTAGTTATTCTACCATTACCTTCAATCATAACAAAATAAATTGAATATTTTTCAGGGTCTTCTTCCGTTGGCATATATGTTATCATCCATCCGCTTATTTCAGTACCAAATATTCCACCATCTCTTATACCAGCAGTTTTTAATACATTCAATTCTTCACTAGTTATATAATTACTTGGTAATATATTAACGAAATTATCATTAGGGTCATCTAATGTTATTCTATAATTAAATGGTGTTTCAGTTCCTAACCAATAATTTCTATCTAATACCGTCTCAGAAATCTTAGCTTCATTTGAATTAATATAGAATAAAATTGGTACATCAATAGTAGGAATTATTCCATTAGATTTAATAGTAAATAAATTATTAGATTGACTATAACCTTTTAAATCTGCCGCCATTATAGCATTGTATTGTTTATATGTTGGTTCGTTATCAATTATCATTTCAATAGTATCAGTATTTTTTATACCGGGTATATATACTGTGTATAAATTATTATTCCAATTATTTGCTGACAAAGTAATATACTGTAAAGACATACTGGTTGGAGCCCAAGTTCTAATTAATACTCTTACTGGTATATCTATTGCTGGTTTTATTCCATAACATCTTAAAGTGAAAGTACCTTCTGATTGACTATACCCCATTAAATCCGTTTCTAATAGAGAATCAAATTCATAATCACTTATATAAATATTTGGTAATATATCTATAACAGTATTTTCATCTACATGCTCATTATTAACTATATAATCATAATAACCATCATTATTTACCCATTTAGTTGTTTCTAATAATAATGACATTTCTCTTACTTCATATTTACTTTGTACTAACTGTATAGGTAAATCAGTTGTTGGTTTAAATTGATCAGCTAATAATAACATATAAGGGTCTTTATTCTTATAGTTACTCATTAATATTTTACTACCTAAATTATTATCTATTTCATTCTTATACCAGAAAGACAGTGTAAATTTATCATTAATAAAATAAAAATTGTTTTTAGCTACATTTACATTTACATAATCATCAAATTTAAAAGCTTCTTCAGTACTGGAATAATCAGCAGTACCTGTTAAATCATGTTTATAACAACTAATATCATGTATAATATTTTTATATATAGGATCTTTAAAATCATAATTAAATCTACAATGCAATACTTTAATTTTAGAAATTTCATCTATTTCTTTTTCGGTAATAATATAGTTAAATAAAATAAAATCATTTACATAGCCATATAAAGAATTATTATGATTATTATTAAAAACAGAGTTTCCTATTCTAAAAGTATATATATTACTAAAAGTATCTAAATCTGGCATAATAAAATAATATCTATCATTTTCTGTATCATTCATTGTATAATTATAAACACCAATATCATCATCAATATCAAAATTGCCTATTAATGTACTATTAGAATATACTTTAATTTTATTATTATTAACTATAGTTGTTATATTATACCAATTATCTATTTTACTGTTATCTATTTTAAAATAACATTTAAATTTATAATTACCATATAAAACATACATAAAATTATCATTGCCGTCAAAATACAATTGAAAGGTTGATTTAGTAACATTTCTATTAAATACGTTAGTTAATGTTTTTTGATATTTATTATTTATTATAATATCGCTACCGCTCATAATTTTAAGAGATAGATCAGCATCATTTATTAATGCACATATCATTTTATTTCCAGCTGATACACTTGTAATATTATAATTCTGATTTAGTTCATTATCTACTATTTTCCAATCTATTAAATTAGAAGAAGATATGTACTTATTACTATCATTAGCAAAAATAAAGAATCTATTAAAATTAAACTCATCATAAATAATAGTTGACCATGAATCAGCGTATGGTAATTTTCTTAAAGTCCAAATTAAACCATTGGAAGAATAAGCTATATCATTAGAATCCTTAGCTATAAGCACAAATAAATCAAGTTCTTTAGAGTAACAAACGTTGGTCCAATTAGCATTTTCACCAACAACTATAGAATTAAAAACTGAGTGTCTTTTTACAGTATATATTTTGTTGGTACCATTAACTAACACTAACATTTTATCAGAATTTCTATATACTATATCTTTCCAATCACTAACTATAGGTAATGTGATTTCTCTCCAAGTACTATTAACATTCATAGCATATAATAATTTATTTGAATTTTTCTGTAATATATACGTATTATTAATAACCTCAGCGTAATACACTTTATTCCATAAACCTGAATTAGGTATATTATCTATTAATATCCAATGTAAACCATCAGAAGAACAAGCAAATTTGTTATCTGTAGATATTGTGTAAAATAAATTATAAACATTATCCCAACATATAGAGTTCCAATCTGCTATCGGTAAAGTTCTTGTATTAGTAGTATACCAATTTTCAGAACCATCATCCGGCATAATTGATGTTATATTATCATTTTTAGTTATAGCACAAAATATATTTAAATAATCTGACCAACATATAGAAGACCAGTTATAATTATCCCCACCACCAAATAATACACTTTTACTGTTATTTATTTTAGTTGGTTTAAAACTAACTGAAGTACTAAAATTATTATTATTCATAGGCATTGTTCTAAATTCAATATAGCTACTTCCACCATCAAATTTATAACAAGGACTACCTATAATACCATAAGGACTTATCATTAAACTTGGATAAACTTTTTCAATTGAATTAAGATAAGCAAAATAAAAATTCTTATCTTTTTTATCTATTTCTACATCCAATAATATCTTATCTGTGTTTTCACTATCATCATAAGTAAATATAATCAAGCCTAAATCATTTGAATATTCTCCACTTATATCAATAATAGCCACTCTATTATCATTAGTCATAACAAATAATCGATTATCATCTATTTTATCTATCTTTACAATATCACATTTATCAGTGAAAATTTTCATGTTTTCAATATCTTTATCTAATTCCATTTTATATAATACATTGTGTTTAGCTAAATAAGTTATATTATTAATCATAAATAAATTACTGGTAACTTTAGTAAATTTGTCATTAGCTAGAAAATTATATAAAATATCATCAGTAAATAAATCTAATTTAGATATATAATACGGTTCATCAACAATATGGTCTTCATCAAAACCATCAATAGTAATTGTTCTTACTATATAATTTTCTGTATCAGCTAATCTAGGATCTACAACATATATTTTTGTTTCATTTTCTTTACTGTTAATATATAAGTAATTATCATCAGAAGTTATTTGACTACCAAAATCACTATTAATTATAGTCCATGTGATATCCAACATATTACCTAATACTATCAAGCAATCTAGTTTATTAACATCATATTTTATATATATATTATTCCCTACACCAATTATAGCATTTTCTATATCGATATAATCCTTTTCGGTAGTATAATATAAAACGCCTGTATTTGTATAAGCATTTATTTTATTATTTGAATTACAAAAAAAGTAATTATTATCATTAACTAAAAAATGACTTAGATTAGATACCGGCCAAACACGACCAATTCTAATGTTATTTTTACTAGTTATAGCATCTGGTTGATATTCATTATAATTAAAAGTATTACCATCTAAAATATATCTAGAAAATGATTTTTTAACAGAGGCTTTAAATATAGTAGTATCAATATAAACAGTTTTATTAATAGACACAGTACCTAAATCTGTAGAATCATCTACTTTTGTAAATGTTGCATCATAATTGATATCTATGTAATTTAAGTTTGTCATATATTATTCATCACAGCCTGACATTATTTATTCTATAATTAAGTTGTAGTTATAACTTATCAATTATAATTTCTTTTTTAGGTACTGTAGGTGGTACTAATACTACAGTATCATTTTCTATGTTAGCATTAATAGTCCCAGACACAGACCAATTACTGAAAGTTACAGATGTAATATCAGTATTAATATCTGGGTATATTTTTGGTGTTATAATTTCTGATTCAATTAATATATTATCTATTAAACAAGCTACGGCAGGAGCGTTACCTTTACTATAAATAAAAAAAGTATTATCTCTGGTTATTACTTTTAACATACTAGTAGGTGCTGTTGAAGTTCCAATAGCTTTATCACATGATGTATTTAAATAGTAATTATTGATATAATTTAATGATATATCAATTAGAGTATCACTTATTATATATTTATGAATATCTCCTGTTATTCCACCTTTATTTGTTTGTATTCCACCACTAGTTATAATACCATTATTTACACAATTTTTTATAGTCCATGTTCCAGTACTATTTGTTTCACCAGAAATACCGCCTATAGGATTGTTATTGATATTACATGTAATATTACCCATATTAACACAATTAGATATATTAGGAACTATCCCAGCAATACTAGCAGTTATACCACCTATATTAATATTAGCATCAATTGTAACTGTAATATTACCCATATTAACACAATTAACTATTTGTTTAGAACTTGCAATCATATAAGTTATTATACCAGCTACATTTGACAATGCTGTAGTAATAGTAATATTTCCTTTATTAATTGTATTATATATATTACCTCTGCCTTGATATACAATACCATTACCATTAGTAATACTACCTTCATTAACACAATTTATAATATCTGCTGAATCGTAAGCAATACCACTACCATTAATAATATTACCTTCATTAATACAATTTTTAACAGTACAAAACATAGAACGCCCAATACCATTACCATTAGTAATACTACCTTTATTAACACAATTATAAACTCCATGTTCATCTAATGAAACACTAACTAACATATCAATAATACCATTACCATTAGTAATATTACCTTTATTGATACAATTTGATATAGTGCATTGGTTTGCGAATTCAGCAATACCATTACCATTAGTAATATTACCTTCATTAACACAATTTTTAATATTTCTACCAAAACTCATATTACCTAATATACCATTGCCATTTGTTATACTTATTTTATTTATGCAATTTTCAATATCTGGTCCCGTTAATGCAAAACCAACTATCCCAGCAATACCAGCAGAATTTGCTCCTAAATTAATGGAACCATCAACTGTTAAATTTTTAACTACACCTGTAGTGCCTAATCGACATATAAAACCAATATCATATTCATCAGTAGTCTTATTTATATATATTCCATCAATAGTATAATTATTGCCATCAAATGTACCTATATATACATCAGAAGTGCATATAGGTATCCATTGATCTGTATCATTACCTGCTAAATCTATATCATTCATTAATATTGCTGATTCAGAATAATTACCAGCATTTACTAAATCTCTAAAATCTTTTAAATCTTGTGCTGTATATATTTCATGTAATGCCATTAATTAATCACAGCCTAACATTATTTATTATCAACAAACAAGCAAAATAAATAATTATTATATTGTTTTAGATGTTTAATTAAATATTTTGATGGTAAATCTATTACTTTTATAAGCTTGTCAACTATATTAACTGCACCTAAACTCTTATTATCACTATTTAAAACAAATGATGTATTATAATCTAAATCAAAAGTACCGCTTCGTTTGAGTTCAATAGTACCATCATCATTAACTTCAGCAATTCTACTATTGGAAATTCCCCAATCACTAAATGTAACCGTTGATATACTAGGATTATAATAAGGATATAATTTAACTATAAGAGAATTTGGTTTTGCATACATAGTGTCTACTAATGCAGATACAGTTGGGGCGTTTCCTTCTGTATATGGTGTTATTGAATCTGGTATAGAGATTATTACTGAATCGTTATCTTCATATACACCTGCTTGATTACTTGTTGTGTCTAAATAAAAATTATTTTTCGGTAAATATTTAACAATATTAAAACCAGTTGGTGTAACATTTGATATATTTGTATTATACGTAACAGGGTAAATTGTTGTTATATCGAATTCATTATATATATAATCTCTATATAAACGATAAGAAGTAGCAGGTAATGTTGAATCTGTACAAATATCTATTACACCTGGTGTTGACACAATATAAGTATCTAAAGTACCATTTGTATAAGCTCTATCACAAGAATCACTACTGTAATAATTATTATGTGTTGATAAAATATTTACATCATTATCCCCAAATATAGCTCCGTATCCCCAATCAGAACTTGTATTTAATGCCTCAATTATACCATTATTAACACAATTTACGGCTGTG
>Ga0265294_10002243_pt1 | contig 25558 bp, 20 predicted proteins | sample MunlanPumphouse3_FD_192504 | JGI IMG/M metagenome (GOLD analysis project Ga0265294, IMG submission 192504) | Groundwater microbial communities from a municipal landfill in Southern Ontario, Canada - Pumphouse #3 | ecosystem: Environmental > Aquatic > Deep subsurface > Groundwater | place... | reverse complement strand
CTCAATTTGAGCCGTTTTTTTGTAAGAAAATATAATTAATTGTCTTAATCATTCTCCTGATTTATTCCTGTACCTGCTGGAATAATTCTACCAATGATAACATTTTCTTTCAAACCGTAAAGTTTATCAATTTGACCCCTAGTTGAAGCATTGATAAGAACTTTGGTTGTGTGTTGAAAAGAAGCAGAAGACAACCAAGAGTTTGTTGTTAGAGCTACTTCAGAAATACCAAGAATCAAATTATCCCCTTCCGCCACTTTACCTCCTTCGGCTTTAACTCTGTCATTTTCGACTCTAAAATCATAAACTTCTACGACTTCACCTTGAGTAAAGGTTGTATCTCCCACATCTTTGATTTTTATTCTAGAAAACATTTGTTTAATAATAAGTTCAATATGTTTTCTGGAAATTGAAGCTCCTTGAAGTTCATAGACTTTATTTAATTCATTAACAATGTATTCTTCTGTGGTTTCTCTGTCAGCCAGCTCATAAAGTTGTTCAATATTTAGAGAACCATCTGTCAAAGCTTGTCCTTTCTTTACCTTATCGCCAACTTTAACAATAGGTCTTCTGGAGTATGCCATATCATATTCGATTTTAAGACCTTTTTTCTTAGCTGCGGCATAAGAATTATCATCATCACTCAAGACAACAATTTTTTTCATTTTCTTTTCTCTGATTATTTCTATCACCTCTCCATTTGATAAAGAAATCACTCCAGGGTTTTTAGGGGAACGCCTTTCAAATATTTCTGCCACACGAGGAAGTCCTTGAGTGATGTCCACTCCCGCCACCCCTCCTGAGTGGAAGGTACGCATAGTAAGCTGAGTTCCTGGCTCTCCAATCGCTTGAGCAGCCACTATACCAACAGCTTCACCGACTTTCACAGCCTCATTTCTAGCCAAGTCTAATCCATAACATTTTTGACAAACACCTCTTAGAGACTCGCAAGATAGAGGAGAAAAGACAAAAGCTTCTTCAATACCTTTTCCTTCTATTGTTCTAGCGTCTTCCTTTTTCATCAAATGTCCCTTTTTGAACAAAACTTTTCCTTCCTTGTCTAACAAATCTTCAGCTAAAACTCTTCCGCGAATACTCTTAGAGAGCGGAATTTCAATTCCTAAGACATTTTCTGTCTTTAATAATTTTCCTTTTTTAATTCCACAATCCTCTTCAGAGATTACTAAATCTTGAGAGACATCTACCAATCTTCGAGTCAAATATCCAGCCTCAGCTGTCTTAAGGGCGGTGTCAGAAGTACCCTTTCTCGCTCCATAAGTAGTAATAAAATATTCAATAGGAGAAAGTCCTTCCTTATTTGAAGAAATGATTGGGAAATCGATATTTCTTCCGAGAGAGTTGGCGATAATACCTTTCATACCTCCAATCTGCACAAGCTGTTTCATCGAACCTCTAGCTCCAGAAGTGACTAAGTTATAAACCGAACTATATTTCTCAATAGATTTAGTTGGCATTATAGCTTCAATTTCTTTTCTAATGCTCAACCAATTTTCAATAACTTTATCATATTTCTCTTCCTCAGAAAGATACCCCTCTTCAAAATGATGATTAATTTTCTGTTCTTCTTTTTTCCCTCTTGCGATAATATCTGTTTTTTCTTCAGGGACTTTTACAGCATCAATACTCCAAGTCGTACCAGAAATCGTCGCGTACTTAAATCCAAACGCTTTAATTTTGTCTATAATTTTTGGCGCTGAATCAAAACCGTATTGAATGATTATCTTGTCTACAATTTTATTCATACTGTTTCCTCCAACCTGTTCATTGATATATTCAAAATCATCTGGGAGAATAGAGTTAAATAATAACCTACCTACAGTTGTAGTAAATCTTTTTCCTTCAAACTTTGAGTATTTGACTTTGGAAGTTGGAATTACTTCGATCTTCGCTCTAATATCCAAGATACCAAATTCGTGAGCGGTAATAGCATCGTTTGGTGAAGCAAAATATTTTCCTTCTCCTTTAGCTCCCTCAATTTCAGTTGTAAGCCAAAAACATCCCAAAATCATATCCATACGAGGATTTACAATAGAATCCCCTGAACCAGGCTTAAGCAAGTTTTTATTGGAAGCCATAATCTCTCTCGCTTCTCTTTGAGCATTTTCAGACAAAGGAAGATGTACGGCCATCTGGTCACCATCAAAGTCAGCGTTGAAAGCTGAACAAACAAGAGGGTGAAGTTGGATAGCGTTTCCCTCAACCATTTTTGGCTTGAAAGCTTGTATACCCAATCTGTGTAGAGTCGGCGCACGGTTGAGAAGTACATACTTGCCTTCTATAACTTCTTCTAAAATTTCCCAAACTTCTGGAATACCGTCTTCTATCAATTTGTTAGCTCCACGAATATTAAAGGTAAATTCTCTTTCTAAAAGTTTAGAAATTACAAAAGGTTTAAATAATTCAAGAACCATGTGTTTTGGGAGCCCACATTCATCAAGCGCTAGATCTGGACCAATAACAATTACTGAACGACCAGAATAGTCTACACGTTTTCCGAGAAGATTTTGTCTGAAAAGTCCGGATTTAGATTTGATGTTATCAGCAATAGATTTGAGTTGTCTTTTTTGTCCAACTATAGTCATAGCTTCCTGTCCTCTTCTCATAGAGTTGTCTATCAGAGCATCCACCGCTTCTTGCAGAATTCTCTTTTCATTTCTCAAAATGACGTCTGGAGCATTGATTTCTCTCAATTTTAAAAGACGGTTATTTCTATTAATTACTCTTCTGTAGAGATCATTTACATCACTAGTCGCATACCTTCCTCCTTCCAAAGCTACCATTGGGCGAATCCCTGGAGGAATAACTGGAAGAGTTGTTAAGAACATCCATTCTGGACGAATCTCAGCATTTTTAAAAGCTCTCACCAAAGAAAGTCTCTTTTCCTCCTTTTCTCGTTCAATAGAAGAAATTTTTACTAATTTTGCTTCTATTTCTTTTTCTAAATCATCTAAGTTAATATTTTTGAAAATATTGTAAATCGCTTCAGCTCCGATCTCTGCTTCGAAAGCAATACTATATCTCATAGAGTATCTATGATAAGTAATTTCATCGAGTATCTTTTTTTCACGAATATCTTCAATTTCTTTTTTGGTAGCCAACATTAACTCTTTTAACTTTTCTTTAGTCTTTTCATCTGTCGCTGATTTAATTTTAGCTTTAAATTCAGAATCAAGATTCTTTAAAAGTTCTTCTTTTTCTCGTTGATTAACTTTGGTAATAATATAATTTGCAAAATAAATTACCTTTTCCACTTCACCAGTTGGTTCACCTAAAATAAGAGCTATTCTAGAAGGAATGCCTCTTAGAAACCAAATATGTGCTACAGGAGTATCCAACTCAATATGGCCCATTCTTTCGCGGCGAACAATAGATTTAGTAACCTCAACTCCACATTTTTCACAAACTATATCCTTATATCTAATTCTTCTATATTTACCACAATAACATTCATAATCTTTCTCTGGACCGAAAATCTTTTCATCAAATAGTCCAGCTCTTTCACTTCTACCAGTACGATAGTTAATAGTTTCTGGTTTGGTCACTTCTCCAAAACTCCAAGAACGAATAGATTCCGGTGAGGCAATTTTTATTTGTAAAGCGTCAAAATCTGTTGTATCAATTGTTTTCATATTTTTATTTTAATTATTTTAAATTTTTAGCTTTTAATTAATCTTTAATTTCGATTACATCGTCCTCACCTAACAATTTCTCTTTTCGACCTTTTGTTTTTTTCCCTTCCTTAACCAAAGGAATCACATCTAAAGCTAAGCCTCTTAAAGTATTCAAAAGAACATTTAGAGAAGCTGGAGTATTTGGCTCTTTAATTGGTTCGTTCTTAATAATGCTATTAAAGGCATCGGATCTACCCACAATATCATCTGATTTTATTGTCAAAATCTCACGAAGTGTATAAGCTGCTCCGTAACCTTCCAAAGCCCAGACCTCCATCTCTCCAAATCTCTGACCTCCATTTTGAGATTTACCACCGAGAGGTTGTTGAGTAATAAGAGAGTATGGACCGATACTTCTAGCGTGAATTTTATCTTCTACCATATGATGAAGTTTCAACATATACATGATTCCTATAGCCACCTTGTCTGCAAACTTTTGTCCAGTTCTACCATCATATAAATCAACAGTACCTGAAGCATCATATCCGGCTTTGACTAATTCTTCTTTAATTTCATCATCAGTCGCCCCAGAAAAGACTGGAGTTATAGCTTGATAATTTAAAGTCTGTGCTGCAAGTCCTAAATGCATCTCTAAAATCTGCCCAATATTCATACGGCTAGGAATACCGAGAGGGGTAAGAATAATATCTACCGGCTCGCCATCAGCTGTAAATGGCATATCTTCTTCTGGTAAAACAGTAGAGATGACTCCTTTATTTCCGTGTCTTCCTGCCAACTTATCCCCAACAGAAATGTCACGAAGTTGAGCTACTTCAATGTGAATTCTTTTAATTACACCACTCTCCAACTGATCTCCTCTTTCACGAGAGAAAACTTTAATTCCTATCACTCTACCTCTTTTTCCATTACTCAATCTAAGAGAAGTATCTTTCACATCTCTAATTTTTTCTCCAAAAATACTTCGAAGCAGTCTTTCCTCTGGAGTCAATTCAGTTTCTCCTTTTGGAGTAATTTTACCGACTAAAATATCCCCTGTTCGAATATCAGCGCCAATTCTAATGATTCCATCCTCGTCAAGATTTTTTAATTTAGCTTCACCCACATTCGGAATATCATTAGTAGTAACTTCAGCACCTAATTTTGTATCACGAACATTACAAATAAATTCTTCTACATGAATTGATGAAAACTTTTTTTCTCTAACTAATTTTTCAGAAATAATAATAGCGTCTTCATAATTCGCCCCATTCCAACTCATAAAAGCTACACGAACATTGTGTCCTATTGCAATTTGTCCCCCTCTGGTTGAAGAGGAGTCAGCAATTACTTGTCCTTTTTTAATTTTGTCACCAATATTCACAATCGGTCTTTGATAAAAGACTGTAAAATTATTGGTTCTAGAAAAGTTAACCAAATTGTAAGTTTTCTTTTTGCCTTTATTGTCAGTGACTATAATTTTATTAGAATCCACATAGTCCACCTGTCCAGCCTCTTCTGCTAAGACAATTCTTCCAATATGTCTAGCCGATTCTTCTTCCATACCTGTCGCCACATAAGGAGCTTCAGCCAGAATCAAAGGAACTGTTTGACGTTGCATATTTGAACCCATGGAAGCACGAGCTGCGTCGTCATGCTCTAAAAATGGAATCATGTTTGTGGCTATAGAATAAGCTTGATTTGGTGCCACGTCTATATATTCCACATCTTTTCTGGAAACTGTAGAAGGGTGACCATTTTTTCTAGCCTGAACGAAATCATCTGTGATTTCGCCTTTTTCATTGTAATGAATAGCCGCGTGAGCAATAGTAGTAGACTCTTCTTGCAAAGCGTTTAAATAACTAATTTCTTGAGTAATTTTTCCATTTTTTACTTTTACATAAGGAGTTTCAATAATTCCAAACTCATTAATTTTTGCGTAAGTCGCCAACCTTAAAATGAGTCCCACATTCGCTCCATCTGGAGTTTGAATTGGACAAACTCTACCATAGTGAGAAGTATGCACATCTCTAACTTCAAATCCAGCCCTTTCTTTAGAAAGTCCACCAGGTCCAAGCGCTGATAAAGTTCTAAGACTTTCAATTTCTGAAAGCAGGTTCTCTTGATTCATCAATTGGGAAAGCTGATTCACTGTAAAAAATTCTTTGATTCTAGCTTGAAGAGGTCTTTGATTAATCACTGAAGCTGGCATGCTAGTATCTGTATCGATGACTGACATTTTTTCTTGGACATATCTTTTAATTTGTAGCATCCCTTTTTTGATTCTCATTCCTAGCATTTCTCCGACAAAACGAACCCTTCTAGAAGCTAGATGGTCTATATCGTCAGCTTGAGCATCAGGATCGTTATTTAATTTGATGAGATGATCAATAACCAAAACGATGTCTTCTTTAGAAAGATTCATTCTCTTCATCTCTTTTCCTTCTAGAGAAAGATTAAATCTCTTATTAAAACGAAGTCTTCCAATAGGAGAAAGATCGTATCTTTCTTTAGAAAAAAGTGAGAGTATGTATGATTTTGCATTTTCCACTGTGGCCAAATCTCCATCCCTCAATTTTTTATAGACATCAATATAAGCTTCGTCAGCTGTTTTGATTGGATCTTTTTCTACCAAATTCATTATGTAAGCTTTAGCCAAATCTTTTCCTTCAAAAGCTCTCTCAATGTCTTTATCAGTAGAGAAGCCTAAAGCTCTCAAGAAAGAAACTACAGAGAATTTTCTCTTCTTATCAATCTTCACAAACATTTCATTATCGTCATCAGTGATGATTTCTACCCAAGCTCCACGATTTGGAACGATTTTAGCTGAGAAATATTTTTTTCCATTGATTTCTTCAAGATCAAAAAATTCCCCCGCGCTTCTAGCGAGTTGAGGAATTATTACCCTTTCAACACCGTTGATAATAAAAGTACCATGCACTGTCATCATAGGAAAAGAGGCTAGGAAAATCTCCTGTTCTTTTTCTATACCTAAAATTTTATTTTTAAGTAAAACTCTAGCTCTTAAAGGAGCTTCGTAAGTCACATTATTGTCTTTAGCATACTCTTCTGTATACTTTGGTTCAGAAAGTTCAAAAGATAAAATTTCTAATTCAAACTTTTTTTCTGTGTAATCTTTTATAGGATTCAATTCTTTTAAAATTATTCCTAAGTCTTCTTCTATAAGTTTTTTAAAAGAAGAAAGTTGGTTTTCCACAAGATTAGGCAGCTCAATAAATGGCTTTCTAAATTGCGAAAATGTCTTTTTTGGTAAGCTAGCCACCAAAAGATTTGAGTCGACATTTTTTATTTTAGACATATTTAAAATAAGCGTTTAAAAATAAATATTACAAAATTCAAAAAACGAGCATTCTTGGTTCACCAAAAAACATAGCGAACCCGCTCTTTATTTAGATTTTTAATATTTAACTAATAATAATTTCGAAATTATTATTGACTTGAGTCACCCACAAAACTCAAACCTGGTAGGATAGAAGATAAGCATCTCGTCAATATTGAAAATATTTTATCACATTAAATAATTCTTTGCAAGAATTATGCAACAAAAAGAATATCCTATTAAGATATTCTTTTAAAACACCTATTTTATTTAAGTTTTATTAAAAACCTAAAAGTTAGTTATCCGGATTATCAGTTTTGCGTCTTCTATCCCTACCAAATACAAAAATGTGGACAAAATAAGCCAAAACTGCCCCAAGTATAGGAGCTATGATAAACAACCCTAGTTGATCAAGGTTTTGCCCAGAAACCAAAGCTGGACCAATTGATCTTGCAGGATTGAGAGAAGCGCCAGTTAGAGGCATAGCTACTATATATGTGGCAAACAAAGCGATACCGTAAGCTAAAGGAATTGAATCTTTAGACCAATTAGTTCTTGTAGTGTCAAGGACGGCCAAACAAAATACCATGGTCATAATAATTTCAATAAGGGCTCCAGCGATAACCCCAACGCCAGAACTAAGGGCATTAGTAGCAAAACCAGTGTTCACGATTAATGCGCCATTTGTCATATTTGAGACAATAGCAAACAATATTGCTGAACCAAGAATAGCTCCAACAATCTGGGCAACTATATAACCAAGAGCTTTATTCCATGGAAATTTTCCAGATAAAGCCAGTGTTAAAGTTACTGCAGGGTTAACATGCGCTCCAGAAACACCGTCGATTAGATAAACTACGACAGTGAGCCCAAAGCCAAAAGCCAAAGCAATTCCTAATACTCCAATTGATCTGCCAGCAAAAATAGTCGCCCCACAACCGATTAAGACCAAAAGAGCTGTACCAATAAGTTCTCCAATATAAGCTTTCATAAAATTAACTAATATTAAAATATTATTAATGTTAATAACGCTGATAAATAATAGCTATTAACAATATAATTATAACAATTAATTACCCTTGCCTAGACTTTACAGAAATATTTTTCGTGTTTATTTCATTATTCCACCACCAATTAATAAATTGTTATCAAAAAATACTAAGGACTGCCCTGGAGTATAGACAAAATTGTTATCGGCTTCTAAAAACTCACAATCGATAGCTATTTGCTCTTTACTCTTCTTTAAATCTTTAATTTTTATTTGAGTTTCTTTAGCGTGATACCTTTCCTGTATAGAATATATTTTCCCTTTTTTTAAATCTGAAGTAAAATTTGTATTTTCTAAAAAGATTTTGCCTCGCTTTTCTCTTAAAACTTTTTCAGAGATGTATAAAATATTTTTTTCTAAATCTTTTTTTATAATATATTTTCCGTTTATCTTTTCACCAATAGTGTAAAAGAAAACTCCCTCATGTTCCCCAGCTAATTTTTCTAAATCCAAATCAAAAATTTTCCCTTTTTTATCTTTGATAAATTCTTTCAAAAAATCTTTTACATCAATCTTCCCAATAAAACACAAGCCTTGAGAGTCTTTCTTTTTGGCTGTAGCTAAACCATTTTTCAAAGCTATTTCTCTGATCTCAGTTTTTAATAAACCTCCGATTGGAAAAATTATTTTTTGTAGTTGTTTCTCATTCAAAGTCCAAAGAAAATAACTCTGATCTTTTGATAAATCTTTAGCCTTGTGTAAAAAATTATTTTTATTTTGAGCATAATGTCCTGTAGCTATATAATCAGCTCCGTTTTTCATAGCCCAATCAAGAAAGGCGCCAAATTTTACCTCTTTATTACAAAAAACATCCGGATTTGGAGTCCTGCCTTTCTTGTACTCATCAATCATATAATCTATAACCCCTTCTTTGTATTCTTTTTCTAAATCTAGAGTTAAAAAAGGAATATTTAATTGAGCACAAATCCTCATAGCGTCTCGCCTGTCTTCTTTCCATGTACATTCTATAAAATCAGGCTGCCAAACCTTAATAAAAACTCCCGTGACTTCATATCCTTTATTTTTCAGCAACAAAGCTGCGACCGAAGAGTCTACTCCTCCCGATATCCCCACAAACACTTTTTTCTTTTTTTTTTCTTTCAGCATTAGTTTTAAACTGCTCTCATCAACTTTTTATACACCTCAACTAAAGCTCTAGTATCCGCCAAAGCTGTGTGAGCTTTGACATTTTGCACCTTCAACAACTCACACAAATATCTTAAGGTAAAGAATGAGGCTTGCGGAGCATCATAAAGTCTAGCAAAAGCTATAGAAATAGTATCCAGTTTGCCATAGTGCATATCATTTTCTATGCCGGTCTTTTTATATGCCTTATCAACAAAATTGTAATCAAAAACCAAATTGTGAGAAACAAAAGTACAACCTTCAGCCTTTTTGTTAAAATCTTCTATAGCATTTTTAAGTGGGACAGCAAAAAGCCAATCTACTTCATTGTAGCCATTTATTCTTAGAGCTTCTTCTTCAGCATCCTCTAGTCTTTCTGGCTTAATTTTCCATTCATATTCTCCGAGAATTTCAATTTTTGGCCCCTTTCCTTCTCTTTCAATTTGTTTTGCCACAATTAAAGCCAATTCGATAATTTCGTGTTTTTCATAATCTGTTCCGGTAGTTTCTACGTCTACAAAAGCTAAATTGTGTGTTTTCATATATTTTTCCAAAAAGTTTTTCACGCAAAATGTGAAAGTTTTAAATTTATCTACACCAGTATATCACAAAAAAATTATCGATTTCTGAGGTGTTTATTAATATTATCTAAATGAGTATCATAATCTTTAGCATAATAATTTATCCCATCATTTCCAGTAATATAGTATATATAATCAAAGTTGATTGGAGTAAGGACCGACCTTATAGCTACTATGCCAGGGTTATTGATCGGAGTCTTTGTAAAACCTTTTTCTTTATAAGTGCTAGTAGCCGCATCAATCTGTAATGGAAAATTTATTTTTAACCTTGTCCAAAGAACTCCGGCCACCATGCGCATATCTTGTTCATTATTAGCTTCGCCTTCCAGATAGCTCGCCATTTTTATAATATCCTCAATGGAAACTGTGGTTGTACCAACTTCATTTATTAAAGTTAATCTTTTGGTTAAATTTATGGTCTTTGTCTCATCCAAAAAATATTCTTCCATTGGGAACTCGCTTAAATCTAAAGCATAAAAATTTAAATCTTCTTTTTCTTCAGTAAAAAGTTTTTTTAATCTTACATAGAAATTATCCTCCATCTGTGTAATTACTTGATCTAAAGTGACATTTGGCAAAAATAAATAAGTCTCCGGGAACAAATACCCTTCCTTGTCCTCAATTTTTGAAAAGATATTTTCTTCTGAAAAGTCGTCTCTTAGTTGAGTTTTATCAGATACAGCTGAAAAAGCTTCGCTAATTATGGCAGATATTTTTTTTGTATTATACCCTTCCGGAATAGTGATTCTAACTGGGGGTATAGCATAATGTGAACCAATGATTTTATTAGCCACAGAAACTAAAGTATCTTTTTTTTCAAATTGATATATGCCAGCTTGAACGATTTGATTTTTAGAAAAAAGTTTTACATAGACTTTAAAAGCTAAAGAAGACTTTATGATTTCTTGTTCCTCTAATCTTTGTCCAATATAGGCCACACTTTCACCATTATTAATTTGGAAATAATTATTTTCGGAAGGCATATTCCCCAAATTAACTTTAGTAAAAAAAATATTATAAATAAAAAGCAAAAATAAAATTATTATTATTAAAGATAAAATGCGATATTTATTGTCACAAAAAAATTGAAAGATATTTTTATCTTTACTTTTATCTTCTTCTATTTTTTTGAGTATAAAGAAATTTCTGAAATCATCCTTCGGCATAATAATTAAATATTTAAAATTAATAAAATCATAATATCACAAAAAAGCTTTTAAAATAAGCTTTTTGTAAACTACCAGAAAACCCTTATTAAATAGGCAAATCTGCTGGCGAGGAAGATTTGACTGAGTCAATACGAGGAATTGTCGGAGTAGCTGCCACTTCACCCGGAAAATGATAAAGAGTTGCCAACTCTTCAAGACTTAAAACATTACCTTTACTATAATTTTTCAAAGGCTTAAAAGGGTGGAATAAAATGTTGTTGAAAGTAGACCAGAGTTTTTTAATATAATTTGGTTTATCAAATAAAATAATATCTAGATTTTTACTTGTACTTTCACTCATACCTCCAGGAGAATATGAAAATAGCCCACCTCTACCCAGATAAGAACCGAACATCCCTTCCTTTCTCCATGGCACAATTTTTTTAGTTGCATCCTGCCAAGGATAATCAAATGGATCTGGGATAGTTTTGTCATTTGGTTTAAAAGTATTGAAACCCGAATCTTCATTAAAGGGTCTAGTGAGGGCCATCAACATTGGCATTCTAGTTCCCATATTGTCGGCATTTTCTGCTACATATATAGTTCTAAAAACAGCGATAACTTGGGGCTTACTCATCTTTCTTTGTATCAAATCCAAATTTCTTTTTGATTCATCATCTCTATCTACAGGCTTAGAAATTACCATATCATGAGCATATTCGTAAGCTTTAAAAGTTTCTACCCCGTCCTTATCTTTCTCTGTTTTACCCTTAAGATTTCCCCACTCATCTTCTTCTTTGTCCCCCTTCTTTTTAAAGGTCCACTTCTTTTTATACTTTTCGGTTTCAAACTTTACCAAATCGGAAAGTTTTTTTCCTTTTTCTTCTTTTTCATCCTTGGTGACAGTATATATATCATTCCATTTTCCGGCGTCTCTAAGAACGATTTGATAACCCATATATTCTCCAGCCCCAATAGATCCCATAGCTTCCAAAACATAAGTTAAAGGATCGTGTTTATTTATCTCTTTAGGATCTCTGTCCAATCCCCAATCTTTATAAGTTTTGATCGGATACATGTCTCCTGGATATTCCATTTTGAAAACCTTATTTTCTTTATCATCTCCAATTTCAGCTTCTCCTTTTTTAGCCAAAATCCATTCTGAGCCACCAAAACCATAACCCTCTTTATTTTCTCGAGTAAATTTAGGAAATTGTTTGGTGTAATCTTCATCCCATTCTACAATTTCTACATTCGGATACTGGGAATAAATAGCCGCTTCTATTCTGGGCTTAAACTTAGATTCTGCCCTAACAAAAAAATGAATCACCCCTTCTAAGGAAACGATTTCTAAAGAAGAGACAGCCGGTAATCTTCCCTCCCAATTTTCTTTATACCAATTTCCAAGTCCTCCACCGTCATAAACAGCCCTTAAGAATATCTCTGTAGCTTCAGGACTTTTGTTTATTTCTCTCGGCAATTTAATTTCCAACAGACTATATTTAAGCTTTTTTTCATAAGTAGTATTTACATACAACATCCAAAACTTCCAAGCCCAAGCTAAAAGTAAAGTAAAAAGAGCTACATTAATAAGAAAAATCCCGATATCAAGAAGCAGTTGTAAACTCATAAATCTATATGAAAATTATATCACAAATAAAAAGCCCCTCAAGAAAATAGAAGGACTTTTAATCTATATATAAATAACTATTTTATATTTTACTTAATTAGATAATATCTACCATCTTTATCTTTTCTGAAATACTTAGCATCTTGAAGGTTGATGACAACGGTATTAGCTTTTACTATTCTTTTCTCTAAAACCCTATCAACAATTTCTTGTTTCAACATCGGCTTACCAGACTCTTTGAGACTCTGAATAATAACGTCTCTGACTACTCCGGCTGCATGTCCCCACTCTTTTAGACCATACATACCCCTTCCTACCAAGACAAATCTTTTATCTTTAATCAACTCATTGTGACATGTAGCAACATTAGTTTTCTTTTTGAAAGTCTTTTCTATTTCTGTCGCCACATCTCTAAAATGCATAGGTTTGCCATTTTTTCTAACCACCAAATAAGCGTAATCTTTAACTCCTCTAGCCTTAATGTGAGGAGAAGTAACTTTTCCCCATTCTCCTAATTCATTTTTTCCGACAACTTTAGAAATCGATAAATATTTATTAATAATTTCTCTGTTATTTTTATATTCATCAACTAGCTGATCTAAATTGGAGACAAATTTTTCCAAAACTTCCTCTTCTTGAAGTAACTGATCTTCATCTATAGAATCATGTAATTGACATAAACAACCTTTTACATGATCACAAAGAATATCGTCCACACTCCAATAAGGATAAAAATTATCAGTCTCTTTTCCTTTGGTGAAATATCCACCAAGAACTAAATATAAGTTAATATGGTTTTGAATGACCTTGTCTTTTGTGATATAGGTCATCAGGGTGTCTTCTGTGACTACAGAACCTAATTTTTGAATTATCTCTTTAAGTTCATCAAAGATGAAAGCGCTCTCTTTGTATTCTGGAGTTTTTTTGATGGAAGTCAAAGCAAAATTTTCAATTTGTCTCACTCTTTCTCGAGTAATATTATAATTTTTTCCGATAGCTTCGAGAGTCATTCTTTTTTCACTATCTAACCCATAACGATTTGAAACTATATCTCTCATTCTCGGATTGAGGGAAGATAAAAGTTTTTTAGAAATTTGCTTTGGTTTAAAGGATAGCTTTGTTGTTGCTTCTGTCATATTTTTCAAAAATTTTCAATAATTAAAAACACCCGACTAAACTTATATATTAATATATCTATATTACTACAACTTGACAAAAAAGTCAAAAGTGTCGATAATCATTTAAATAACTATATTAATAAGTTTATTTTTTACTACGATAATTTTTTTAATTTGAGACTCAGTGCTTACATATTTTCGATAAATCTCTGTACTTTTAGCAGATTCTAGCATCTCTTCATCAGACACGTCCGGTTTAGAGATAAAAGTTCCTCTAAATTTTCCAGAAATTTGTAAACTTATTTCTATCTCATCTTTTTTCATTTTTGTCTCATCATAGTTTGGCCAAATCGCAAGATGAATAGAGTCTTCATGATTTAAAACATCTTGCCAAATTTCTTCAGAAATATGCACCGCAAAAGGAGAGATAATTTTTACAAAATCTTCAAAAGTTTTCTTCGAAACCGGATTACCTTTTTTCACCTCATCCTCTAAAGTGTTTAGACAAATCATCATCTGAGCTATAGCTGTATTAAATTTAAAATCTTCAATATCTTCACCTACTTTTTTAATAGTCTCGTTAATCACTCTAGTCAGCTCTTTAGATTCAGAAACATTTTCTTCAAAATTATTATCTTTAGCAAAAGAGTATACCCTTTCTAAAAACCTAGAAACTCCTGCCATACTATTTGTATTCCAAGAAACAGACTTATCAAATGGACCCATAAACATTTCATAAGTTCTCATCGCGTCTGCTCCGAATTCTTTTACCACATCATCTGGATTAACTACATTTCCATATCTCTTACTCATCTTCTTTCCATCTTCAGCCATAATAAGTCCGACTGTCTGGAGTTTAGAAAATGGCTCATCATAATTTACAAAACCCTTATCAAAAAGGAATTTATGCCAAAAGCGAGCGTAGATTAAGTGACGTGTCGCATGCTCTGCTCCACCGACATAAAAATCTACAGGACTCCATTTTTTTTCTAATTCTTTATCTACGAATGCGCCATCATTTTGTGGATCAATATAGCGAAGATAATACCAAGAGCTTCCTGCCCATTGTGGCATAGTGTTTGTCTCCCTGAAGAATAATTTGGCCCTCTCATCACTTTTATCTAAACTTTCGAACTCTCCTTCTTCATTTATAAATCCATAAACTTCTACCCAGTCGCGGATGTTGGCAAGTGGAGATTCTCCCGTATCTGTTGGTTCATAATTTTCTACATTTGGAAGCATGACCGGAAGCTCTTTGTCTGCTACCACATAACTCTTTTTATTTTCATCAAACACAATTGGAAATGGCTCCCCCCAATATCTTTGCCTTGCAAAAACCCAATCCTTTAATTTATATTTACTAACCATTTTCCCGCCAACCTTTTCAGTAATTTTTACTCTCGCTTCTTCAGAATTCACTTCATCATATTCCCCAGAATTTATCAGAATCCCTTCCCCTTCAAATAAATCTTCTTGTAAATCAGAGTCTTCTTTTCTTATCACTTCCACAATTTCTATATTATATTTCTTAGCAAATTCATAATCTCTCTCATCATGCGCTGGCACAGCCATAATTGCTCCAGTACCATAATCGCTCAAAATATAATTGGCAATATAAATTGGAACTTCTTCTCCATTTGCTGGATTAATAGCTTTTATTCCTGTATCTACTCCTTTCTTTTCAAGCTTCGCTATATCAAAATCTGCAGTTCTAGCTTTTTCTTCTTTTTCAATTTCTGAAACAAAATTTTGAATTTCTTCACTGGCTTGCCAACCATTTTCTATCCATTCTTTAGCCAAGCTGAAAGATATAGCCATAAAAGTACAACCAAACAAAGTATCAGCTCTAGTAGTAAAGATTCTTAATTTATTTTCTTTTAAATTATTTTTCTCAGCATCCACTATTTCAAAATCGATTTCACTCCCTTCACTTTTTCCAATCCAATTTCTCTGAAGCTCTTTAATATGCGGCTCCCAATTTAATTTATCTAAATCTTCTAAAAGCCTGTCCGCATAGTCTGTGATTTTTATAACCCATTGTCTTAGAGGTTTCTTTTCAACTTGAGTACCACATCTCTCACAAGCATTTCCATCAAGATCTTCATTAGAGAGTCCCGTTTTACAACTTGGACACCAATTGATCGGCTCAAAAGATTCATAAGCAAGGCCAGCTTTATACATCTGCTTAAACATCCACTCTGTCCATTTATAATATTTTGGATCGGTAGTATTTATTTCTCTATTCCAGTCATAGTTAAGTCCGAGCATTTCTATTTGTTCTTTATACCTTTTTACATTCTTTTCTGTGGCAATATTTGGATTTATTTTATTTTTTATAGCAAATTGTTCAGCTGGCAGACCAAAAGCATCCCAGCCCATAGGGTGAAGCACATTAAATCCTTGCATCTTTTTCATTCTAGAATATACGTCAGTCGCAATATATCCTTTTGGATGTCCCACATGAAGTCCTTCTCCAGACGGATACGGAAACATATCTAATATGTAAAACTTTGGTTTTCCGTTCTCAAAATTATTTGAAGTTATATTGACTCCATTTTCTTTCCAATATTCCTGCCATTTTTTTTCAATTTCACTATAATTTAATTTGCTCATAATTTTAATAATCAAAAGTATAATATAAATTATAATATACCAAATAGATTCGCCTCTTACACTTGACAAGATTTCTTAGTGTTATATATTTAAGTTAGTCCAAAAAATTTAAAACTAAAAATTAGGTAAAGATGGAAAATGGTACAAAAGAGGAGAAAGTGGAGAGATTGATTCTGGCTATGAAAATCTCTGGCATAATGTTGGGCACGATCATAGCAGGTTTACTAATTGTGATATACGCTAACGCGTCGGAGTCAGAAAATTCTTTCTGGTATCAGCTTGATCTCTTGAGAGAGGAAATGGGGATTTTTGGAAAATATCCAATAATCACCACACTGTCGGTATTCATAATATCGTCACTATTCATATACCGTGAGACAGAGCATATTGATAGTGATGATGAACGATTTTAAGAAAGCGCTTTTCAGCGCTTTTTTTTGTTTTACTAGCTTCTATGTTAAAATATCAGAAATTAATTTCTCCAAATAAAATTATGAAAAATCGTCTTGAAGATATAGCTTTAAAAATAACCAGATGGGTTGGATCAATTTGGTCTATTATTGTTCACACTTTGATATTTATTTTCTTCATGGTTTTACTTTATCTTGGATATAACCCAGAAAGAGTCATGCTTGTTTTAACCACTTTAGTTTCTCTAGAAGCTATTTATCTTGCCCTCTTTATTCAAATGACAGTTAATAAACATTCTGAACATATTGCTGAAATTAGTGAAGATGTGGATGAGATTCAGGAAGATATTGATGAGATTCAGGAAGATGTGGATGAGATTCAGGAAGATATAGATGATATTCAAGAAGATATTGAAGAGTTGAATGACGACGAAGACGAAGAAGATAATAATTTAGAAAAAAATAAATTAAATATCAAATTTGAATAATACCCATTCTACAAGTGAGAGTACTATCGCAAAGATTGCTGCTTGCCAAAAAGAAGCCAAAACGAAACCAGGGGTGAAATAGGAAATTAACATTATTAGTAAAACATTTAACACTAGATGAAATAAGCCTAAAGTTAAAAAATTAATTGGCCAAGTGAAAAATTTGAGAATAGGTTTTACTATAAAATTAACTAAAGCTAATAAAACTGTAAAAATAAGCAGGGCTATCCAATCGGAATAAGTAACACCTACTAAATTTGCAGTCACGAGCACAGCAACAAAACTTAGAATAAGACGAATCATATGTTTTTAATTTTATCACACTTCGGAGCTGTGTTATAATCAATGTTAAATTAGATTAGAAAAATATGAAAAAATTATTCAAAAACCAAATTGCTGTAGCTATAATTATTGGAGCTCTTTTAATTGCCCTAGGAATTATCGGTTACGCTTTAATAAGTAAAGATTCTGGATCTGGCTCTAAAAAAGATGTCTTGGATTCTATTATAAACGGAGACAAGATTTTTCAAGGCGCGAACTTTGAGGATAAAGAGTACATTTTAGGAAGTTCAAAAAACGATATTACTGTAGTTGTCTATTCAGATTTTGAATGCCCTTTCTGTAAAATGCTTCACGAAAATGCTATTCTACAATTACAAGAAAAATATTCAACTGATAGTGAAGACATTAGCAAAGCTAAAATAGGTATAGTTTATAGACATTTCGCCCAAAGCTACCACCAAAAAGCTCCCACTGAAATCAATGCCGCCCTCTGCTCTCGAGAGCTTTATGGACAAAATGTTTATACTAATTTCATAGACAGAATTTACGAAATTAACCCTACTAACGATGGTCTGGATTTAGCGGTTTTACCAGATATTGCTGAGTTTGCAGTTGGTGTTGCAAAAAACAAAAACCAAAGTGTAAAAAAAGATTTTAACAAAGATGAGTTTACCCAATGCTACAACAATAATACCTACAATTCTGAATTTATGGCAAATATGCAAGACGCTATCGTAGCAGGTCTTGAAGGTACCCCATATTCCGTTATTACCTATAGAGACAATAATGATCAAATAGTTGTCGCCAAAGTTTCTGGGGCACAGGACGCTAACTATTACGAAAGCATTATCGATAGACTTCTAAATATAAAATAATAATTTTAGATTTAAAAAACCAAGCCTTGAGGTTTGGTTTTTTGTTTTTAAATACCTAGTTGCATTCTCAATTCTTCACTCGGCTCCCAAGGTTCACTAAAGTCTAATTCTACTTGTATTTCTCCGAGATTTAAAGAGCTAGCCTTGAGTTCTACATCTTCTATTATTTTGTCCGCAAATGGACACATGATACTTGTCAAAGTCATGATGATTTTAATAAAATCATAGACCTTAAAATCTTCTAAATATTCTCCGATCTCTATCTTTCTAATCAAGCCAAGAGAAACTATATCTATGCCCAATTCCGGATCTGGAATATCTTTTAAAATTTCTAAGATTTTTTGCTTAATTTCTTTTTCTTCTAACATAATTTTAAGTGATTATTTTCCATTTCGTATTTTTTATCTAACTCTATTAAATCTTCCAATTTTTCCCTGTGAGAAACTAGACAAAAAGCTGTACCTTCTTTTTTAAAACCGTTGATAATCTTAAAGACTTTTTCAATAGCATTTTTGTCTACCCCAGAATCAATTTCATCCATAAAAACCATTTTTGGTTTCAGAGCAAAAAGGTGAAGCATTTCAGCTTGTTTTTTTTCTCCACCAGAAAAGCCTATATTTAGTTCTCTCTTTAAAAAGCTTTCATCAATATCCTGAGCCTGAGAAAAAGCAATTATTTCTTTATTAAAATCTAAAACTCCTAATGGGCTTTCTGGGAAAACATTTTTATATGACCTATATAAAAATTGCAGAAGATTCACCCCTTCGATTTCTGGTACATGTTGTAAAGACAAATAAAGTCCATGACGAGCTATTTCGAAAGTTTTTAAATTGGTGAGATCTATTTTTTCTTCATCTTTTTCTAAAAGAATTTGCCCTTCGAGGATTTCGAAATTAGGATGTTTAAAAATAGCTGAAAGAAGAGAAGATTTACCAGACCCATTTCTTCCAGTGATAGCCACAGCTTCCCCTGAAGAAATCTCTAGATTTGCATTTTCAATAATCTCTTTTCCGCTATCAATAATTTTTACTTTTAAATCTTTTATTTGTAATTTCATATTATTTAAGTTTTTTTAAATTATCTGTTAAACATCTATAAGCTAATAAAGCACAATTTATTCTAGAAGGAGAAATTTTTACTTTTAATAATTCGTAAATTATAGCTGGCGTCCAAAGTTTTAGATCTTCCAGACTTAATTTTTCATCTTTGATTTTCTCTGTCATCAAGCTCATACCCGCCTGAGAAAGAGCGCATCCATTTCCAGACCAGGAAACATTTTGAATTCTCCCATTTTGTAAATCTAAATATAATTCGCCAGAATCTCCGCAATCCACATTTTGTGCGTATCCTACACAATCACAATCTGTACAAGCTTTATTTAGTTTGTTTCTTGGGTTCCTATAGTGCTCCAAAATATTCTCTTCGTATAAAAAATCGTTATCCATAAAGAAAAGTTAACATAAAAACCTATTTTTCAAAAATGCTTTTAACCTTTAAAAGAGCTGTCGATAAAATGTCTATATCATTTTCAGTGTTGTAAATATGAAAAGAGACTCGGGTAAGACCACTTGGTACACCAAAATAGTTCATCAATGGCTCAGCGCAATGATGTCCAGCTCTCACAGAGATATTATATCTAGACAGAATCTCCGCCACATCGTGGGGGTGAATTTCTTTTCCATTCAATAAAACTTGGAAAGAAACTATTCCAGAATTTTTATCTGGATCAGTGGCAAAAGTTTTTATTTGGAAAATGTTTTTATTTTGAAAATTAATCTCGGAAATTTTATTCAAAAAATATTCTACTAATTTTCGAGAATGGGATAGACTTTCTAAGCTGATTTTATTCAAAAAATCAATAGCTTCCCCTGCCCCAATAATTCCTGCAATATTTGGTGTGCCAGCTTCAAAAACTTTTGCGTCGCTTCTAAAATCTGTTTTTTCTCTTTCTACATGAGAAACAATACCACCTCCCAGAATTGCTGGATTCATCTGGCGAGAAATTTCTCTTTTAAGCCAAAGCACTCCAACTCCTGTGGGACCAAAAGCTTTGTGAAAAGAGAAATAAGCAGCATCCACATAATTTCTTAAATTCTGAAAATTTATCTCAACATGTCCAAAACCAGCCGTCATATCACACATAATAAGAATATCTTTATTGATTTCTCTTATCTTTCTGGCAATATTTTTGATATCCACAAGAGTACCTGTGACATTGGAAGTCAAAGTAATGGAAGCTATTTTTGTCTTTTCAGAAATCAGATTTTCCAAATTAGAAATATCTAAATTTAGATCAGAATCTAATTCTAAAAAAATCAGTTCCATTTTTTTATTTCTCGCTAATTTCTGAAGAGGCAAAAGAGAAGAGTGATGCTCCATTATAGTAGTTAAAATTTCATCCCCTTCATTTAAAAAAGGATTTTCCTCATCGTGAAGAGCTATCAAATCTATTAGCATATTACTGGAAGCTGTTGCCCCAGAAGTCCAGATAATTTCCTCTTCGCTACAATTTAAATATTTAGCCAACTTTTCTCTTGATTTTTCAAATTCACCTGTCGCCTTCTCTGCAATTTTTGAGCTAGCTCTATTTACATTACTTCTATAATTAGAATAATATTCATTCATTTTATTTATTACTGTATTCGGAGTTAGAGAAGACGCAGTTGAGTCTAAATAAATAAGATCTGCATTATTCTCTTTCTTGTGGTTTTCAAAAATCTGAAATTCTTTTTTAATTTCATTCATAAAGCAATTATACCTTAAACCTTTTTAGTTAAAAAGTATTTCTCTAACTTCATCCAAAGAGAGTTTATTTTGTCTTCCAACAGTCAAACCTACATCGTCAATAAGCGGAACTAAATGCACATGCACATGTGGGACTTGTAACCCTTCTACAATCATGGCGACTTTAGAAAAGTGTAATTTTCCTTTTAATTTTTCGGTGAGTAGCTCTGCTATTTTTTTAGAGACAGACATTAATTCTTTGTATTCTTCTTCATTTAGATCAAAAATATAATCAGTTTCTTTCTTTGGAATTACCAAGACATGTCCGTCACGAATTGGGTCAATATCTAAAATGGCTATATATTTTTCATCTTCAAAAAAGATGTCAGCTGGAATTTCTCTATTTATTATCTTAGTAAAAATATTAGACATGTTATTTTTTGATCTTTTCTATTTCATTAAAGAAATATTTATGTTTTCCAAATCCAATATAAAAATACAAATATCTTATCAAGACCATTATTAAAAATGCGACTGCTAGACCCAGTATAGAATAGATTGCTAAAAATAAACCGATGGACTGCTCAGTCATTTGAATCACCACAAAAGATGAGAATAAAATACAGAAACCCATAACAACAAATAGGACCTTGAGTATTCTATCTAAAATACTAGATTTTAAAATTAATTTTTCATTATTCTTCTTCCAAGAATAATTTAGAAAGAATTTTCGTAATAAAGTGAAAATAGCAATCTCTACCAACAAGATAATTATACTTAAAATAAAATCAAAAGATTTAAAATAAGAAGCTTTGTATTTTTTAATGGTGTCATAATTTATACTCCCCTCATTACCATCATTATAACCTTCGATAGTATAACCATCTTCAGCTAAGCTCATTATTAAGTCTTTAGTTCTTTCACGCTCAAACCCTCTCTGCTTAACATAAGTCTTTAGATATTCTTTTGTCACATATTTCTCAGCTTGTGGAGAATATAAATATGCAATCTGTTTATAATAATTAAGGCTTGAAAAAGTAAGAAAAACAAACACGCCTATAGTTAATAGAGACAAGGCTATATATAATATATTTATAAGTCTCTTTCTCATATCTTTGTGCGCCGGGTTGGATTTGAACCAACGTAGCCCGAAGGGCGACAGATTTACAGTCTGTTGTAATTGACCACTCTACCACCGACGCATACTTAAAAATCAAAATAAATAAATTTAAAATGATTTTCAAGTTAAAAAATTATATCATAAGTAGAAAATTAAGGCAAAGAGATTTTTTGAGAACTCTATTTTCTCAAAGCTTTTTTTAAATATTGTCCTGTATAAGACCCTTTAACATTTGCTACATATTCTGGAGTACCTTGTGCCACAATCTTTCCCCCTCCACTGCCTCCTTCTGGACCAATATCAATAATATGATCAGCGTTTTTAATAATATCCAGATTGTGTTCTATCACTACCACAGTATTTCCCTGATCTACTAATTTATTTAAAATTTCTAAGAGATTCTTCACATCTTCATAGTGAAGACCGATAGAAGGTTCATCTAAAAGATAAATTGTTTTCTCTGTGTGTCTACGGTATAGCTCACTGGAAATTTTTACTCTCTGAGCTTCACCACCAGAGAGTGTATTTGCGCTTTGACCCAACTCTAAATAACCTAGCCCAACTTCATCTAAAGTCTTTAACCTATCATAAATAGCTGGAATAGCGTCAAAAAATTTTAACCCTTCCTCTACTGTCATTCGTAAAATATCATAAATATTCTTTCCTTTATACCGTACCTCTAAAGTTTCTTTGGTAAATCTTTTTCCATCACAGACATCACAAGTGACATAGACAGTTGGCAGAAAGTGCATCTCTACAGCAATCTCACCATTTCCTTCACAAGCTTCACATCTTCCGCCAGCTCTATTAAAAGAAAAACGAGACAAATTCCAACCACGAATTCTGGCCTCTTCAGTATTTGCAAAAAGTTCACGAATAGGAGTCCAAGCTCCAGTATAGGTTGCTGGATTGCTTCTCGGAGTTCTACCAATAGGAGATTGATCAATTAAAATAGTTCTTGAAACATATTCTGTCCCTGTCACCTCATCACAATTATAAATTTTTGCAGTTCTATATTTTCTTTCAAGTCTAGCTAAAAGATTTTTATACAAAATCTCATACATAAAACTAGATTTCCCAGATCCAGAAACTCCTGTAATGACATTAAACTTTCCAAGAGGGACTTTTACATCCATGTTTTTAATGTTGTAAACATGTCCATTTTTAATAGAAATAAAAGCCCCATTCCCCTCTCTTCTTTTTTTAGGAATTTCGATCTCTTCTTCACCACGAAGATATGAGAGAGTGACAGACTTTGATTTATTAGTCTTTGCAGTCAATAAATCTTCTAAATAATCCGCTACAATAATCTCTCCTCCGTGCACCCCAGCTTTAGGGCCGATGTCTACAATATAGTCACTCGCAAAAATTGTATCTTCATCGTGCTCTACCACGATAATAGTATTTCCCATATCACGAAGCTCTGTCAAAGTTTTAATGAGCTTATCATTATCTCTCTGATGAAGACCAATTGTTGGCTCATCTAAGACATATAAAGCTCCTACAAGTTTACTTCCTAATTGAGAAGCTAGACGAATTCTTTGGGCTTCACCTCCAGATAAAGTGTCCGCTTTTCTATCTAAACTTAAATAATTGAGTCCTACATTCAGCATAAATTCTAGTCTAGATTCAATTTCATTAATCATTATACCCGCTATTTCGAGATCTTTTTTAGAAATTACATTTTTCAAATTTTCAAAATATTTCTCAGCTTCCTCTATGGTGAGAGCTGTTATATCTACTATATTTTTTCTATCAGCTTTATTTTTATCATTTAAAAAAACATTTAGAGCTTCTTTACGAAGTCTTTTACCTCCACAGTCTTCACACTCATCTAACGCTCCAAAATATTTAGTTCCAAGCCCGTTACAAGTCGGACACGCACCATAGGGAGAATTAAAAGAGAAAAGTCTTGGCTCTATTTCTGGAAAAGAAAATCCACAATTTGCACAAGCAAATTTATTGCTCATAACAAATCTTTCCTTCTCTCCTTCTTCATTCACCATTTCAATTTCTACGAGTCCATCTGCTTCATCAAGCGCTCTCTCAATAGATTCCGAAAGACGTACCATAGCATCCTTTTTACTAGCTAAAAGTTTTAATTCGTCTATTAAAATAAAATCTACAATAAAAGAAATGTCGTGTTTTTTAGTTTTAGTTAATTCTATTCTTTCGCGTAAATTTTTCTTTTCTCCATCAATCATGACCTCTTTATATCCCTTACCGAGCATGTCATAAAGAAGCTGATAATACTCCCCTTTTCTGCCGCGAATTTTAGGAGCCAAAATTCTGACTCCTAAATCTGAAAATTTTACTCCCTGAATACTCTTTACCTCTTTTTCAAATTTTCTATAATCTATCTTTTTGACCTTATCTAAAATAAAATTAATAATTTCATCGTTAGAAAGTTTTTCAATTTTACTTCCGCATTCTATACAATAAGGTTTTCCAATTCGCGCATAAAGAACACGCAAATAGTCATAAATCTCTGTGATTGTCGCTACTGTGGATCTTGGATTTCTACCAGCAGATTTTTGATCAATAGAAATTGCTGGAGAAAGACCTGTTATCTCATCGACATCTGGTTTTTGCATTTGATTTAAAAAATGTCTAGCATAAGCGGAAAGCGATTCCACATATCTTCTTTGCCCTTCAGCAAAAATAGTATCAAAAGCCAAAGAAGACTTGCCACTTCCAGAAAGTCCCGTGAAAACACTTAACTTATTCCTTGGTATTTCCACGTTTACATTTTTTAAGTTGTGGGTCCTGGCACCACGAACAACAATCTTTTTATCAAGACTTTCTTCTGTTTTTTTCTTTTTATTCTTCTCTATCATTTTTGTCATCGTCTTATAATAGCATTTATGTATTATTTTGAAAACAGATTTGTAAAGATAAGTCTTGATATTAAAGACCCAAATAAAAAACCCAAATTATTTGGGTTTTTTAAACTTATAAATATTAATATTAACTAGTCAGTCTAAGCACTGATTTCATCAGCTCCTTCTACGACAGGATTGTCAGCTGGAATTTCGCCAACAGAAGAATTTATAACTTCAAAAGATCTGATCATGTCTTTTGAGTCTTGTTTAGCTTCATCGCTATCATATTTTTCATTTTCTACAATGGCTAGCCAACCACTTCCATCTTCAGCCTTAACTTCTTGAACATAATATTCTGTATTGATATTTTCATCAACGACATGTTTGACTACGATATCTGAATTGCCTACAAACTTCACATCTTCTACCACAACTTCTGGATTAGCTTTCTTGAAAATTTCGTTAATATAATCTTCAGCTGAATATCCTCTACCACCTTCAAAAGTTATGTAAAGAGTAACATAATTATTTTCTTCAGCATCAAAAAGTTTAAACCAATTTGATTGTGAAAGAACTCCCTGAACAACTTTATTCTCTTTTTTGTG
>Ga0265294_10002241_pt1 | contig 25565 bp, 15 predicted proteins | sample MunlanPumphouse3_FD_192504 | JGI IMG/M metagenome (GOLD analysis project Ga0265294, IMG submission 192504) | Groundwater microbial communities from a municipal landfill in Southern Ontario, Canada - Pumphouse #3 | ecosystem: Environmental > Aquatic > Deep subsurface > Groundwater | place... | reverse complement strand
ACCTGATTCCCATATTTTCGTAGCAGGTGAATTATGGCAAGAGAAAAAACTTTATAAAGAAGTTCCTACCCTAATTGAAGATAGATGCAATAGCTGCGGAATCTGTAAACAGGTCTGTGCGTTCAATGCCATTACTCTCTTAGGTAAAAAGGTGATTTTCTTTAACGAATTATGTCATAGTTGCTATGCATGTGTGGAATTATGTCCACAAAAAGCCATTGAAATGAAGTTACAATTCTTAGGTGATTTGACTCATATTAAGGATGGCAACTTAACTTTCCTGGAAGCAAGATTAGAAATTGGACAGGAGCAAGCTGTTCCTCTAATTAAGAAAAGTTTTGCCTACATAAATGAAAACATTGATGCAGAAATCGGGATTATCGATTCTCCTCCCGGTTCTTCATGTCCGGTAGTTGAAACAGTCAAAAACTGTGATTATGTCATCTTAGTTACAGAACCTTCTCCTTTTGGTCTAAATGATCTTAAAATCGCAGTTGAGACTGTTCAGCTCCTCAAGAAAGAGTTCGCTATCGTGATTAATAAAGATGATGGGGAAGAGAATATTATCAAGGATTATTGCCGTAAGGAAAACCATGCTTTAATTGCTGCTATTCCTGAAAAACAATCAATTGCTGAGCTCTATTCTAGAGGTTCTCTAATCTATCAAGAAGATGCAGATTTCAAAGCAGAAATGGTTAAGATCGGAGACAAAATAGCTGCTCTGATGAAGGGGAGAAAATGAAAGAAATAGTTGTACTTTCCGGTAAAGGCGGAACAGGCAAAACCACGATAACCGCTGCTTTAGCCTATCACCTTCAGGATCAATGTATTGTCGCCGATTGCGATGTTGATGCTGCCGATATGCACTTAATCTTCTCCAATAAGATTTTAGAACAACGCAAGTTCTATAGTGGAAAAGAAGCAATAATAGATCGTGAGAAGTGTAAGAACTGCGGAATATGTGAAGAGAAATGTAGATTTGATGCGATTATTCCCTTAAGTAATTATAGAAAAGTTGACCCCTTTGGCTGTGAAGGATGTGGACTCTGTGCCAGACTTTGTCCTTACGATGCCATTGACATGGTAGATAGATTTGTTGGTGATTTCTTTATTTCTGAGATTAGAACAAATACCATTATGGTACATGCTAAACTTTTACCGGGTGGTGAAAACTCGGGTAAACTGGTAGTAGAAGTGAAAAACGAAGCTAATAAACAAGCTAAATTACTAAACAAAAAGTATATTATTGTTGACGGATCACCCGGCATAGGTTGTCCTGTAATTGCCTCCTTAAGTGGAGCCAGTTTCGTTCTTTTAGTTACTGAACCAACCATGTCAGCTTTGCATGATCTCAAGAGAATTGTTCTTTTATTACAGAAGTTTCAAATTGACGCAGGTTGTATAATCAATAAATCTGATCTCAACAGTGAAATTACTCAAGAGGTAAAAGAGTACCTTAAAGAGAATAACATTGACATGTTGGCAGAATTTAAATATAGTAAATCATTTATTAATGCAGTAAAGAGTGGACAGGCAATCAATGAATTTGATCCTTACTACACTAAGGATACTATTGCCGATGTCTGGACTAAATTAGAAAAATTAACTGATAGAAAATAACCTTCGGGAGGAAATATGAAAATAGCCGTAAGTACTGTTGGACCTAAGAAAACAGATAAGTTGGAACCACGTTTTGGAAGAGCAAACTACTTTGTAGTTTATGACACAGAAACTAAAGAATATACTCATTTAGATAATAGTGCTATTCAAAGTGCAGCCCACGGTGCCGGACCGCAAACTGCCCAGCTCATCTTTGATGCTCAAGTAGATGTTGTGTTGACAGGTAATGGACCTGGACAGAATGCTTTTCGTGTTTTAGAAACAGGAAATATTAAAATGTTTATTTGTAAAGAAGATATCTCTGCTGAAGAGGTGATTCAAAAACATTTAAACAATGAACTTAAAGCCTTTTCAAACTAAATAAATATCGTTTATAGGAGATACTATGAAATTAATTATCGCAATTCCAACAGAGAACAAGCAACTATGTGCCCATTTTGGTCACTGTGAGCAATTCGCCTTCTTCACAACTGAGAATGGTGAAATAACTAATACAGAATGGGTTACACCTCCGGAACATGTTCCCGGACTATATCCAAAATTCGTAGCTGAAAAAGGTGCTAAAGTCGTTATTGCCGGTGGAATGGGTAATATGGCTCAAAACCTTTTTAAAGAGAATAGCGTTGATGTTTATTACGGAGTTGAAGCAGATGCTCTGGAAAACATCGTTAAAACTTATCTGAAAGGAAAACTCGTAGCAGGTCAAAACCTTTGCGATCACTAAAATCTAAATTTTCTAATTAGAAGCGGGGAAACCCGCTTTTTTTGTTTTCGAAAGCTTTTTCTTTCACACGAATTTTCATGAATTAAAAAAGAAAGAGGAAGATCCCTAACACAGAATTTAAGAAAAGATGGAACCACCGATAACACCGAGAAGCACCGATAATGTAGGGTGCGTATTGCATACGCCCTCTTCCACTGAGAACGCACTCATCCCTGAGTGCATCATTGCGGTAAGCAATGAAAATCTAAAATTCCCCAGGAGAATGAATGGAAAATGCAGTAAATGAAAAGGGAAATACAGAGTTTTGGCAGACAAAAAAAAGGGCAGAAAATCTTCCGCCCTTATAAACTTGTCCAGTTCTAAATAATTTGACCATTTTTCTATTAATCCCTTTGGAAAATTAAGACCACACCCCGCCGAAATTCGGCACCCCTCTCCAAAGACCTTTCTTCGAAAGGGAAGAGGGGAATTAAGAGGTTGCGTATCAATCTTAACTCTGTGTTAGGGGTCTTTTCAATTATTAACTATTAATTATTAATTATTAATTAACATCTACTTATTAGCCAGAACTTCCACAATTCGGTGAAGTTTCTTATGGTTCTTACCATCTTTCCATACATCATCATATCCACTTTCTACATAATCAGCAGATAAAGACATAAACATAGCTTTGCCAAAGTTCTTATAATTAACAGCGCTAACACTATATTCATACCACTCTAGACCTACTAAGGCAAACTGAACATAGTCGTTTTCTGAGAAAGTATGACTTCTTGGTTCACCGGCTAACTGTTTTACAAGATAGAGATCATCGTCTTCATCTTCATCTTCATCTTCATCCCAGTAGTTGCTTTCACCTTCTAAGGATATAATTTGTGCCATTGGATTTTTTTCTAAAGACCATGTAATGGTAAAATCTTCTGTTAAATCAAATTCTTTTTCAACCACAATAGGGGTATGGGCAACAGTCATAATGTTGTTAAAATTAGTACCATTGAGCTTTAGTTTAATATTTAACACTGCACCCGGTTGAATTATTATAGACTCAGGTAATATCCACTGCCCAACAACAATGAAATATGGAAATTCTTCCTCGTCATCTTCATCGTACATCCATTCTTCAGGAATAGGGATATTTGTGTTATTGATAGTTAATTGTGCTGAAGTAACTTCTTTTTTTGAGAATATGAGAATTCCTGAAGCTTCTTCTTCTGCTACAATTGCTAAATAATAGTCAAGTTTTTCAAAGTAATTATCACTTGTAAAATCTACACCTGTAAGTGATGAGCTACTACTGTTATCATCATCACCACAACCAACTAAGCAGAATAGTGCAAATACAACGAATAAAAATAAAATAAGCTTTTTCATCGTTCACCTCACATTTTATTTAAATCTTGCGATTTATAGTATAAAAATAATATAATAAAATATTGAGGTTAGGCAAACTAAAATTAACAACTAAAAAAATGTAACTTGAGAATCTTCTTAGTGTTTTTCTGAGCGTCTTAGGGGGACGTCAGGGGATAGCTCGATGAATTATCGCATAACCATCGAGATAGAAGTGTAATACAAGGGACATTCAATGAGGTGTTGTAACAGAGGTTTATTCCCGTGTGTCTATGTGCTACAAAGGTTCAGCTTCTCTGAGGCAAAGAGAAACATGTCTGTTTAATTATAGAAATATAGATTATAGTTAAATGACTGTGATTTATCAGATCATTTAAAAACACAGCTACGAATTGTAAGATACTACAATTTTTGTTCCGTAGGAGCTACACCTTTGTAGCTATTGATATGAAAATATTTAATCGCTCCGGAGGTGCGATACATCTTCCCTTACAATTTAATTAAAATTATTGACAGATATATAAACAAAATCTAATTTTGGATTTAGTAGTAACAAGTACAAATTAAGGGAGCAAGCGTGAGAAAATTAAGTTTAATAATTATTATATTTATCGGTTTAGGAAGCTTACATTCATTAGTAACAGAAAACGCAAATCTGATGAATTTCTTTTTTGGCACAGAGAGTGAGTGCCAATATGACAAATGGGAGTCTCATATTGTAGAAGGAGTTGCTAGGGCAGGTTACAACATGTATGCTCCTTACGATAGGCAAACTCAAGGTTTCGGACAATTCACACTGCCATCAGAAGAGCAAACTACTGCCTGGGAATTGGCAGTTGACCACTTCTTTGCCGGCGAATATGAAAACGCCCAAACAACCCTTACAACTAATAATATCCCCTATACAGTGGTGAAATTTATAGACGGTAATGTTATTTATTATATGCTAAGAGAGAATCTTAATATGAGCTATCATGATGATAATGGGACGACTGCTACCTATGATGATGAACACGGTTCTTTTGATTTTGGGTGGGGTATTTTTGTTTATAAAGTAACAAATACTAATCCAGTTCTTGTTTCCGCACCTCATCCTAATGATGACTTCATTTCTCCTTATTTAGCGGTAAAAAACTTTAAAGAGCTAAATGCTCAATACTTAATGATTAATGGTAGTGGTAGGGAAGCCTTATGGAGTGGGAGTGGTGCTTATAATAATGCTAAATCTCTCTGCGATCCCACCAGAAGAAGTGAGCTTCCCTTTAATTACTTCTATACCAAGGCTTGTGATCAGATTAGAGAGGATTTTGGGCGAAGAGAATTGTCACTACAAATACATTCGTATGACTGGGATTCTCATTCGAACAAAGCAAGCTGTCAAATATCTCCTGGACAGAGTAATAGACCTGCCGGACTTCCCATTAGAGATTTCTCGGCGTTGCAAAATGATGTAATTCAAAATACTAATTATGTAGTGGTTCCTCAAGGTACAATCGGTGCAAATGAAGAGGTTACGGTAAGGGATTATTATAGTGTCTGGAATGATGAGTATGATACTGTTTATCAAGATACATTGATCGTGAGTAACGATGTTGATTTACCCGGTTACGGTGGCTCTATTCATGAGCAATATAGTACTTCCGGTTATAGCCAAAATGATGTTTTCAGTCCTTTTTTTCATGTTGAATTTGATGAGCTTCCTAATTGTTATCCCCAAACTGAAGAGATGTTCAAGTGGTTATATGGTTTTAACTCTTATACAGAAACTTGGAATTTCTCTCAACGCTATACCAAAATTGGACAATACTATCAACCTTTTATCAATAGCTTAAAGCAAGCTGTGCTGGCGTGGGTAGTGTTTGATGATGGACTTACTCCACAAGCTCCAACTAATCTTGAAAGATACTTTGGTGCTTCCGGAAACTCAGTTTCTTGGGATGCTACTTCTTGTTATGACTTTTATTCTTATGAACTGCTAGTCTCTAATGCTCCTTTAAATTTGGGTGGTTACTCAATAGTTAATAGAGATGTGGCTAGCGGATACAATTCATTAGCTTTTCCTATGACCAATTATGTTACTATTTTGAATTTGGAGATGAATCAGCAATATCATGTTGCTATAAGAACTGTTGATTATAATGGAAATATTTCAGAACTTTCGGAAGAGATTACTTTTATGACCTTACCGATTGTCACTTCTCCATATACAGTCAAAGCTACAGATACTTTCATTAAGTTATCGTGGACTCTAACCCAGCATCAGAATAGCTTGGGCTTTGATATTTATCGCAGTGAAGATGACGAAGAATTTCAACTTTATGAAAGCTATACAGACTTAAGCACTTTAATAATAGGCAGTGGACATTCAAGTTATTACTCTTTCACTGATAATAATGTGGAACTGGATACTGTTTATCGATATCGTGTTGAGGTTATGAATAATCAAAATATTAGTTCTGTTGCTTCACCTATAATGGAAGCAGTTCTTACTGAATACAAATATTTAACAGTTAATAGTGCTAAACTGACCCGGACTCTAACTTTAGGTCAAAACAGCTTAGCTACAAACGGGTATGATGATGTTTATGATCTCACCACTACTGAGATCCGCTTTGCGTGGGAAGAGGATGAGAAAACTCTTGCACGGAATATTATTGCGGAATTTGACCCGACTAGTGATTACCGAAGCTTAAACTTTTTTGTTGATTATCTGCCTGCTTCACTCAACTTCTCACTCAGTTCTAATAGAAGTACGGAACGCTTCTATATTGATTACAATAATCAGTTATATTCACTGAACTCAACTTCTGCAGATATAGAATTTCCTGCTATGAGTAGAAATTACGCCAAGTTGATTTGGGGAAATCTGCAAGCTAAAGTTAATTTCCCTGAACTTGCTAACTATGTTGCCTATCAGGGTGATACGATAGAATTAGAGTGGCAGGCGAACTACTCTGAATTGGTTTCATCGTATGATTTATACCTTAAAAATGACACTGACTCCTTGTTTATTGTCTCTGGTTTACCTGCTACCCAAACTTCTTATCAATTTGTGAATAACCACGATCAGAATTATCGGATGATTGATTTTATGGTTCGCGTTCATTGTAGCGATGGCGAGATAATAGATTATAAATCTGACAATAAATTAGTTTTGCAATCTCAAATTGAGAGTATAAGTTTATTTGCAGAAGAGTCTAATTATCTCTTTGCTTATCCTTTTGTTGCTGATTATAATATTAGCCAATTAGCAGATTTTCAAGCTTATAACTTTGTCGGAGGTGCGTTTGCTGAAGCAACTACGCTTAATGCAAACAGTAGCTTTTTCATCTCTACCAGTAGTGATGTTGAACTATTTCCTGCAGGTAACCCAATTCTGGAAGACACTCAATACCTGCTTAATAGCGGCTGGAATATGTTTAGAAATGTCCACCCATTTGATTATTCTCTTAAGGATATTATGTTTGATAGAAATAATAACATTATGAGTTTTAGAGCTATTCAGGAAAGTGGTGCCATTCTGCCTGTAATTATGGGAATAAGAGATGGCAGCTACACTCCTATTCAGACGCTTAAAGCTTATGAAAGTGCCTTCTTGTATAAGTTGGACAATCAACTATTGAACATCAGGTTCAAGCCTAATAACGAGGGAAAAGATAGTCATATAATAGAACCTGAACTTTTCTTCACGATTGAATTTAAAACCACAAGCGGTTCCCATGATGAGCTGACTATTGGCTACCATTCTAATCTGACCCCCATGATTGATAACTATTATGATTTTGTAAAACCTCCACTCAGACCTACTTATGGTATTACAGAAGCGTATATTGTTCCGGAAGCACCGCTGGTTAACTATTTTCCAAAGATGCACACCAAACTTAGTGAACCACCGACTAATGATTATCATCCTTGGAATATAGCCTTTACCAACACACTTAATGAACCGGTGCAAGCCAGAATTAAAGCTACAAACAGTGTAGCAGATTATGCAGTTACTCTTTATCATGGTGGTAACTCTTATAGACTTGGTGAGCGTTTTGTAACTCTCGTAAATACTTCTCAAAGTGGCACTTATGAAGCTCAACTAACTCTCTTTAATGCTACCGATAATAGCGATAATGAAGTTGTGCCTGTTTCTGATTTCTTAGTTTCACCTAACCCGATTAGAGATTTTGCTAAGTTCTCTGTTAAGAACAATAGAAGCAACAAATTTGATATTACAGTTTATAACCTTCGTGGACAGAAAGTTAAAAGCTTCAAAGTTACTGATTGTAAAGATGCTAATACTTCTATCTCGTGGAACCTAACCAATGACAACAATGAGAAAGTCAGCTCCGGAGTTTACTTTGTGAAATACCAAAATGGAAAACAAAATGAGTTAAGAAAAATCTGCGTAATGAAATAAAAGAAAATATTGTTGACTACTTTAGTAAGAAAATAATAGTGTAAGACTTGTGTATAAGTTGCACTATAATAGTATTTTATCAACGTAGGAGTTATAATGTATAAATCTTCGAAACAGATTCATTTTGAAAATAAAATTCTTGATCTCCTTACCGGAAATGCCTTAGAAATGACAAAAAGCATATTCGAAGATGAAGAGATTCAAGCACTCCAGGATTATTGTAATAATGTCTCTATTAAGAGATTAGGTTTCAATGATCACGGACCTGTTCACATGAGAAAAACAACCCTTAATGCCATAGTAATGTTTAAACTGCTTTCCGATAATGGAATAAAATTTAACTTAGAAACAGAAGGACTGGGCAAGGCAGAGGATTCTCTTATCGGTGTGATCTTAGCTGCTCTATTTCACGATTTTGGTATGTCCATAGCTCGTGAAAATCATGAACTGATGAGTGTGCAATTAGCTTTGCCTTACATCAAGAAATATCTAGAACCCCTTTATTCGCAAGGAATGCTCAAAACCAAGATGGCTGTTCAATCAATTGCTGTTGAAGGCATTTTCGGACACATGGGGACGCAGCGTATTCACTCTTTAGAAGCAGGTTTAGTGTTAATCGGCGATGGTGCTGATATGGAACAAGGAAGAGCAAGAATACCTATGTTATTGGCTTCAGATCCCAAACCGGGAGATATTCATAGAACCTCAGCCAATGCAATAAAAAGAGTTAGATTTGAAAAAGGCGAAACCAAGCCGATTGAAATAAGAGTAACAATGACAGCATCTGTAGGATTCTTTCAAATAGAAGAAGTTCTTTTTCCCAAGATTCTTAAAAGTCCTGTCAAACCATACATAGAACTATATGCAGGAGTAGAAGGAAGAGAGTTCTTAAAGTACCTCTAAATAATTAATTATGCCTAAACAAATAAAATATATTACTAAAAGAAGAGTAGGTTTTACCCTTCTATTTTTGGCGATAGTAGGAATTCTAGTAACCTTGTTTATTTATCACCCACAACTGGTTACTATATCATCTATCTGGGCTGTCTTGTCTGCTATATCGGTGATTACCATAACTGCAGTGATCATAATTGAAAGAAAGAATAGTGCTCATACTTTTGCTTGGCTCTTAGTTCTTCTGTTTCTTCCCGGTGTGGGGATATTCTTCTATTTAATTCTGGGACGTAACTTTAGAAAACGTAAAATGTTCTCCGATAAAGAATTAAAAGATAGAAATGAGTTTAAAGGTGTGTATGAGTTTCTTAATCATGGTTATGAAGATAAAGGACTCTTTCAGTTGCCTTTAAGTTATAAAATATCATCTCTTCTAAAGAATAACAGTAAAGCCTTCTTGAGTGAAAGAAATTCAGTTGAGATTTATCCTGATGGCGAGAAGCTCTTTCCTATAATGTTCGAAGATTTAAGGCGCGCTAAGAAGCACATTCATTTAGAATATTTTGCCTTTGCTAATGATGAGCTTGGTAATGAATTAAGTGATATTCTTATCAAAAAAGCAGAAGAGGGCGTTGATGTCAAATTGATTGTTGATGACGTTGGCTCTTGGAAATTTAGATTCAAATTGGGTAAAAAATTAAATAAATTAGGAGTTAAATGCTACTACTTTAATAAAGCAAGGCTACCCTTCTTTAATAGTAGATTTAACTACCGAAATCACAGAAAGATAACTGTTATTGATGGCACAATAGGTTTTTTGGGAGGACTCAATATTGGTGATAAATATACCGGTAGAGATAAGTATTTTGGATATTGGCGTGATACCCACATGCGAATGGAAGGTGGTTCTGTTCAAGGCTTGCAAACAGTGTTTTTGACAGATTTGTATTTTGTCTCCAATGAGTACTGCTTTGAAAAGAAATATTATCCTGATATTATCAAAGAACATAAGAAACTACCTATGCAGATAGTTACTTCAGGTCCGGATTCAAGCTGGGAGAGCATCATGCAAATATATTTCACCGCTATTACCAATGCTCGCGAAAGTATCTATATGACATCACCTTATCTTATTCTCCCCGATGGTCTTACAATGGCACTGGTTACCGCAGCTTTAAGCGGGATAGATGTGAGAATTATTCTTCCCGGAAAACCAGATCATTTAATCGTATTCTGGGGCTCAAAGTCTTTCTATCAAGAATTAATTGAAGCAGGGGTCAAGATATATGAGTACCATAATGGATTTATTCATGCTAAAACTATGGTGATTGATGAGGAAATTTGTTCCATTGGGACTGCTAATATGGATATTAGATCCTTTTTGCAAAACTTTGAAATCAACGGTATTATTTATGATCATGACACTACAGTAAGCATGAAAAAACAGTTTGAAGAGGATATGTCTAAATCTAAACTTATTAAGTTAGAAGATATTAATAAACTGGGATTTTTCACTAACCTGAAGATTGGTTTAGCAAGGATGTTTGCTCCAATTCTGTAGGGTGCGTATTGTATACGCCCTCTTATTTTAGCACAAAGACACAAAGAAGAAAAAGAACTAAAAATGAAGAGTGAAAAGTGAAAAGTTGTGGTATTGCTTCGCAATGATGATTGAAGAAAAAGAAGATATTAATAATCTTAGGGGTATCCCTTGTGGGTACCCAATATCAACTGATTAAACAATTAAACATAATAATTCTTGAAATCAGTGGATAGATTCCTCTTTATTATCAAATTCTAAGCAAAAAAAAAGAGGCTTAACAGCCTCAAAAACTTATGCTTCTATTTTTGCAGGATCTATACTCTTGCATACCTTACAAACCATTATAGTTTTATCATCTTTTTTAACTTCATGAAGAAGTTTAACGCCTGTTCTTCCACATGAAGGACAAGTTCCTCGTTTCTTCTCAATATTCTTTCCACGGAAGTTCTTAGCCATTGTTGCTCCTCATTTAATGTGATTTATTGTTCAATAACTTCTTATCACCTAAATTAGTCAAGAAGTATTTCGAATAAATACCTAATTGCTTATTTCTAATGAGATTCAAAGTGATAACAGTCTTAACTTTACACAGTTATTTGAGGGGTAGAGTTAAATTTTACAATCGGAAACTTATAAAAGCAAAGCTATTTGTTTATAACTATTTAGATTATAACATTAATAAACTTTGTAATTACAGAAACTTTGTTTATACTATCTAAATACGTTTGAGAAAGAGGTCATCATGAAAAAATGTATAATTATTGTGGCAATGATTTTGATTGTATTAATGATAAACGCTAATGCTGTTAACTACAAGATTCCTCAAGTTTTAGTAATTCAATCTTATCACAGTGGCTATCTCTGGACAGATAATGTTAACCAGGGGATAAGTACTACACTGAAAAAGTATAACAGTAATATTAGAATTAAAACTGAGTATCTAGATACTAAAAGATTTACAACAGAAGCTTATATTAAAAGTCTCAAGGCTATGCTTGAGTTTAAATACACTGATGTCGAATTTGATGTAATTATTGTTTCTGATAACGATGGTTTTGAGCTGGTTAAGAAAGTCCGAGAATCTTTATTTACGGATATTCCTTTAGTGTTCTGTGGTCTTAACTTCTTTGAAAGATCACAATTAGGTAATTTAACTAAAGTAACCGGTGTTACAGAAAAAAACGACTTTCTTAAGAATTTTGAGTTAATTAAGAAAATTCATCCTAATGTTGAAGAGATATTAGTAATCAATGATCTTACGCTAACAGGAAAACTTAACAGAATGAACTTAGCTGATGATATTAGAAAGTTTCATGATGATGTAAAGATTGAGATTATTGATGATATTTCTTTGCCTAATTTGCAAGAGAAACTTCGTAATTTAAGTTCTACTACAATTGTTCTTTACTCACACTTTTTTAAAGACAGTCAAGATAGATATTTTGACTATGATGAAAGCATTCTTCTGGTAACAGAAGCTTCCAATGTTCCTGTTTATATTACTAATGATTTTAGCTTGGGCTATAATTCTGTAGGTGGTTTTTTAAGAAGTGGGTATTCACAAGGTGAAAGTGCTGCCAAACTTTCTATTAAAATCCTTCAAGGTGAAGATCCTGATAAATTGAGTATTATTGATATTAGTCCTAATAGTTATTATTTCGATTATGGCGTTTTGCAGAGATGGGGAATAAGCATAAACCAATTACCTAAAGATTTTCAGCTTATTAATTACGAACAATCATATTTTGTAAAGCACAAAGCACTAATCATAGAATTCTTAATCATTCTAACACTTTTATCAGCTATTATTATCTGGTTAATAATGACCTTAATCAAGAAGAATAAGCTTAAGAATGACTTCGAGAAATCAAACAAATCACTGAAAAGCCTCAAAGCTAACTTAGAAAATCTTGTTCAGGAAAGAACTTCAGATCTAGAGAACGAACGAAACTTTATTAATAAAGTTCTGGATAATGAAGAAGCCCTAGTTATTGTCTTTAGAGAAAATGGAAAGATAGCAAGGACTAATAAATACACTATAAACAACTTAGAATATCAAGAAGATTCGCTTCTACAGCAAGATATTTGGACTCTTCTAGATAATGCAGATGATATTGTTGAGTTGAAAGAGTATATCGCGCAATTTAAACAGAATTCCAGCGAGTTAGTTAAGCAACTGAAGATGATTAGTAAAAGTGGCAAAATAATCATGATTGATGCTATTTTAAACTCAATTTATATTAATTCTCAAGCCTACTTTATATTGACCGGTATTAATGTAACCGAAAAACATCTTCTCTTTAAAAGATTGGAGAGCGAAGAGAAGAGGTATCGTTCTGTTTATGAAAACACTGGTATTTCGATGATTACTGTATCTCATACCGGCATGATCACCATGGTTAACAAAGAGTTTGAATCCCTAAGTGGTTACACCCGTGATGAGATGTTGAATAAGATGCAATGGCAAGCTTTTGTTGATGAAGAAAGCAGACTTATGATAATGAATAAGAGGGAGTTAAGACTCCAAAATATGCTTCCCTTTACAGAAACTTATGAAATCAAGATAATCCACAAAAAAGGATTTGTTTTAGATGTTATGCTGAATGTAGTCATGATCAAAGATTCTAATGAAATCATCTACTCTCTTACTGATATAACTGCCCAAACTGCTGTGAAAAACAAGATGAAAGACCTTCTGGAAGAGCAAAAAGCTTTTAATGAGGTTAAAAATAATTTCTTGCATGACTTCAGTAATGAGTTGAGTAATCCTCTTAGTTCATTGTACGGTGTTTTAGATTTAATTAATTATTCAACTGATGATTTAGTTAGTAACGATCATTTAGACATGTTACAAGAGATAGCACGTAAAATGCTATATACTGTTCAAGAGATGAAAATACTGCAGCTAGATGACTCCAAGAGCCACTTAGATATCAAAGAGTGTAAGCTTGATGATTATCTTGTTAAGATTTTTGAGCTTATTTTCAATGTCAGTAATATTAAAACTATTTTCTTGAAAATAGATCCAGGAGTTCATGCTTATCAATATTTCGATGACAACAAACTAATGAAGGTATTACTTGTTCTTATCATCAAGCTGGCTTTAAAGAATTCACAAGATAAGGTGTTGGTAGAGATTACTGAAGAAAACCAGACAGACTTAAAGATCTGTTTGAGCTTAATTGACGAGCCATTAACAGGAGAAAACATAATTGAAATCAGTAATGAGGGTTCTGCAAAAAGGAGAAATTTCGAATTCACGATTGATTATAGTTTTAACCTTTCAATTGTTACTAAACTCATTAATCTCTTAGAAGGCAAGATCTCTTATGATACTTTTCACAATGGCGACAGTGGTTACAGTTTTACCATTAAGAAGTTTACCGCCAATGATGTTACTCTGCATAGTAGTTCCGGTATTAAATTTGTTAACCTCGAAATAAGTGCCTTTTCAGACTCTGTGCCTAAGCTAAGTAAGTCAGAAATAGAGGCTATTTATCCATTAAAAGTCCTTATTGTGAATTATAGCAATATGAACAACGCTGTGCTTTTTAGAATCTTAGAGATGCTAAATCAGAAGGTTGAAGTTTGTCTTCCTAAGCAAGAAGTAAGAGAGTTGATAAACAGTTCTACTTATGATTTGATCTTCTTTGATCACAATCTAGTGAGTGTTAATAACATAGAAGTACTGCAAGAGATGAAAACTATGGATAATATTTATCAACCATATTTGGTGAGCGTTAACGCTAAGATACAATATGATGGTGGTCAGATGAACTCTAATCCAGATTATATACTCTTCAATTGTGAGTTACCTGAATTACTAAGTATCAGAGATATAGCCTCAATTATAGAGAGAGCAACAGAATTTAAAAACAGTAAAATATAAGATATTTCAGCTAAAAGAAAAGCAGGAACTTGTTACCAAATTCCTGCTTTTTATTATTGTTTAGTAATTACTTATTTGTCTTCAGCCATTTTGACATAGCTTTCATATCTTTCGTTTACCCATTTTGTAAGTCCTTCACGGAAAGCATCAACTTTATCAGGGAAAGTTCTGCTAAGTGAATTGTATCTTCTTTCGTTTTCTACAAACTCAACAGGATCAATAGTAGGTTTCTTGCAGTCTAACTGTAATGGATTCTTGCCTTCAGCTTTAAGAGCAGGGTTGAATCTATAGGTTAACCAATAACCTGAATCTACAGCCTTTTTCTCAATCTTTTGAGCTTCTGCCATATTAATACCATGGTTAATACATGGAGCATAGGCAATAACTATTGAAGGACCATCATAAGCTTCAGCTTCTTTGATTGCCTTAATCGCTTGGTCTCTACTATGACCCATAGAGATTTGAGCAACATAGATGTAACCATAACTCATGAACATCTTACCAAGGTCTTTTTTGTTGGTTGTTTTACCTGATTCGGCAAACTTAGCAACAGAACCTAATGGGGTTGCTTTAGAAGCTTGACCACCGGTATTTGAATAAACCTCAGTATCTAATACAAGAATATTCATATTCTTATTTTGAGCTAGTACATGATCTAATCCGCCGTAGTCAATATCGTATGCCCAACCGTCTCCACCAATTCCCCAAACAGATTTCTGTAAGAAGTATGATTGAAGTTCAATAATCTTTTGAATCATTGGTTTGGTTTCTTTTGTAGCTTTTTCTAAAAGAGCAGGTAAGTGCTTTCTTAATGCGCTAACATTATCTTTAGCAGCTTCATCTACACTTTCCCAATTCTCTAAAGCATAATTGACATTAGCTATAAGGTCTTTGTCTTTGAGGGTAGGAAGAAGTTTTTCAACATTATATTTCAACTGTTTTCTATTAGCGTTAACAGCTAATCTGTAACCATAAGCATACTCAGCATTATCTTCAAAGAGAGAATTAGCCCAAGCAGGACCATGACCATCTTTGTTTTTGGTGTAAGGGATAGTTGGGAAGCTTCCTGCCCAGATTGATGAACAACCTGTTGCGTTAGCTATCATCATTCTATCACCGACTAATTGAGTAAGAAGTTTGACATAAGGTGTTTCACCGCAACCGGCACAAGCACCTGAGAACTCAAGGAGAGGCTGTTTGAACTGAGAACCTTTAACTGAATCAACTTTATAATCACCAAGAATATCAGTTGGTAATGATTCGAAGTACTCATAGTTAGTTTGTTCGCCAATAGCTCTTTCATCTTCAATAGGACTCATGGTTAAAGCTTTACCCGGACATTCAAGAATGCAAGCTCCGCAACCTTGACAGTCATCAATATAAACTTGGATTTTGTATTTGTGTTTTACATCACCCTGACGTTTTTCCATCATTTCATCAAGAGTTACAAATGTTTCCGGAGCATTGTTGAGCTCTGCAACCGGAATTAATTTAGCTCTGATAGCAGCGTGAGGGCAAATCATTGAACATCTGTTACATTGGATACATTTTGTTGAGTCCCAATGAGGAACAAATGGTGCAACACCACGTTTTTCAAGAGCTGCAGTACCACTTGGGATATAACCATCAAAAGGCATGTGAGAAACAGGGATTGTGTCACCTTGTTCTCTCATAATTGGTTCAATAATATTTCTGGTAAATGCATCTGCATTGTCCGGAATAAGTTTTTTGTTTTTAATATGATCAGCAATCATTGCTTTTGGTACAGCGATTTCCACTAAAGCTTCATCAACTTTATCAACAGCGAGGATGTTCATGTTAACGACTTTTTCCCCGTTTTTGATATATGATTTTTTGATAGCTTCTTTAATTAGAGAGATAGCTTTAGCTTTAGGTAATACTTTGGAAATAATAAAGAAAGCAGCTTGCATAACTGTATTAATTCTGCCGCCGAGACCAACACTATTGGCAATTTCTAAAGCATCGATATTATAGAAACTAATCTTTTTCTCAATAATAGTTTTCTGCATTGCTTCTGTTAAGTTAGCAAAAACTTCAGCATTAGAGAAACTTGAGTTTAATAAGAATGTTCCACCCTCTTTAATTCCTTCTAAAACGTCATAACGACCGATGAAAGCAGGATTGTGGCAAGCTACAAAGTCAGGAGTGTCAACAAGATATTGAGCTCTGATTTTTGATTCACCAAATCTTAAGTGACTACGAGTGATACCGCCTGATTTTTTAGAGTCATACTGGAAGTAACCTTGAGCATTAAGATCAGTGTTATCGCCAATGATTTTAATAGAGTTCTTATTAGCACCAACAGTACCGTCTGAACCTAAACCCCAGAATTTACAGCTAATAGTATCAGCAGGAATTGCATGAATAACATTGTTTAATGGCAATGAAAGGTGAGTTACATCATCATTAATACCTACTGTGAAACCATGGAAACCCTTCTTGTCAAGGTGGTCAAATACTGATTTAACCATGCCTGGATTGAATTCTTTTGAAGATAGACCGTAGCGTCCGCCAATCATGAAGATATTTCTTCCTCTAAGAGCAGTAGCAACGTCTAAGAAGAGTGGTTCACCTACTGAACCCGGTTCTTTAGTTCTATCAAGAACAGCAATTTTGGTTACTGTTTTAGGAATTGCATTAATAAAATGATCTACTGAGAAAGGTCTGAATAAACGAACTTTTACTAAGCCGTATTTCTTACCTTGTTTGTTTAAATATTCAACAGCTTCTTCGATTGTTTCACAACCTGAACCCATTGCAATAATAATAGAATCAGCATCCTTAGCACCAACATAGTCAAAGAGATTATAATCTCTGCCAACTACTTTTGATACTTTTTTAAGATAATCTTCCATGATGCCAGGTGTATCTGCATAATGCTTGTTTGTTGTTTCTCTTCCTTGGAAGTAAACATCAGGATTTTGAGCACCGGTTTTAACTCTTGGTCTTTCAGGATTTAAAGCGTTAGCTCTGAATCTTTCGATATATTTTGTTTCTACTAATGAAGCGATTGTTTCATAATCAATAACTTCTATCTTTTGAATTTCATGAGATGTTCTAAAGCCATCTAAGAAAGTCAAGAAGGGAACGCTACTTTTTAAAGTTGCTAAATGACTGGCAATACCGATATCCATAACTTCTTGAATTGAGTTACAGGCTACTATTGCAAATCCGGTGTTTCTTGCAGACATGATATCAGCATGATCACCAAAGATTGATAATGATTGAGCAGCAAGTGATCTTGCAGTTACCCAGAAGTTAGTTGGAAGCATTTCTCCGGCGATCTTGTGCATGTTAGGTAACATTAATAAAAGACCTTGAGAAGCTGTAAAAGTTGTAGTTAATGCACCAGCTGAAAGGGCACCATGTACAGCACCTGCTGCCCCACCTTCTGATTGAAGTTCTGCTACATCAACTGTTGTTCCGAATACGTTTTTCTTTCCATTTGCAGACCATGCATCTGTTAATTCACCCATTGAAGTTGATGGGGTAATAGGATAGATTGCAGCAACTTCACTGAAAGCATACGCTACATGAGCAGCAGCTGTGTTTCCATCCATAGTTTCTTTCTTAAACTGAGCCATGACACACTCCTTAATTTATATTTTTTTATGTGTATTCTAATTACTTCTAACATTGAAATATATACCCATATTTATGTCAATAAAAGTTTCTCTATTGACTAAGATTCTTTAATCTTTAGGAGAAAAGGATAATTAGCAATTAGCAATGAGCAATTAGCAATTAGCAATTGAAGAAAAAACCCCTAACACAGAGTTACACAGGAGTCTTCGCTAAAGCTTCGCCATCCCAGGGAGGGTAAGAGGAGTTTCACAGAGTTTTAAGAGGAAGAAAGAAGAAAGACAGAAGAGCTCTTCTCAAAGTTCCATTTCAAGGATTTAGGGGCTAAAAAAGGGTACCACAAAGGATACCCTATAAAATCTTTCAATTGCTAATTGCTAATTGCTCATTGCTAATTGATCTTATTTCATCATCAAAACTTTCTTAGTTACCCTTGCTCCATCACTTTGCATAACCAGATAATAGACACCTGATCCCACGCGGTTACCATGGTTATCTCTGCCATTCCACTGGGTTAGGTTGCTTCTATCACTTTGTGAAGTTGTTGTAATATCTCTAACTAATTGTCCTCTTATGTTATAAACCTTTAAAGATTGATTATTACTCTTACTTTTAAAGGTAATATTGAGGTTATCAGAGAAGGGATTAGGGTAGGCAGAAGTGATTTCTAAAGCACTTTCCACATCATGATTCTGATTAGAAACAACATTAAACTCAAGCTCATATTCATCAGTTGTAGTTTCCAAGCCCTCTTCATCAGTAGCGATGATTTGGTAGCTAATGTTGTTTTCAACTTCATTATTATAAGCAAAATCCCATTCCACACTATAGTAGTTGTTCTCTAAATGTTGGAAGTCCACGCTATCGCTAACACCATTCACGGTAAAAGCTAATTGCACTCTGGATAAATTGTTGTTTGGATCAGTTACTTGGCAATGAAGAGTAAGTGGCAGCTCATTAGAAGCTATTTCTTGAATTGGCACAAAGTTAATCACCGGAGGGACATTAATGGTATTTCCTATATAAATAAACTCAAATGGATCTGCTTTTCCGATGAAGGGATAATCCTCTGAATTCCCGGATTCATCTGCAGAGTGGAGATAATACTGCACTAAAGCATTGTTATTAAAGCCACTTATATTAGCACTCCAAGTTGAGCCTCCAAGATGAACTAAGTTAGTCTGCTGCCAGTTTGTTTGTTCAGCTGTTTTATAATAGACCAAAGTAGAATCTGCATAAATACTCTCGCCACTAAGTGAAATGATAGTAGCTTCCAAGCTGATTACACTCTCTTCAACTTGTCCAAATAGAGGGTAATGCTGAATCGAAAGCATATCTCTAGCCGGTATTTCATGGGTTCTACAGTGCAAAGCATCAGTTGATTCCCAGCCATTATAAGTGTTGTTTAATACTCCAAAGACACGATAACCCGGCATGGCAGCTTCATAAGTTGCTAAGGCTTCATCATCCCATTGACTACCTGTTTGCGGAACAAATACGCGATCATTTAAGATTAAAGAGTTGCTGTAAGGTTGGTCGTTAGGAGTATAAACTCTCACCACTTCATAAGGGTAACCCCATGAACATAGTGTATTTGCGAAATATTCAGCTACTTCTTCCAAATCATTATATTGAGGATGGGAAGTAGCAACTTCTCTGATCAAGATTTTGTCTACAGCGAGAAACTTACCCCAACAATCAACATGGTCAATATAAGTGTTATTTGGGTCTTGCACCACGATATAATTGGTAATTCCCATATATTGATTCATAGTAGAATTCACTAAGTTTTGATTATTACTATTCTCAGTATAAGCTATATGTGAAGCTGCTGCAATACCATAGCCATCAGTCATGAAGTTTCCGCCGGTTTGCTCAATATTCATAGCATAGTAGGGGTAATCATATTCTGTAGCAAAGGTTTGCGGAAAGAGATTATCGTAGGGACGCGGACGGTTATATTCAAAATCCAAGACACTTAATTCGTTGTTACTATTCACGATGTACCAAGCAGTGAAGTCTCTTGTCCAATAAGAATCAGTATTTGCATATATAAAGGAAAGATTCTCAGAGTTGACACCGGCAGCATTGAAGCTATTAGTCGCTTGATTCTCTTGAGAAAGGTTATTCACAATGCAAACCACCTCTATCTCTTGAGAAAGCTGGGCTACAAAAGCAGTAGGAATGCCCAGCGGGTAGCGAATTAAAACAGCTGAAGAGCGTTCAAACTCTGCAACTGCACGTACCGGTGAAGTTGGTGGATCAGTAGGGTTTATGCGTTGGTTTATATCTTTGGCAAGCTTGTCTGTATCTGTCCAAACAAACTCATCAATCATTAAATTATCAGCCCAAAGTCCTAAGCTAATAACTAATAATAGCAGTATGAAAACATACTTTGTTGCTCTTTTCATTTGTTACCTCATTTATCTATAATCACATCATTTAATCTAGTTTAGTAACATTTCTCATAAATTAAGTAAAATGTCAAGATGTTTTTCAGCATCAAGAGACACAAAGGCACAAAGAAGTGTTTAGACTAACTGCAGCAACCCAAAGAAGTGGCACACCGTTCCGCCTAGCACAAAGATATGCCAAATAGGGTGATGGTAAGGAAGCTTTTTCCAAGCATAGAAGCCTACGCCTGCAGAATAGCAAATTGCTCCGATTCCCAGCCAGACAAAGAGTGAAGTGGGCAGTACTTTTATCATCCAATAGAAGAAAGCAACAAAGAGCCAGCCCATAGCTAAATAAGTGATGTTGGTAATATGACTAGACTTCCCTAAAGTAACACCTTGCATAGTAATACCGTAAATTGTAATCCCCCAAACAAGTCCAAAGATTACCCAGCCCAGAGCATTATTCATGGCAAAAGTAATTGGCGTATAAGTGCCGGCAATAAGGAGATAAATAGAAGATTGGTCGAAGATGGAGAAGACATCTTTTGCTTTTTTGTGGGTAAGACTGTGAAATAGGGTAGAGGAGAGATAAAGTGAAATTGAGCCAAATCCATAGATGGCATAGCCAACCACCATAAGCGGTTGATTCATAATTACAGCTTTCACGATTAGAACTATCATGCCGGCAATGGCAAGAAACATGCCTAGCCCATGCACAATACTGCTAAATATCTCTTCCCCCAGAGATTGGTGTCCGGAAATAGGGTTTTCATCATGCATGAAAAGAGTCCTCCTTAATCAGATTCTACTTATTCTTTAAATGTTCAATTGCCAATGTCTTGACTAAGAAAGATTTGTCCTTCTTCATAGTTTTTAATTTCTGTCGTGCCTGCTTAGAATCAATATTCTTCAGAGCATTAGCCACAGTGAACCTAAGCTTCTCATTAGGTGAGTTAATATGTTTCACAAGATACGGAATATGCTTATCATCTTTATAATTTGCTAAGGCAGAAATACAGGCAGAAGTGTACTTTCCTGCATCGTAAAAGGTGAGAATAAAAGGTATATATTCGGTTAATTCTAAAGTAGAAACTAAAGAGATAGCATTCTTATTAGCCAAACTATCTTGTTCCATAAGCGAATCAACTAAGCGATATTGAGACTTAACGCTTTGCTCAAAGAATTCATTAATTGCTCGATATTCTTTAGTATCACGCGTATTCATTTTATTGCTAATTATGTATTCTGCCGATTCATTTGCTCTATTTAACAAGATTTCGCGAGCTCTTCTGACGCGATTAATCACATTACCTACTTCCCACTCTGAAGCATAACCAAAGATGGTCTCTATGGCTGCCAAACTATCTATATCTGCCGAGAGCTGAACCACTTCTGACCTCTTACCCGGTTCTGTTGCATAGATACCTGAATCAACACCTATGCCGTAAATTCCTTGCTTCCAACTACTGCTGTCTTGCATTGTTTTAAAAGGATAATAGTCTTTTCCTGCACCATCTAAAAAGAGTCCGATACTGCCTGAACTGCGGGCAATTTTACCAAAACCATAGTTGCTGTTGACAGCGTTTTCATAGCGATCATCGCCTGCTTTATCTATAAATATACCAACAGAATTAGTGATTCCTAAGCCGTTTCCACCTTCAATAGAGTAGTGGTCATTGCCCGAACCATCAATGAAGATACCCACACCAAAGTCATGTCCTGCACCTTGTCCCGGACCATGCTTGGAGTAGTAACTGTCTTCACCGCGCTGATCATAAAGAAGCCCACCGGCAAGATGAATCCCCGAGCCTTGTGGATAGTAAACAGCATTATAACTGTCATTTCCGTCATTATCTATCAGAATGCCGAGTCCATACCAATAGCCCACGCCTTGCGCATAAACTCCACCCATATATCTGTCATTGCCCTCACGATCTATTAAAACGCCAATTCCACCCGCAAAGTCAGGACGCATTCCAAATCCCATTCCTTGCCCCATACTGCGGTAATCATCAGGCACTAAAGGAGCATGAAACTCTAATGTTCCACAGATATAACTGTCGCTTCCGCCTTGATCTAAGAGCAAAGAAATACCCCAACAGGAGGCAAAGCCTTGTCCGTATTCACCTGTAATATAGGTATCATTTCCACTTTTGTCAAGCAGTAGGGAAGAGCCAAAGAGAGCAGCCCCCAGCGAGAACATTTCAGCTTTATAGTAGTCGCTTCCACCATAATCGATAAATTCTTGAAAGCCTAATTTAGCGGAAAATGCTTCATCTTTTGCCATATAAATATCATCACCACTCATATCGTAGGCGAAGGAGAAACCAAACTTAGCAGAAAAGAGTGAGGATTCGGAGCGATAGTAATCGTTTCCATTGGCATCAAAGAGGAAGAACATCTCTTGGTTGTTGTTTTCAAAAGTGTAAGAATCATTGCCGGCAGGATCGATTATGGCAATTGCGTTGTTGATTATATGCTGATCATCATAGATGCTGCCGATGATTATTTCACCGCGCGGGGTAGAGAATTGCTGACTCTCCTCTGTCCAGATTATATGATCCATATTGTTGAGAATGAAATCTTTAAGAGAATTTATTACGAGCTTCTTAGAGAGATAACTCTTCTTCTCAATAATCGCAGGTTGGTAAAAGAGATACCAGTTTATTTTCTTGGCAATTTCTTCTATTTCAATTGCAGTGTAAGGGGTTAGCTCATCATCATAATCTTGCTGAGTAAAGATGTTATTAGTAAAAGCCAGCATTAGCTCGAGTTCGGCAGAAGTAAGGTTAATAAACATGTGGTCAAAATGCACCTTTTTAATGGTAAGATAGGTCTCTACTATATCTTTCAGCTGTTCAATAGTGAGAGTGTTGCGCAAACGGTTATCTGTTTTATTGGGGAAAGTAAGTTCTATATCGTTGTTATTTAAGAATTTATAAGCAAGTAAATGGAATCCTTCAGAACCCTTAATCATATCCCACTCTTTAGCATAATCAATAAAGTAGTAAGGATTATTAATTGCCTTCACGATTATGTCATTCTTAAGGTAAGTCTCATCAGACCAATCTTTTAAGAACATTAAATCTTGAGCTGAAAGAGACAGTTCTGCTAATGCTGATTCTACCCATAAGGAGTCTTGAAGGGTAAACATGTTGCAATAGGCACAAGCTATTGATAATAGTAAAATTAACGATAAAACATTCTTCATTCCTTCTTCTCCTTAAGAATTACTTCATTCTGAGATATTTATTCACATGTTTTTAAAGAATTGCAAAGTCGTCAAGGAAAGATATTGACTATTTTACAAGCATCAGATTTTATCAATTCTTAGTGAATTATGTAACTAAAATAAAAAGTATCGTTATAGATTGTGAGAAGAAAATATGGATGATAAAGAACTAGTTCTAAAAGCCCAGAAGGATATTAATGCCTTTGATGAGCTGTATAAAAAGTACTTTCCTTTGATGAATCGCTTCATTTATCATAAGGTAAGTGAGGAAGAGGTGCGTCGTGATATTGTCTCGAATGTCTTCTTCAAAGCGATGAAGAATCTGTATAAATTTAAGTATTTATATAAAGGAGCTTTCTCAGGTTGGCTCTATAGAATTGCGATTAATGAAGTTACGGACTATTACCGGAAGAACGGTAGGTCGCGTAAGTTGACAGATGAGGTAAAGCTCAATCAGGATGAAGTGTTTAGCGAAGACATTGTGATTAATTACGATACGCTAAGGGAAGGACTGAAAAGGTTAAGTGAAAAGGATCAGAATGTGATTATTCTTAGATATTTTGAGAAACTTAGTAATCAAGAAGTAGGCGAAGTGCTCGGGAAAAAAGAAGGAGCCGTCAAGGTTCAAGTTCATCGAGCCATGCAAAAACTAAAAACCATTATGATAGAATTGGAAGGGAGAGATAATGGATAAATTTGAAGAAAAGCTAACTAATCTGGAAGTTCCGGAGATTAAAGATACATTTCTACACTACGAACTTAAAGAGAAGTTAGAAAGAAAATATTTTCATCAAAAGTTTAAATTACCCTATAGAATAGCCTTTGGCAGTGCTTTAGCAATGTTTCTGTTTACCTTAAGTGTGGTGATTAAACCCGATATTGCCACTAGCATAAACTATGCGTTTACGGGAGATTCTGATAGCCAACTCGTTGCAAATTCGAAAATAGATGCTGTTACCAGTGAAGGTCCAGCTACAGACCAATGGAAGGGATTCGAAGGATTGGCAATGCTGGATAATCAGAACCCACGACTAAAGTCAGATGACCTCCAAGCTGTGAGTGATACTATTAATGATAATTCTATTCAATTCCTTGATCCTGATGACTTTGAAGAGGGAAAGGTCTATATGATTAGAAGATATAAATCACAGGATAAACAGGGTGTGATTATGATTAATGAGATGGAAGATAGAGGATCAGCACGAGGGAAAATAAGGAAAATAAGTAGGTAATTAATAGTTAATAATGGACAATAAAAAGACCTTCACACGAATTTGCACGAAGTAAAACGAATTGCACGAATTAAATACATGTTGAACTGTAGAATCGTTGATGGTTTAATCGACTGACGTTGGCAACGAGACCTCTTAAATCACGGAGTGATGATAATATAATAGGGAGTGCTCGAAGGCACTCCAAAGGAATTTTATTAAAAAAGGTTCGACCCGTCAGGGGAGAACCGGTGATAAACTAGTCAAACTATTTAGGACTGGACATGATAAGATCCTAACACAGAGTTAAGATTGATACGCAACCTCTTAATTCCCCTCATGCGGAGGGGTGTCAGTGTATTTCACTGACGGGGTGGTCTCTTAATTCCCTTCTTACTAGGAAAACATTTATTGGAAGCTCAAACTGGTACAGAAGATTATGTCGCCCTTTCAGGGCTGTTTTTGATTTTCTATTATACAAGGGGTTCGCACCCCTTGCTGACAAATGCCATCCCTTTGGGACTTGGTTCTTAATTCCCCTCATGCGGAGGGGTGGCAGTGTATTCACTGACGGGGTGGTCTCTTAATTCCCTTCTTACTAGGAACGCATTTATTGGAAGCTCAAACTGGTACAGAAGATTATGTCGCCCTTTCAGGGCTATTTATGATTTTCTATTATACAAGGGGCTCACACC
>Ga0265294_10002238_pt1 | contig 25582 bp, 23 predicted proteins | sample MunlanPumphouse3_FD_192504 | JGI IMG/M metagenome (GOLD analysis project Ga0265294, IMG submission 192504) | Groundwater microbial communities from a municipal landfill in Southern Ontario, Canada - Pumphouse #3 | ecosystem: Environmental > Aquatic > Deep subsurface > Groundwater | place... | reverse complement strand
CGCATAGTACTGCGATGAGTACTAGGAGGGTGCGCTTGAGGACCATAGTCCGGCGCAGGTTGCATTTGTGCTCCTGGTACTTTGTTGTGCCGTGCTTGTACAGGCTGGCCAGTGAGCCAATAGAACCCAGCATTGCCAATGCAATTGCTTTCCATCGCAGCGCTCGCGTGCGTTTTGGTTGCTCTTTGAGTCGGCGTACCGTAAATGACATCTTGCACAGTGTAGCGCAGGCTCTCATGTGAACAAAAACAGAATTTGGCGCGTGGTGTACGGTTGTACTTTACCCGGGAATTCGTGCTGGGGTTTGCGTCTTAGTTTTGGTACACTCTTGCTCATATGAGTCATTCCATTGTGTTTCTTGAGGTTGATGCGGAAGACGCGGCACTCGTGCGTGAGCGGTATCCCAATGCGACTATCATTGGTGAAGTGCTCGAAGGGGATGCGCTGGTGGACGCATGTAGAGATGCGGAGGTTGTTTCCTGTTTCATTTACACACAATTTTCCCGTGAAGTCTTAAACCGCCTGCCCAAACTTACACTTCTGTGCACACGCAGTGTGGGGTACAACCACATTGATTTGCGCGCCTGTAGCGAGCGAGGTATCACAGTGTGTAATGTGCCCGATTATGGTTCACATGTGATTGCAGAACATGTATTCGCTCTCCTACTCAGTACGTTACGTCACATATCGGAGGCGGATGACCGTGTGGAGTTGGGGGAGTTCAGTTATCACGGTTTGCGGGGCATGGCGCTGAAGGGCAAGACCATCGGTATCGTTGGCACGGGGAAGATCGGCTCGGTTGCCGTGCGGATCGCCCACGGTTTTGGTATGCGTATTCTGGCGACAGATCCTCACCCTAATCTCGATTTGGCGCAGATGTACGGTGTGCAGTATGTGGATAAGGCAGCACTCTTTGCTCATAGCGACATCGTTACGCTCCATGTGCCTGCATTACCCGATACGCACCATATGTTGGATGCTGATGTTTTCGCTTCTATGAAGCACGGCGTGGTGATCATTAACACCGCGCGCGGCGAACTCATTGATTCTGATGCTCTGCTTGATGCGCTCAAGGGCGGTAAGGTGGCGTATGCCCTTCTAGATGTTCTGGAACATGAGCGGAATTTCGAGGAGAACAGAGAACTCATCGGGCATCCTAATGCTATCACTACTCCGCACATCGCTTTTTACGCCGATGACAGTACGCGTAATATGTACGAAGATTGTTTTCGTTCCATTGCTCAATGGCAACGCGGAGAGGACATTGGGAATGTCGTTGCAGCGCTACAAGAAAAATGAGCAGTGTAGTGCGATTGCACTCCACACGACTCATTTCTCTTTGTGAATCGTTTCGTTTTCCTTATTTCAGCGTCACTTTTGCGCCTGCTTCTTCGAGTTTCTTTTTGATACTTTCAGCCTCTTCTTTGGATGCGCCTTCTTTGATGACTTTCGGGGCGCCGTCGACTGCAGCTTTGGCTTCGCCGAGCGGCAGTTGTGTGATTTCGCGCACAGCCTTGATCACATTGATCTTCTGGTCGCCGGCTGCGGTGATTTCTACGTCGTACGAACTCTTCTCTTCCGCAGCGTCTGCGTTACCGCCTGCTGCGGGAGCTGCGGCAATGGATACGGGTGCGGCTGCGGAGATGCCGTACACTTCTTCCATATACTTTACGACGGTATTGAGTTGCACGACGTTGAGTTTTTCGAGGGCGTCGATCACAGCCTTCTCCTCTTTCGAGAGTTTGACTGCGGTTTTCTGCTCCTCTGATGCTGCGTTGTCAGCCATGGGATAAGGGGGTAGGGGATAGGGGGTAGGATTAGGATTCGGGATTCGGGAGTGGGGATTCGGGAGTGGGGAGTGGGGATTCGGATTCGGGAGTTTTTTCTCCTGCTTCTTCCGTCGTTTCAGTCTGGTTTGTTGATGTACCTTCTGTGCTTTTCTCCTCCGCTGTTTCTTGTATTGCTCCACCCTTTTCCGCTAGCTGGTTCAGGGCTCGGGCAAAGCCGCTGAGTGGTGCATTGCACATGCTGGCGAATTGGAACAGCGGTGAGCGCACCATGCTCATGAATGTCGCGAGTAATGCTTCTCTGCCAGGCATCTGTGCCAGTTCAAGCGCCTCTTCTTGTGTGAGTACTTTGCCGTCAAACAGACCGCCGATGAGTGTGACTTGTGCATGGCTTTTGCCGAATTTGAAGGCAATTTGTGCTCCGGAAAGAGGATCATCGAAGCTGAAAATAAGGGAGACTGGTCCATCCATGTTTTCCCCCAGCGTTTCTGGTATTCCGGCATTCGCTGCTGCGATTGTAAGCAGCGTTTTTTTGGCCACCTTGAGTTCGGCACCCGCCGTTTTCAGTTGGTTGCGCAGTTCGCTGATTTCCGCAACGTTCAGACCGATGTACTGTGCCAGCATGACCGAGTTCGCACGACTCATCTTCTCGGTGAGTTCTTGGACTTGTGCCGCTTTTTGATCGCGTGAGAGGGCCATGGGCAGTTGTTATAAAAAAAGGTCTCCCGCCCGGGAGACCGGCGAGGCACACGGCACATTTCACCAAGCCGGGGCCGGATGAACGATGCTGTATGCCTCGGAGGGGATTACCGTCCCGCAACGGCGGGAGAACCCTCGGTCTTCGGACGTTGTGTGCATTATATGGGGCGCAGTGCTACCGTCAAGGAAACCTCTCACATTCTCTCTTCTTTTTGCAGAGAGTTCGGGTAGCCTCTTTCCTATGCGTATTCTTTTGCAGCGTGTTACGTGTGCCCAGGTGTCTGTTGGTGGCGAAACTATCGCTGCGATTGGCCGGGGATACCTTTTGTTCATCGCGGTCATGCAAGGCGATACGGAGCGCGAGGCAGAATGGCTGTCCCGCAAGATTGTGTCTTTGCGGCTCTTTCCGTCGGAGGACGGGCGCGTGAATGATCGTACTGTTTGTGATATCGGGGGTAGCGCATTGGTTGTGCCGCAATTCACATTGGCCGGTGATGTACGTAAAGGAAACCGTCCCGATTACACGAGTGCGGCTGATCCTGTCTGTGCCGAGAGGCTCTGCGCCTATTTTTCTACGCAGCTGATCGCTGTTGGTATCACAGATGTGGCCAGTGGTCGGTTCGGAGCGATGATGGAGGTTTCGCTGGTCAACGATGGGCCAGTAACGCTTTGGGTTACGCGTGACACATAGGAGATCGTCGGCTTTTTCCATCCTATTTACTTCCGGGGCTGTTATTCTGTTTTTTCCTATGTCTGGCATGCAGCAGGAGACCGGCCAGGTTCTCGAGCGGGTACGGGTAATGTGCCAGGGCGCCGATACGGACCGTATTCATAACGCAATCCAGCGTGCCCATGAGATCTATGGTGATGAACTGCACTGGAGCGGTGAATCGCTCGTGGCGCACGCACTCGGCGCCCTTGATGTCCTCTTGCCGTTTCAACCAGATGATGACGCTATTATTGCCTGTCTTCTGCACCATGCTGTTGGCATGCATGGTTATGATTTGCCTCTTATTGGGCGGGAATTTGGTTCTCCGGTTCGGTCGCTGGTGGGAGGTGTCCATCTGCTTTCTCATGTGACGTTGCGTAACAGTCGCTCTTCTCTGGAGGATTTGCGCACTATTCTTCTTACTGTTTCCGATGATGTGCGCACGGTGCTGATCACCCTTTGTGAGCGCAGCCATTTGCTTGATATTGTTGACATGCTGGAGTCGGATGATCAGCGGCGCATTTGCCAGGATGCTTTGCGTCTCTTCGCGCCGGTTGCGGCGCGCCTGGGTATTTACTCTCTCAAGAATTCCATGGAATCCCACGCGTTTCCTGTGTTGTATCCTGCCGATGCAGAGCGTATTCGGGAGCAAGTTTTGCACATGGAATTGCAATATGGGGAAGAACTTCTTTCTGTCAGTGCCGAGATGCAGCGCATTCTGCATGATCAGGGTGTGCATGCCGATATCATCGCTCGCAAGAAATTGCCCTATAGCATCTTTATGAAGATGCGTGAGAAAGGCATCACTTCTTTGAAGGATATCTATGATTTCTATGCGTGTCGGATCGTCGTTTCGTCTGTCGAGGAGTGTTACATGTGTTTGGGTTCCCTCCACCGTTTAGGTCGGCCGCTCAGCCAGCGTTTCAAGGATTATATTGCTTTTCCCAAGCCCAATGGTTACCAAAGCCTCCATACGACGTTGTTGCAGCCTCCCGGTGCTTCTTCCTCATTTCCTATGGAGGTTCAGATACGTACGGCGCAGATGCATCGTGAAGCTGAGTACGGCATTGCCGCCCACTGGAGTTACAAAACGTACGGTTCTACGGCGAAGGCTATGGAACATGTGCAGTTCCAGCGTATGTTGGCCACACAGGGTTTATTGGAGGAAGAGGAAGGAGAATCGCATTTTGGCGATCACATCTATGTCCTTAGTCCCAGGGGAGATATTATTGAGTTGCCTGAGGGGGCTACTCCTTTGGATTTTGCATTTCAGGTGCATACCGATCTTGGACTCGCGTTCCGGGGTGCCCGCGTGAACGGCACGATGGTACCTATGGAGTACAAGTTGGAGAATGGTGATGTGGTTGAGATTCTCAAGCACAGGCGTCCCCAGCCGTCTTCACAATGGTTCCAGCTTCTTAAGCTCTCCGCTTCGCGTTCCAAACTGCGGCGTTTTCTGTATGCACAGAAACGTCCGGCTCTGGTTGCACAGGGGCGCGCAATGGTCAATGAGTTCTTGCGTGCACGTGCATTGCCATCTCTGGATGAAGCCCTCACTCTGCTGCGTTCTTGCGATGGCAACAAGCTTTCGTACCAGCAGCGCGAAGATATCCTCATGAAAATCGGTCAGGGTTCAGAGAGAGTGTCATCACTTCTGGAACGTGTGGATGCGTTCCGTGATTTTTTACCTCAGCCTGCAGCCCGTTCTTTGGCTCGCTCCGCAGTCGGTTCGCCGATTGTGCAGCAGCGTTCCGTTGCGGTGGCCGGGGATGAAAGTGCATCTATGCCGACCCGTTTTGCAAAGTGCTGCCGTCCCCACGAAACAAATGCACGGGCGCTGGTTGGTGTTGTGAGCCGCGCAGGGATCGTCGTTGTCCATTCTGCCGGGTGCGGTATGTTGCGTAACGCGAATCCCGAGCGCATGGTGCCCGTGCGGTGGATTTGACCTGTGTCTTGCTTTAGGCAAGGAAGCTTTCGATCAGCTTCTCCACCTTTTTTTGCCATGCGAGTTGGGCATACGCTGGCTTTCCTTGTTGGTACTGCTCACGCAGCTGGGTTCGTTGTTCTTCTGACAGTGGGGCCAGGAGTGCGGCGATGTTCCGTTCCATTTCTTCTTCCGGTATTTGGATGTCTTTGTCTTCGATTAGCTGTTCTATGCCTAATCGCAATCGTAACCGTTTTTCTGCCTGTATTTGCAAATCTTTCTGCACTTCTTCTGGAGTTTTCTTCTGTGCCTGCAGCCAGTCTTGGAATTTTTTACCTTGTCTCTGTAATTGCTGTTCCATTTGCTCAATTATCGCTCCTTTTTCTTCTTCCACGAGTTCCGGCGCAAGTTCCACGACTGTTGCCTCCCGAATGGCTTCAAAGAGCTGTTCTTCCCGTCGTTTGCGTTCAATGTTCTGTTCCTGTTGCTCCATGGATCGCCGTATTCTTTCCCGGAATGCGTTGGCAGAATCAGCTTCCAGGTGCTGTTTTGCAAAATCATCGGTGAGCGCGGGTTGCTGCACTGCTTCCACTGCTTGCACTGTCACATGGAATGTTGCTTTTTTACCCTGCAGCTCCTGTGCGTGGTATTTCTCCGGAAATGTGAGTGTGAATGTTTTGCCTTTTCCCGCTTCTAGACCGATGAGTGCATCCTCAAATCCTGGGAGCAGCGTTTTACTCCCGATGACTGCCGCGTAGCTTTTTTCACGGATGCCGTGGATTTCATTACCCTCACTGTCTTGCGCCCAGAAATCCATAATGACCTGGTCGTTTTCTTTTGCAGCGCGCTCTACCTGTACAGTTTTTCGATGCTGCCTGAGTACGTACTCCACCATGCGGTCGATGTCTTTCTCATCCACTGCGGGTTTCTTGTGTTCTATTTTGATGCTATCGGGGCGTTTGACCTTGACTGCGGGTTTTTCGACGATCGTTACCTTGAGAGTGAGAGGCGTGCGGCTCATGACTTCTACTTTCGGATGGGCAATGGGATGCAGACTCTCTTTTTCTATGAGCATTTGCAGTGTTTCGGGTATGAGGTTTCGCACGGTTTCTTCCAGGAGACGGTTTTCATCGATATGTTCCCGGAGCAGTTCTTCCGGGGCTTTGCCCGGTCGAAATCCTTTGAGTTTTACATCCTGCGCTAGATTCGCCAATGCGCGGGTTTCGGCATTTTTGGTTTCTTCGCTGCCAAAACTGACCGTGCATTCAATACGGGATGCCGGGAGCCTTTTGACGGAGTGGTCTCCGGTGGTCATACGTTGCGCTTGCGCCAGTATACGAGTAATGGAGTTGCCAGGAAGATCGAAGAGTATGTGCCGATTGTTGCTCCTGTAATGAGTGTAAGCACGAACCATTTAATGCTTTCTGATCCAAGGAAGAAGAGTGCGAAGAGCATGATTAGCGTTGATACCGATGTGTTGATGGAACGGCGTATGCTCTGTTGCAGGCTGCGTTCAGCTGTGTCTGCAAAAGGCTCGCGTGTGTCCAGAAGGAAGAGATTATCCCGGATACGGTCAAAAATCACGATGGTGTCGTTCACAGAGTAGCCGATGATCGTGAGTAGGGCGGTGATGAACAGCGTGTCGAATTCGAAGGATGTTATGTGGCTGAGGATTACGAATATCCCTACTGTGACGAGGACGTCGTGCAGCAGTGCCACAACGGCTATGATGCCGAATCGCCAGGCGCTGAGGCGTCGGGGGACTTTGCGGAATGCAAACGCGATGTAGAGAACAATGGCGATGGCTGCCAGCCCCAATGCCCACAGCGAACGTTGCCGCAGGCTGGCACCGACCGTTGGGCCTATGGTCGTAAACTGGCGCTCCTCTATGCCTTCCAGCATGTTTTCCAGAGCCGAAAGGATATTGATGTGTTCTTCGTTGCTTATGTCCCGCATACGCAGAAGTGCCGTGCCGTCGCGTGTGATGTTGACGGCGACAGTTCCGAGCGGCGGGTCCATGTCCAGGCTTCGCATGGCTATGGCTACGTCGTCTTTCGTAACGTTTTCGGCCAGTGCGATTTCCATGAGAGTGCCGCCCGTGAAATCAATGCTCAGTTTCGGTCCCGGCACAAATAGGATCACCGCGCCGGTTATAGAGAGCAGCGCGGACAGGCCGAGGAAGAATTTGGCTGGGCGGAGGAAAGACATACAATGTGATTCGGGGATGTACTGTACGGAGCGTGCGGGGATTTGCCAAGTTCTTCCGTGTTTTCTTTTGTAGCAGGAATCATACCCAGGCACATCACTGTTGTCTGCGTATCCGCAATGTCCTCACCAATCCCTCTTGTTCCAGTTCCCATGAGAATTGCTCACTGAGTGGTGGTATAGGTATGTACAGCCATTCCTGCAGATTTTCTATGCCATACGGTGCTAGCAGATCTGCCAATGCCGCTTTGTCGATGTGCCCTGCAAGGTGCAGGCGTGTTGAGGGAGCTTTGCTTTCTGCAGCGAGTATTGCGGGTAGCTGAGGGTTTTGGCTCACGATGAAGTTACTCCCGCGTACCGCGGTGATGAGCAGTGTCTTTTCTACAGCGTTTCCTGACTGCTGTATGCGCCAGCTGTTGCTATGGGACATGATTGGTTCCTGCTTTTCTGCGATGCGTATATCCTGTACAGGGAACCGTTCGTCCAGGAGTGTTTTTTGCACTTCTGTTGGCACGTAGCGCTCCGCATGGCTTTGGTGCAATCGTTCCGCGAGTGTGGCTGCTGCTTTTTCGGATGCTGCGGTTCCTTCTATGGTGAGCAGCGATCCCGATGCAGGCAATTCCACTTGCAACGCTCCTTTTGTGAGGAGCGGGAGTATTTCGTACGTCCAGCTGACGTTCTCTCCAAATGCCTGCACAAACCATTGCATAGCAATGCTCTGGAGAATATTCGCTTCTTCTTCAGTGAGGTGCGTTTGTATGGCATGCCATGCCCATGCCACATTCCCGCGGATACAGGTGGCAATACATGCACTGTGTGCAGGTGCGCTCAGTGCTGGCGGCGCAGCGAAGGCTCCTACGATTTGCACAATGGTGTTCTCTGCTCGTTGTTCTATGCCTATATGGCTGCCGCTTCCCAATACTGCGGTTGTGAGTGCATTTGCTGGTTTCTTCTGCACGAGTAATGCAGTGTCCATATACGTCCATGGTGTTGTTGGTTTCTTGTTGGTACGGAGTGCGGTGTATGTTTCATTGCGTGTCAGTGGTGTGTATGTGCTCTGCAGGATATGTGCGATTGCTGCATTGGAGGTGTATGCGGTGAACGGTGGCAAGGCGATTGCGTCACTGTTTTGCGTGTTGCTGCGTACGAGTACTGCGGCGCCGACGGTTCCTTCTTCTGTTTGCAACAATGCCAAGCCTTCCGTACCGGAGGGGAGATGTGCGAGGGTTTCCGGTGAAAACCATGCTGAAAACGGTTTGAGATTCTGCTCGAGTGGTCTGTGAATAAGCAGCACGGTTTTGTCTGAAGGCAGTACGTCACTCACGTACCGGGTTTGCAGCGTGAGCATGTGTGTTGTCATGATGATGATGGCTAGTACGGCACCGCTCCCTGCAAGTCCCATGGTGATGATGGCCGCTGTGCGGATGGTTTTCATTGTGTGCATGTTTCCAGTGTGACACATCTTGCCTGTTTCTTTGCTATTGGGGGATTGCAGTTTTTCGCAAAAAAGCGTATACTGATTTGATTTTGTTCCTTCCAAACCAACACCAATATTGCAGAGTTGCGAGGGCTATGGGTATCACGTCGTACGCATTGCCCTCTCTGCTCTGAGACGACGTCGGGTGGATGAGAGGTCGCTCCTCCCGATGCATCTTTCCTCCCCATGAGCTCCGGCGCCTTATGCGCCGCGCGGTTCTGGCACGGGGACTTCGGCGGGTTCCGAGGAGAAACAAGAAACCCAATCAAGGCAGAGGATACGCAGGCTCCTCCCTGCAGTCCGCTTCTATCAACCGGCTCAGTGGCTTCCCATGTCACCGATAGCTGAGGAAGTGCGACAAACAAACACAAAAAAGGCCAGAGGTTATTTCTGGTCTTTTTTGCTGTTGCGGTTTTAGTGGTTTTTCAGCAGTTCGCTGGCTTCCGTGAGAAACGGATCCAGTTCCAGTGCACGTTGCAGTTCTGCTATACCTTCTGTTGTTTTCTGTGTGTGCAGCAGTGCTTTGCCCAGCAGCTTATGTGCCAATCCTCGTTCCGGCCAGCGCTTCACTGCTTCCCGTGCGGCCATTTCCGCGCGTTCATTTTCTTCCAGTACCAGGCTGGTTTCCACCAGGCCTTCAAAATCCTCCAGATTGGCATCTTCCTCCTGCACCAGCGCGGCGTACTGCAGAGAGGCGAGAGCGGTTCTGTTGCCGCGCAGCGCCTCCCGTGCTAATTCTCGTCTGGCATCGGCTTGTGGCTCAAAACCGTTGGCCACAGCGTATTCCAGGAAGATGAGGGCATTCTCCGTTTCCCCTGTATCGGCGTATGCCCTGCCAAGGAAGTACTGGATTTCGGGTTTCTGTGGATCGATGGCGTATGCCTGCTCCAGCGATACCACAGCCTGCGCCGGACGTTCCGTTGTGAGTTCGCAGTATCCCTGCACAATCCATGCGTCGCGGTAGTCCTGTTCTTGACTTGTGACTTGGTGCAACAGAGGCAGCGCCAGTTCACATTCTTGTACTTGTGCCAGTGCCCGGGCGAGTAAGGTAATGAGGTGTTCCTGGGGGCTCTGATCGAAGAGTGCGTATTCGTCGTATGCCGCAAGCAGCGTTCTTGCGTTGCTGCGCAGTACCGGTTCCCAGCCATTAATTACCAATGCCAAATCCTGTTTTGTTGCATCGTGGTTTCCCTGTACCAGATTGATGAGTGCCAGTCCGTAATGTTTCTGCGGGGAATCTTCTGCGTCTTGCAGTCGTTTGCGTGCACGCACCAGTTCCCCTGTGCGCAGGTCTACAGTGCTTTCGAGCAGCAGTATATCCTGCTGTCGCGCTCCTGCGTTGCGCATTTTGCGAATCGTGTTTTTTACGCCATCCATATCCCGGCGTTGGAGTTGCGCCTGTGCCAGTTTGCGCAGCGCGGGGAGGTCGCCTCCTTCCTCCACTGCGAGTACATACTCTGCCTGTGCCCCTGCCCAGTCGCCGCGCACAGCGAGCAGATCTCCCTGGCGCAGGTGCACGAGTGCTTTATTTCCGGTTGCTGCAGTGATGTTGTTCCCTGCGATCGCCGGCACGCCGGTTGGTGTCTCTGTTGTGATGGGCTCTGTGTGGAGCAGGTCTGTTGACTGTGCGAGTTGCCACCATAAAAAAGCGAATAGCGCTGTTGCACAGAGGAATGCAAGGACGATTGGCGCTGCAAAACGGAAAGGCAGTTTCACGGTGTGATAGCGTAGCAGCTTGGGTTGCAGCAGGGTAGCAAGGAGGGTTCACGTTCTTCTATTCTTCCTGTTGCGTTTCCTGAACGCTTGGGCTCAATTCACCATCGTCGCTCTTGGTGATGCCCCCTGTTTTCTCTTGTGCTGCGGCTTCTGCAATGTGTTTGGGCAGGACGGCATCCACCGCTCCCCAGTGTGCTTCCCCGTCTTCTGGTAGCAGGATTGTTACCTGGTCGCCGACTTCCGCTCGATAAAATGTTACCGATGCCAGGAGCACACGGTATGTTTTGCCCTGTGCCAGTACTTTATATTGGCCGTCTTCCTGAATGAGCACGCCCACGATGGATTTGCGCGGGACGGGTGCGATCTGCTTGTAAATGAATTTTCCCTCGTCGGTGATGGTGAGCTTCATGCCGTCGCCTTCTACCAGTTTGCTCTTGCTGGCGTAGTTCGCAGGCACAGGGTACGTTTGCCCGTCACTGTCGACCATATTCTGTCCGTCAAAAATTCCTTCCACTACCTTTCCATCGGCTGGTTCGCCGTGGTGCATATTCTGCGCGCGCGTTGCGAAGCGTTCGCGAGACGTATCGCTCACACCCGTGATCTCACGCAGGAGCGCGTTTGCAGTCTTTAGAGATGCGGTTGCGCTCTCTACAAGTTCCTGAATGTGCTGGAGTCCGTTGTCTGTCATGGTGTTGGTGAGAAAGTGTTCTATATTGCCTGCATAGCGACTTCCAAGCTGGTTGCCTCTAACCGTTGTCTCATCTCGGTGTCTGTGAGGAGTCCCGCCTGGGCGCCGATCTTTCCTACGACGCTTGCAGCGTTTATCGTACCTGCGCGCAGCGCTGTTTGCAAGTCTCTTCCTTCCACAAATGCCCACGTTGCCCCGGTGCCAAACGCATCTCCGGCACCTGTGGTGTCGATGACATCGATGTCTTGCAGTGCAGGACAGTGCCATAGATGTATGCCATCGCTTGCGAGTACGCCTTTGGCGCCGTTCGTGATGCACGCATATTTGGCGCCTGCGTTTGTGAGTGCATGCAAAGCGCTCTCTCCCGTTGGTTTGCCGGTGAACTGCAGTGCTTCCTGTTCATTGAGGAGCAGCAAGTCCGTTTGCGCAACCAGTTGTGCGTTCTGTTCTTCCTGCATTCCCATTGCGATTTGGTGCCCTCCTGGGTTCCAGGTGAAATTGATGGTGTCGTCATTGGTTAGGACTTCGACAATGTCGTCACGGATGATACCGGAGCCTTCCTGGAGGCTGCTTAAGTACACCCAGTCCGTTTGTTTAGCGGTTTCGCGGTTGAACGTCGCATCGTGCAGGTGGCGGTTTGCTCCGGGTTCGTACAGGATGGTGCGTTCCCCGCAGCTTGCGGAGAGGATGATGGAAAAACTGGATACTTCGTCTTCTACGATCGTGGCGCTGCGTGTATCTACCCCTTCTTTCTGGAAGTTCTGCAGCAGCGCTTGTCCCCATTTTTCGTCCGTGAGAATGCCGCAAAATGCCGCCTGGCAGCCCAGTCGTGCCAGTCCTACAGAGGAATTGCTTGCGCCGCCTCCACATGTTTCCTGTATGGATTGCACGAGCATTTTCTCGCCCAATGGAAAGACGAAACAACGTCGCCCGTCCACTGTTGCAGAGTCAAGGTGTTGCAGTTGCACGAAGAGGTCGTAGGTTGCCCCTCCAATGGAGAGCGTGCGTTTCCGCTTGGGTTGTGCTGGTGCGTCAGACATGGTTGCCCTCAGTGTACTGTTGCTGCATGGCGGTGACGAATGAGTCGTACAGTCGTGCTGATCGCCTCTTGCGCAGGTACAGCATTGCCGCAGGCAGTGCGATGGCAAGAATCCACCACAGTGATACCGGTATACCAGTTTCGGGTTGTGCAGGCGGAGGAGCTCCACTGTGCATTGGTGGCGGGTTGGCGGTGATGGCGAGACCCGTAGGTACGGGATCAGCTGGACCGGGTTGGAATCCTCCTAATTTGGATGTGGGTGTTCCCTCGCCAGTGACTGCCAGGTCTGTCAGCGTTTCCCCCGTTGTGGCAATGGGTGTTAGGCGTATATAGTACGTGATATCGTTGAGTAAGTCTCGCATGGTATGTGTGACCAGTGCACCGTTAATCATGCGTTCTTCTGTGTAGTTCTCCGGTTCTACGCCATATTCAAGCCGGAATGATGCAAGTGGCACGTCTTTCAGCTTCGTCCATTGCAGTGTGAGGCTGCTGTTGCCCGGCGTCACGTTGAGGCGCATACCGATGGGTATTGCCTGTACAACTTTGCTTTTTTCCGTGCTTTCCTGGTCTTCTCTCCATGCAGTGAGAGCGAAGTAATATGTTACGCCGGGTTTGAGCCCTCCTATTTTTGCGGACATCGCATCTGTCTCCAGTGTGTGTGGGAAGTCCTCTGCGTTCTCGCCTACGTAGATGCGGTAGCCGTCAATGGGTTGCCCGTCTTCCGGTTCTACGGGATCCCACGAGAGGACGATTGCGCTGGGTTCCGCTTCCGCTTGTACATTTTGTACCTGGGGAAGTCCTTTTCTGCGTACTTCGAGTGTGCTCAGCATTTCCGTCGTATTGCCTGCCGCGTCCGCAACTTGCAGCATTGGCTGGTACGATCCGTGTTTTTCCACGCGCAACAGTATCTGGAATGCGCCGCTCATCGTTCCCGGTTCCATCGGTGTCTGTTGTCCGTCCATGTGCAGGAGTGCTGTCGCTATGCGTCCGCTGTTATCTTCCGTCTGTACGCTTACCAATACTTCGTCGCCCTCGGTTGGCATGACCGGTGTAAAGGTGAATTTCGAGATACTGGGCGGTTCAATGTCGAGCTTGAGCCGCAGGTTCCCCGAATCATTCCGCCCGCTTTCGTCGCGTACGCGCAGGGTATGGTCCTGTTGGTTGGGATGTAGCGGTACCGCGATGGAGAAATATCCCTCTGTATCTGATTCGCCGTAGACATCCTCCGTGCCGCCAGTGACGACCAGGTTAACGAACGGAGGCGCGGTGCCTTCCACTGTTACCGTATGGTTGTTGACCATGGCATCCTGTGCGGGAGACAGGATTTTAATTGTCTGCCGGGGTTGCGTCGTTGTATCTCCGGCGACTGTGATGGCGATTTCCCCCATGATACTGCGATCTCTGCTGTCACGGGCGTGCAGTACATGCTCGCCCGGTGTGGCGAAACGCAGTCCCAGTACGAGTGTTTTGCGTCCCAGATCGTTCGATCGGAAGGTGACGTTGCCGAAACTTGGCAGAATCGCTTGTGGATCCGTGGAGAGCAGTTCCACCGTTCCGGTGTAGTCTTCCACGACCCGCCCGTTGCGGTCCACTGCGGTGATTGTCAGGTTTTCGTCCGTATTCACATGCATTTGCGCGTTCGTATCCAGGATGAAGCTGTCTACAACGTCGAAAGAGGATACCTGCCCGTAGAGTGAACGTGCATCGATGCTCCCGAAAAATTGGTTCCCGTAGGTTGTTGCACTTGGCTGTACCGGCGCGTAGAGCTGCCTGTTGTATTCGTTCGCGATGGGTCCGCCGATTCCTTGTGATGGCAGGAGTGCTGTGACCTGCAATTGTGATGCTATTGCTCTGCCCGAGACCAGATCCACAGCGCGCAGTGTGCGTTCGCCCGGCTGGTACGCGTGTACGCTGAATGCCTGTTCTCCGCGGTCGTCGGTTTGTTCCGTTGTTGCGGCGATGGTGTCGGTGGTTTCACTGGAGATGAGCGTCACTGCACGTCCTTCCAGAGGGTTTCCGTACCGGTCGCGCAGGATCACGCGTACTGCCAGTGTGTCCTGACCATCCGCGAGCATGCTGTCGCGTTGTGCCTGTACTGCAGAGTTTCCGATATCCATTTGCTCCGGCATCACAGTGAATGCTGTTTCTGCACGTTCACCGTTCTCTGTTTCCAGTATGGCATCGTATGTACCTGCTTCCTGTGTTTCCTGTCCTGTAAGGCGTGTGTGTAGCGTGTCGCCTTCTCCCTGCAGGTTGCGCGTTATTTCCATGCCGAACGGAGGGAACACCGTGAGGGTGCCCTTGCCCTGCAGGTGCGAGATCGTGATCTCGGTTCCTAAGCCTGCGACTGTATCTGCAGCGGATACCGCTACTCGCGATCCTTCTATTGTTGCTCCATTTCCATGTACCAGTACTGGTTGAGTGACCAGTGCTATACATGCAAGAACCGCTGTGATTCGTATGTGTTTTCTCAGAGAAAGCATCAAGCTATTGTAGCAGTTGAGCGCTTTCTACTCAATTCCCTTACAGGGTATAAGGGCATTATTTGCCTTATTGTCCACTTATCTTCTGTTCTTCTCTGGAGGCAATACCTACACCAAACTGTGTTTTTATGTGTATGATGTTTCATATGCGACGCGCGTCCTTCCTGATTATCCTGTGTCTTCTTACAGCGTGTGCTGGCAGCGATTCTGCTGTGTTGGAATGTGCTCTGGAGTATTGGGATGGGACAGTTGGTCTCTGTCTGCCGCAGGGATGGAGCGTTATCGATGCGCAGACATTGCGCCAGCGCGGAGTGCCCGAAGAGACGATCGCAGGATTTCAGGCAGATAGTGCCGTGTCCGGACAATTCCCAACCGTGACTGTCACGCGTGAGTTACTTACTGCGGAAATAGCACCCGAGGTGTATAGCAATGCCAGCATGCGTTCTGTGAGCGTGCTTCCCGGATACCAAGAGTTGGAAACCACTAGTATGGAGGTGGATGGCGCAACAGTGAGTTTACATGTTTTTACTGCGCAACCTGTTACTGAAGAACCGATGCGTCGCTTCTATCAGGTGAGTACTGTTGCTGGTTCTACAGGATATACAGCGACTGCGGCTGCGCCTGTGGTGATTGATGATGCGTTGGATGAGCAGATTGTTTTCGTTTTACAGCACCTGACGTTCCAAGAGTCAGATTCGCAACAGTAAGAAGAGGCAACACAGCATCTGTATGACATTACTTTCCACATGCAGCGATTGTGCTTATGCTACCGCTGCGGTTTGGTGCCGTAGCCAAGTAGTAAGGCAGGGGTCTGCAAAACCCCCATACGTGGGTGCAATTCCCACCGGCACCTCCAGGTAAGCTTTGGGTCATGATGCCGAATGTCGTGTTTACCACATCAGTAACTCCGGCGCGAAGATGAGGAGCATGCCAAGTGCGTACATGAGCAGACCGCCGAAGACGAGCGTGGCTTTCGCATATCGGGTCGTGATGCCTGTGGCGTGCAGCGTGAAGACCGCGATGGCGAAGATGACCACATCATCAATCATGTACATGAGGATGTAGAGCCCGAGGTAACTGTACCGTGCCAAATCGCTCACATTGTTGAATGCGAGGATTTGCGTGAACACCGCAGGCAGCCCTGCTGTGCATACCAGTTCAATCATGTTCACCGAGATTGCCAGAATGGCGACGCCTAGGATCATCAGAGGCCATACGCTTACATGGATAATGTGCTGCATGCGTTGGATCACTTTGCGGCGGCCAGTCGGATTGGTGACATTGCATACTGTAGGATCCTTGTATAGAGCTTCAAACAGGTAAAATCCTCCACCACCAATGGCGACAAGTCCTATGATTTTCTGGACCCACAGGTTGTATCCTATAAGGAGGAATACATTGAGCCATGCAGCGATGAACAGGTAGTAGATCGCGCCGCTGATGAACAAGAACGTACCGCCAATGACCCAGATTTTGCGCATGTCATGCGTGTTGATCAGTAGTGTGAGCAGCGTGACCAGTACCCACATGGCGCAGGGATTAAAACCGTCCAGGAATCCCAGGAGCACCGATAGCGCTGGCATGGAAAGCAGCATGAGGTCTATCTCACCGAGAATCGGCAGTTTAAACACGTATGTGTCCAAATCCACGATGCAGTCTTCTATGCAAATGCCATCCGCAGTCCGTACGGGCACTAATGCATCAGATTCCAGGAATGCATCCATTGGAAGGCAGCGATCGTCTTCCGCACATGTTGCATAAAAGAGAGCGATTGTGTTCCCGGTTGTCTGGTCGTCTTTGTATCCCTGTATCACTTTTCCATCGATATAGATTGTTGGCACTGCCTGTTGCAGATTCTCCGTGCGTTTCTGTAATTCGGCAAACAGCTCTGCGTTCTGTCGCTCATTGATATCGTGGTACTCCACTGGGATGTTGTTTGCTGCAGCGAATTCCTCGAAATCTTTGCAATGAGGGCAATATTCGCTTACGAATGCTATGATGGGCGCCCCCGGTGTATTGATGACAGTCAGTGTTGTGGGCGTACTGCCGTCCAGTGCCCGTTTCGGGAAGAAAAATCCCAGCACAATGACGGGGATGAAGGCTATGCCGAGTGCCATGACCATTTTCTTATTCATTGCGCTTATGCTACCGAAATTGTTGCCGGCATCACAGGGTGTTTTGTGTGTTTTTTCACATACCTCTAGGGTTGTCAGCCATGGTGCATCGGGGTACAATGGATAGAAATGGAAGAAGTCCAAATCACTTCAGACGAAACAGATCGCAATGCCGCCAAGGTTGAAGAGATAGCGTTTGCTGTACCCGATGCGGCGCGTGCACATGTGCGTGGCACATTATTGGCGCATCTGGCGTCGTTTCCAGACGATGTTTCAGGTCGGTGTTTTTTAGACAACGTGGAACATGCGCTGGCAGAGCTCACCAGGGTCCCGCGCCAGATTTCGCATACAACACATGTCATGCTTTCGGATGACGACGTGCTTCGTGCGTTTGATGTGATGGTGGAGGAGTGCGCGCGTACGTATGCCGATATCCAGGATTTTGAAGAGAAACAATATTCCAGATATGGCTACGATTTAGCATGTGCAGAATGTGCACATGCTTTGCGACACGGTTATATGGACATTGCACAGGTTGCTGATGGGATGGGGAGAGTGCGTCGCATGCTCAATGATTCGTACAAGGTTCCGGTCACATACCAGGGTAACGGCAACGGTCACGCGTATGCACGCCCTCATGAGCCCGAAAAACTCAAGACGCTGATCGGAAAATGCTTCGAGCCTTCTGCGAAGGTGCGTGAGGAATTGGAGCATGCCCGCATGCATGTGGATTCCGTGCTGCAACGGGGCTCAGATCTTTCTCCAGAGGAACGAGAGCGCGAGTACCGTGGTGCATATCACAATCTGGAACGTGCTCGATGGTTCCATGGGGAAGAGGGGGAGAATCCGGCTGTGGATCGGGAGATTGAGGATGTGGAAGACTATGTGCGGCGTCACCTGGAGGATGCTGCATAGAGGTATGTAGCGGCATGGAGGAGCAGGCATTGGTTTCATTTGGCATTTTTGCGCTCTTTGTGTACTATTGCCCAAATATTATGCAGTCCGCCTCTGTACCACAGGCTTCCACGAATCCTGCTGACTACGTCATTGCAACGATCGGCAGCCATTCTGCGCTGCAGATTCTCAAAGGCGCTCGTGACGAGGGGATACGCAATCTTGTCATTTGCAAAAAGGGTTCGGAGCGCCCGTACAGGAGCTATGGTGTCGCCGACGAAATCCTCACAGTGGATAGCTGGGATGATTGGGATGCTGTGCTTGAGCAAAAGCTCAAGGAACGCAATGCCATTATTATCCCACATGGATCGTTTATTGCGTATATGGGGCACGAGCGGGTTCGCCGGATGCAGGTGATGTATTACGGGACTAAAGAAATTTTGCAGTGGGAATCCGATCGGAACATGGAGCGCGAATGGTTGGAGAAAGCCGGTTTGCAATTACCGCGCGTTTTTAAGACGCCGGAGGAAATTGATCGGACGGTCATCGTCAAGTTCCATGGCGCCGGCGGGGGGTTTGGATATTTCATTGTGCGGACACCGGAGCAGTTTTACGAAGTGAAGCAGCGCAAGTATCCCGAGCAGGACGACTATGCCATCCAGGAGTACATTGTCGGTGTTCCTCTCTATGCGCACTACTTCTATTCGCCGCTCACGCGGGAGTTGGAGATTATGAGTTTCGATAAGCGGTACGAGAGCAATGCCGATTCCATCGGTCGCATAAAAGCTGCAGATCAGCTGGCTTCCAGTATCCATACCAGTTACACGATTGTCGGCAATATTCCCGTGGTCATGCGCGAATCGCTGTTGCCCCAGTTCTTTGATATGGGCGACAACGTGGTACGTGTCAGCCAGGATTTGTGCGGCAAAGGACTCTTTGGTCCCTTTTGTCTGGAGTGTATTGTGACGCGTAAGTTGCAGGTGTACGTGTTTGAAATCAGTGCACGGATTGTTGCCGGTACCAATCCTTTCATCGAGGGGTCGCCGTATACGGCACTCAAGTACGATGTACCCATGAGTACGGGTCGACGGATTGCACGGGAAATCAAGCAGGCGATTGAGGGTGGAACGCTTGGTGAGATATTGGGTTAGGGATTAGGATTGGAATTGGGGTTAGGGATTAGGATTCGCAGATCGGTGGTCATTACAGCATTTTTCTTCACTCTTCCTTATAATCAATCCAATGGACATTGCAGATATCCTCGCCGGCTACGACCGCAATCAACTCACTATTGGTGCTCTGGGCGGTCACAGCGGTCTGGATATCGCACATGGCGCGCAGCAGTTCGGTTTTCGCAGCGTGATTGTTGCGCAGGAAGGCAGAGAGAAAACTTACGCACAGTACTTTACAAAGCGCGAGCAGGATTCCGAGTACGAGCGTGGTTGCATTGACGAGGTTATTCTCGTACAAAAATTTAAGAATATTTTGCAGAAGAATATTCAGGACAAGCTGAAAAAATTGAATACAATCTTTATTCATAATAGGTATTTCTGGGTGTATTTTGACGACTACTCCGCAGTGGAAAACGACTTTCATATTCCTATCTTTGGCAATCGTTCCTATGTAAAGCTGGAAGAGCGCGATCAGGAATTCAACCAGTATCATCTGCTCCGGAATGCCGGTATCCGCCATCCAAAGCTCTTCGCGCGCCCGGAAGACATTGATCGGCCTGTGCTCGTGAAGGCAGCGGAAGCCAGCCGCGGGTACGAGCGTGCGTTCTTCATTGTGGGTAGCGGAGCGGAATGGGAATCTGTGGGTGCCAAGTTGGAAAGCGAGGGGAGAGTTTCGTCGCAGTGGCGCCAGGCGACCATGGAAGAGTTCGTTGTCGGGGCGGCTGTGAACTTTAATTTCTTCTATTCGCCGCTTACGCATGAGTTGGAGCTCATGGGTACCGATACCCGCCGGCAGACGAACCTAGACGGGTTCTTGCGTATGACGGCTCCTCAACAGGTTCAGGCTCTGGAGCATGTGGATCTAAAAATGATCGAGACGGGGCACATTGCCTGTACTATTAAAGAATCTTTGGTCGAAAAAGCGCTTGAGCTTGGCGAGCGTTTTGTAAAGGCGACACAGGAGTACGACGGTAGGGGAATCATCGGACCATTTGCGCTGCAGGGTGCCGTGGTTGCGGAAGACGGCAGGGAGGATATTGTCATCTTCGACGTGAGCCTGCGGATTCCCGGCTCGCCCGGTACGTTTGCCACGCCGTATTCCGGTTATCTGTATGGCAGCAGCATGAGCGTTGGTGAACGCATAGCACTGGAAATTCGGCGAGCCCGAGAGGAAGATCGGTTGGCGGAGATTGTGACGTAAGTGTGGTTACTGTGGTTTTTTTAGCTTGCAGTGGGTGGTTCACCTTGTCAGCTTACGTTCGTGGTGCACCACGTCAGCTTTAGCTGACGTGGTGGAGCTGAAGGGATTCGAACCCTTGACCCCCGCGTTGCAAACGCGGTGCTCTAGCCAACTGAGCTACAGCCCCATTGGAAACGGTATGAGTATATGGACGTTCTTCTGCGGAGCAAGTGCACCGTTGCCGAAAATTGTGCGCAATATTCTGTTCACGGGTATAGGAATTCCGGCTGCGGACCCGTATCGGGCGCATGGCGCAGAAAGGGCAGCAGCCAAAACACCGGCGCGAAAAACGCTTCCTCCGTTCCGGTAATCGTAGCGATGCTGAACAGGAACACGATGAATGCGGCGAGGACCACCACGGCATAGATACCGCCGATCTTCCGCATCCATTCGTATTCCCCCAGCGAATTACCGATCGATTCGCGGTGCTTAACCATATAGAAGGACAGCGCGATGCCGCAGACTGCGAGGATATACTTCATGTCCGTGATTCTAAAACAGAACGCACGGAACACAAATATCCCTTTTCCCGGAGGTGCCCATGCGCTTACGCAACGGCATCCAGTTCCTGCTGCATCGCTTCTTTGGTTTGCATGCCCACGATTGTCTTTACCGGCTCGCCGCCTTTGAAGAGGATGAACGTGGGGATGCTCATGACGCTGTACTGCCCGGCGGTTTCGATATTTTCATCAATATTCAGTTTGACGATTTTTACTTTGCCTTCGTATTCGCCAGACAGTTCTTCTACGATTGGGAGCATGGATTTGCAGGGTCCGCACCAGCTTGCCCAGAAGTCTACGAGTACGGGAATATCGGACTGGAGGACTTCCTGTTGGAATTCTGCGTCGGAGATTGCTTGCGCCATGGTGAGTGGGGGAAGGGATGTTCTATGCACAGTGTACGGTAGATGTTGGCGTTGTGAAAATACTCTTTCATCGTATTGTTAGGTGCTTCACACATTTGTATTTTCCTCTTTTTTTTATTCACTGTCTCCGTGCAGCAGTGCTTTCGTGATGTTCTTTCCTGCTTCCACTCCCGGCTGCCCGTACGGATTAATTCGGTACAACTTGCCCAGTAGCACTACTTCAGTCATGAGCAGGAAGAAGAGTTCGCCCAGATGGTGTTCATCCAGCGTGCTCAGCGTTATAGTGGCATGAGGCCGTTTTGCCTGCGTGAGCGCCTGGCTGGTGCCCGCGTAGCACGCATCCAGCAACGTGCCGAAGCTCTTGCCTGCAATGTACTGAAAGGATTCTTCCACTGCCTGCGGCACTGTGAGGTGTACTTTCTCTTCTTCGCGTATGAAGAGGTGCCAGCATATACGCGGGCCTTCCATCCACTGTTGCAGCAGTGAGTGCTGGTCTTGCGTGCCGATGGCTGCCAGCGGCACGGGATTGTGCAATTCCTGTTTTCCCAAGCTTTCTGCAATGAGCTGCTGGTTCCAGCGACCCAGGGATTCCAGACGCTGTGCGTACGGCATAATGACGCGCACGGTATAGTCCCGCTTGGATTCTAGCAGGAATTGCGTTGCTGCCAGGAGTGCGGCGGGGTTTTGCATCAAATCCAGTGCCTGGCAGCGGGTATCCATTTCCTTGGCGCCGCGCAAGAATGCGTCCACATTGCCGCCCAGTAGTGCGACGGGCAGCAGCCCGACGGGCGTGAAAATGGAATACCGGCCCCCGACTGTGGGTGGGATTGGGAGCATCTCGATGCTTTCTTCCAGCGCAAAGCTGCGCAGTGGACCCGTATGAGGATCGGTAATGGCAATCGTGTACTGCGGTGCTTTGGCGCCGCGTGCCTTTTTGAGTTGTTCGTAGCACAGGAAGAAAATACTCATGGGTTCGAGCGTCCCTCCTGATTTGCTGGTGACGACCACCATTGCTCTCTTCCAGTCAACGACTTCCATAGAGAGTGCCAGGATTGCCGGATCGATGCTGTCTAGGAGTATGAATTGTACTGTTTCTGGTCCTTCCAAAAATTCCTGGATGACCTGGGGGCCCAGTCCTGAACCGCCGATGCCGATCCATATGACCGTACGGATGCGTTCGGCTTTTGCAAAAGCGGCAATGTCTTTGACTTGCTTGAGTACGCGCTTGTCGTACGGATCCATCGACCACGCATGTTCCCCGGCTTGCCGCTCTTTGAGCCAGTCTTCGATGTAGCGTTTCATGCTGGTTTTTAGCCCTGTGAATTCCTGCTCGGGTATGCCTTTGGAAGGTGTAATGGACTTTGCCAGTGTGCCGGAAATATCGAGAGTCAGCATGAACCTAGAGGGAACGAAGTGCTGCGGAAACACGTTCTTCGGTGGTTGCTGCCGCGCCTGCAGTGTTCTTGAGTGCTGCGAAGATGGTTGGCGTGTCGTAGCCCAGTGCTTGCAGTGCTGCGACTGCGTCTTCATCGTACTCCTGTGCTTGTTTTGCCCCGTCGCCGCGCATCGCACTGCCGAATACTTCGGGGTGCGCTTCCGCAATCGATTTGAGTTCCAGCAGCAATTTGGCTGCTCGCTTGGGTCCAATGCCCTTCACTGTTCCCAGCAGCGATGCGTCCTGTTGGTGCAGGGCATGGAGTAGCAGTTCTCCGGGTACGGCGCATAACTCCAACGCCACTTTGGGGCCGATGCCGGATTGTTGCAGCAGCAGCTCAAAAAATGCGCGTTGTTCCCGGGTGCGGAACCCAAAGAGATCTAGGCGGTCTTCCCGCACGTAGGTGTAAATCCACAGTGTCACTTCCTTTCCGTCATTCTTGCCTTCCCATGCGTCGCTTCCGACTGTTACCAGGTATCCCACACCCTGTACATCGACAATGGCTTTGTCTTCCTGAAGCCGATGCAGGGTGCCACAGAGGCGTACAATCATTGGAAGTCCCATCATACCAGAGACGGAAGCAAAATCTCTACTATCGTCCATAGTCCATGTGCTCCGCCTGTCGCGCGTTTTTGCACATATTTGCTAAAATCAAGATATTATTCTATAATAATTTATTACACACATGCATATTTCTCTTCGCATCCGTACAGTGCTTTTCACCGGTGCAGGCAGCTGCATCCTGGCATCCTTGGGGATCTTTGCGCCGATTTCATTGCGTGCGACGCTGCCATCCCTGGATCCCGCTGCCGACGCGTTGCAACGCGAAGCGCATATTGATGCGCTGCAGGGTGCTGTTCATCAATCCGCGACTGCGACGCGCTCTCTGCCTGGCATCGCCGCGCAGCGTGCCGAGGGCGAGGAGGAATTGGCGCAGGCGGAGCAAGCGTTGCGTATTCTTGGACAACGCAAACTTGATGCGCGTCTGGCATATGCGCGGAAGCTTGCGGAGCGAGAGCAGTATCAGCAGCGTTACGGTATTGATCCTGTGGATACGGCTGCGTTCCGTGTGTTCCTCGACGGGCAGTTGGTACAGGTGCAGGAGGCGATGCGGCAGTACGCAAGGGCGCATATGGTGTTGGGACATGTCCCCGGCCCGTCTATTGCTGTTTTGTTGGCGCACTTCTCGGGTGCGCCGGATACACCGATGGTATATGGTCTCGAGGAGAGGCTGCGTTACCGTACGCTGGGCCATTTGCGCATGCGTACTATGGTTTCCCTTTGGGGCATGGAACATTTTGCGGAGGAGCTGGATGCGGTGCACATTGCGTACGAGGATGCTCTTGATGCGTACCATGCGGGATTGGCGGCAATCGACGCAGCCAGGGAGAAAATTGCTCTCAGCGATGCGCGTTTGGAAGAAATACGGCGCATCGTTGCTGCCGTGGAGGAGCGCATCCGGCAGATGCAGTCATCGCTCGCAGAGTATGATGAACGTATCCGGGAACGCGCAGAAGGCGCCCTGATTGCCAAAGGACTCCTTTCTCAACGCAGCGCTGTTCCTGCTGCTCCTCGTTTCCAGTGGCCGGTGGTCGGCCGTCTTACTGCCACGTTCCTGGATAGCGGATACCAGGCGTTCTTCGGTATTCCGCACAAAGCCATCGATATTGCACAGCCTCAGGGTAGCCCTGTACGCAGCGCTGCGGATGGCGTCGTACACTACGTGCAGTATGGCGGGCATTCTGGGTATTCCTACATTCTCATCGGGCATCGTGGTGGGTATGCGACGCTCTACGGTCACATGCTGGAAATATACGTTGCATCCGGTGATGATGTGGATGCCGGGCAGATTATAGGTCTTTCCGGTGGCCAGCTGGGCACGCCAGGCGCCGGTCCCATGACGACGGGGCCGCACCTACATCTGGAAGTCATCAAGGACGGCGTGCATCTGGATCCTCTTACGGTACTGCCGTAAGTATGGTGCTGCGGTTTAGAGATGCCTCGTGCTCTTCCATTTCTGCGCGTGTCAATGATTCGTGTTGCCGCATTGTGAGCATATCGCTGTCTTCGTCATATTCGAGCAGGTACATGTCCGGATATGCTGCCACGATGCATGTCGGCGAGTCTTCCCGGCTCACGAAACTGCCGCAGTTGCCGATGAGCCGTGTTCCGCTCCGGTTGTGTGCACGCCAGATACCCGGTGCGTGTGTGTGACCTGCGGCGATGGCCCATGCATGCAGTAGGCTGCCCAGCTTTGCCGCGATTTGGTGATTGTTGTGAAAATCGATGATGTCTGCGATGCGTTGCACGATTGTATTCGGCGACAGCACTGCAAGTGCGTCTGCGCATGCAGCCCGGGTTTTCCGTGTGCTATACAGGAGCGCTTCCCATGCGTCTTCTATGCCGTGCAGATGCCAACGGTGCAGCGCTTCCACGGCCAGTTCCGCTATATCGTACTTGATTCTGAACCATTGCAGGTCTGCTTCCAGATACTGTGGTTGCAGTTTGTGCAGCACGTCTTGTGGTGTTGTGGATTCCTGGAGTACCTGTTCTATACCTGTGAGCTCCAGTACATGTCCGTGCGTACATGCTATGCCGCTGCGCGAGTCTGTGTGCACCAGTCCTGGGGCAATGTGCACATTGCCCATGAGGTCTTGCAGCTCATGTGCCGAGAAATCATGGTCGTGGTTTCCGTATATGTAGACAGGTGTTTCTGTCATGTGTTTGGACCAGCGGTGCAGTATCTCCATATCTGTGCGGGCATCCCGGACATGAGAACGTCTGTCGCCCATGTCTCCTCCATAGACCACTGTCAGGGTGTTTTCCTCTGCGTATTCCAGCATCTTTTCGAGTGCTCTGTGCTTGTACGTTTTGTGTTCGGGTTGCTGTTTGCCTCCATGGTAGTCGGAGAGCAGCAACGATCCGCGTGTATACGGTCTGCGCGTTTTTATGGCAGGCAGGTTTCTGTGTATGGTTGGCTGTGCGTATGTTTTCTGTTGCGAGAGTGCCGTCGCTTCCCGATGGATTTCCCAATATTGCGCGAATGTTTTGCCAATGTTGCGTTGTTCCATGTATTGATGTGCGTTGTTGCCCATGCGTTGCCGCAGCTGGGGTTCGCGTGCTAGGCGCAGCAGC
>Ga0265294_10002237_pt1 | contig 25590 bp, 16 predicted proteins | sample MunlanPumphouse3_FD_192504 | JGI IMG/M metagenome (GOLD analysis project Ga0265294, IMG submission 192504) | Groundwater microbial communities from a municipal landfill in Southern Ontario, Canada - Pumphouse #3 | ecosystem: Environmental > Aquatic > Deep subsurface > Groundwater | place... | reverse complement strand
GATTTGGACATTATGGTGGCCGCTACCTACGATAATATTATGATGGTTGAAGGCGAAATGAAAGAGGTAAGCGAATCGGTCATGCTAGAGGCTATTAAATTCGCTCATCAGGAGATAAAAAAGCATTGCCAGGTGCAAAACGAACTCATGGCCGATGCCTGCAAGACTGAGAAAAGGACATACTGTCACGAAGAAAACGACGACGACCTGCGTAATGCCGTTGAAGCTTTCTGCTATGACCGTTGTTACGCGATCGCCAGATCGGGCGAAGACAAACACGCCCGCACAGATGCATTCGACGCCCTGAAAGCCGAGTTTATGGAGACCATTCCCGAAGACGAACGCGAAGCCAAAACCGTTATGGTAAACCGTTACTACCACGACGTAGAAAAACGGGCCATGCGCCGCATGATCCTCGACGAGGGGATTCGTCTTGACGGACGCAAGACCAGCGAGATCCGTCCCATCTGGAGCGAAGTGGACTACCTGCCTATGGCACATGGGTCCGCCATCTTTACCCGCGGAGAAACACAGTCTCTTACCACGGTAACCCTGGGTACAAAACTGGATATGAAAGAAATGGACGAGGTTCTCATTCAGGGAACCGAGCAATTTGTCCTGCATTATAACTTTCCTCCCTTCTCTACCGGGGAAGCCAAATCGAGCCGCGGCATTGGCCGCCGCGAAATCGGACACGGCAACCTGGCTCACAGGGCATTGAAACCTATGGTGCCGGTAGGCGAAGAAAATCCCTATGCCATCCGTGTGGTATCTGACATCCTGGAATCCAACGGTTCATCTTCCATGGCCACCGTTTGTGCCGGTACGCTGGCGCTGATGGATGCCGGTGTGAAACTGAAAAAACCCGTTTCCGGTATTGCCATGGGCTTAATCACCGACACAGGCAACAAAAAATTTGCAGTATTGTCCGATATCCTGGGCGACGAAGACCACCTGGGCGATATGGACTTTAAAGTTACCGGCACACGCGACGGTATAACCGCCACCCAAATGGATATCAAAGTGGACGGACTTCCTTACCAGGTGCTGGAACAAGCTCTCGAACAGGCTCGTCAGGGACGTATGCATATTATGAACGAGATGATGAAAACCATCTCTGAACCGCGTGCCGAGTACAAGCCCCACGTTCCCCGCATTGTTCAGATCATTATTCCCAATACGTTTATTGGTGCCGTTATTGGTACCGGAGGCAAGGTAATTCAGGAAATCCAGAAAACCACAGGCACCACCATTACCATTACCGAACAGGGAGAAGTGGGTATTGTGGATATCTTTGGGGAGAATAAAGAAGGCATGGATGCAGCCCTGGCCACTATCAAGGCCATCACCACCGTACCGGAAGTCGGAGAAGTTTATACAGGCAAAGTGGTTTCTATCCTGGAATTCGGTGCCTTTGTTGAGATCCTGCCCGGAAAAGAAGGCTTATTACACGTATCGGAGCTGGACTGGCACAAGATAGATAAAGTGGAAGACGTAGTGAAAGTAGGTGAAATGGTCACCGTTAAACTACTTGAAATTGACGTCAAGTCAGGCAAAATGCGCCTTTCACGCAAAGCGCTCTTAGAGAAACCGGAAGGCTATGTCGAACCCGAACGCAAACCCCGCCCTTCAGGAGACTACGGTAACCGGGGAGATTCCCGCGGAAACAGCCGGGGAGGCAGCCGGGGCGGACACGACCGCAACGACCGGCGACCTTCGCGTAACCGTGAATAGCAAGAGATCAGGATTCGGTTCCTGATTCTTTCCAGGGAAATCCTTTCATGATTGCCCTGATAGCCAAATAAAAAAGCAGCATGAATAGGAATATGAGCAATATTCCTATTCCTGCTATTTGGAGTGATGATATAACGGCTGAACTCATAATCTGCACTTGTTAAAATAAACCGACTAATGAAAGTATGATACCTCCGGCCACCACAGACCCTATCTGTCCGCCTACATTGGCGCTGACAGCCGGCATAAGCAGGTAGTTTGTCTTATCCTCTTTCTGCCCCATGGTATGGATCACCCTGGCTGACATGGGGAAAGCAGATATACCGCAGGCCCCGATCATGGGGTTAATCTTTTTGTCTTTGGGAAGGAAAACATTCATGAGTTTGGCAAACGCTACCCCGCCAAACGTGTCAAAAATAAATGCGACGAGACCCAGAGCAATGATCATGAGCGTGTCCCAGCGTACAAAACGCTCTGCAGTCATGGTACTGGCTATGGTGATTCCCAGCAATATGGTGACCAGGCTGGACAGTTCGTTCTGGGCAGATTGTGATAATTTATTCAACACCCCGCATTCGCGTATCAGGTTGCCAAACATCAGGAACCCAATAAGAGCAAGCGAAGAAGGTGCAATAATACCGGCCAGCACCGTAACAACAATTGGGAATAAGATTAAAGCGGTACGGGAGACCTTTTTGGTGTTCGACTTCATCTTGATTAGTCTTTCCTGGCGAGTAGTCATCATGCGTATGATGGGCGGCTGGATTATGGGCACCAGGGCCATATAGGAATAGGCCGCCACCGATATGGGGCCCAGCAATCGCGGCGCCAGTTTGGAGGCTACAACAATGGACGTGGGTCCGTCTGCAGCCCCTATAATACCTATCGAGGCCGCTTCTTTTAAGTCAAATCCAAAAACGGCGGCCAGAACCATTGTCAGAAAGATCCCGAATTGCGCAGCCGCTCCAAAGAGCAATAAATGAGGATTATTAAAAAGGGGCGTAAAATCTATCATGGCACCTATGGCAATAAAGATCAGCAGGGGGAATATTTCGGTAGCAATACCTCCTTCGTAAAACAAAGAAAGCACCCCCTCAACGACCTCGCCCGTTTTGCCGTCAATTTGTGTAAGCGCGGCACTGAACGGAATATTCACCAGTATAGCACCAAAACCCATGGGGAGCAACAGGGTGGGTTCGTATTGCTTGGCAATTGCCAGGTAGATCAAAACAGCCCCTACGGCTATCATGATCAGATGTTGCCACGTTAAAGAGGCAAGCGCAGGAAAAAAAGATGAAAAATCCATAGACTATCAGTTTTTAATTAATATCGGTTTTAGTTCATTCTCCCATATCAAACTCCAGGATCCCCCCGGCCATGATATCCGAATGATTAATATAATATAAGTTGTACGGCTTTCCGTTTAGACGCGCACTTTTTATGCGGTAGTTCCCGGGCCGGTTATTGCGTGCCAGTATTGTGAATGTACGGCCCTCTTCCACCCGGAGAACCGCTTTGTCCATTAACGGAGAACCAAATACATACCGGCCCCCGGCCGGTTCCACCTGGTAAAGTCCAATGGCAGACAGAACATACCATGCAGACATCTGCCCCACATCTTCATTCCCGCTCAGGCCATCGGGGCCGTTGTGGTATAAAGTGGTCAGTATCTGGCGGACCTTTTCGGCCGTTTTATAAGGATACCCGGCACAGGCATACATATAGGCGATATGATGGCTGGGTTCGTTACCGTGCGCATACTGTCCTATAAGACCCGAAATGTCGGGCGATGCATCTTCGCCCAGATCGCCCTGAACGACAAACAGCGAATCGAGTTTGTCAACAAACGCACCGGGGCCGCCAAAAAGTGCTGTCAGGCCCTGAATGTCATGCGGCACCAGCCAGGTGTACTGCCAGGCATTTCCCTCCGTATAATCGTCTATCCTGTGAGAGGAGTGAAAAGGATTGAACGGTTCGCGAAATGTCCCTTCGGAAGAACGGGCCCGCATAAAACGCGTGTTTGGATCAAACAGAAACGTGTAGGCCTTCGCCCGCCTGTCAAAATATTCTGCATCTGCGGTGTTGCCCAGTTGTTCCGCCACCCGGGCCACACACCAGTCTGCCAGGGCGTATTCCAGGGTTTTTGCTACTGTTTCATTAGTGGAATCTTTATCGAAAGGAATATATCCGTATTCCTTAAGCCATTTCATGCCTCTTTCATCCAACATGGCAGAGGTTTTCATGGCATTGTATGCACGCTGTTTATCTACCTTGCAGCCTTTTAGAACAATATCCGCCAAAACCGGAATTCCGGGATTACCCACCATGCAGTCGGTCTCGTTACCCATCAGATGCCATACAGGTAATTTCCCCTGTTTATCAAATATGTCGAGCATTGTAAGAGCATAATCTTCCATCTTCCCGGGATGGATAAGGGTTGCCAGCGGATGAGCCGCCCTGTAAGTGTCCCACAAAGAAAAGGTTGTATACCTGGTGAAACCATCGGGGAGGTCATAATCACAAAACACCGATGGGGCTGTCATTGTATGGTACAGCGCCGTGTAAAACAGTTGTTTCCGGGTTGGATCTATCGTTTCATAGATGATTTTTGAAAGCTCGTTATTCCAAGTGCTGTCCGCAGCCGCCACGACGGCCTCAAAATCCCAGCCGGGTAATTCTTTGCTGAGGTTTGCCGCCGCTTTTTCTTCACTCACGGGAGACAACCCCACTTTAACCATAACCACACCTCCCGGAGGCAGGTCAAACCAGACGGTAGCATACGCTTTCTCCGCCGAGATTTCATCGCCTTTCATACGTTGCGTCCCGTTAAGCCATTCCACCCGGGTAAAGGGGACGGAAAACTCGGCGTTGAAAAACACAGCCTGCTCTTTGGCCCAGCCTTTCGATTTCCTGTACCCCGAGATCATTCTGTCACCGGCCTTTGCCAGGTGTCCTTTCTGCGGGGCGTCCCAGCCAATGCCGTGCTCCAGGTCTATGACCACGCCAACGCTGCGGTTGCCAGCGGCAGACGGGTAGGTATATCTGTGGAAAGCCACGCGTGCGGTAGCCGTCAGTTCCGCTTTGATACCGCTGCCTTCCAGCAGGACCGAATAATATCCGGGCCTGACATGTTCGTTCTTATGTAAAAATTTGGCACAAAGCCCTTCCCTGGTAGTCTGGACAGGAGTTACCACAGGCATGAAGGAAATATCTCCCAGATCCCCTATCCCGGTTCCGCTCAGATGCATCTGCGCAAACCCAATAACAGTGGAATCTGAGTAATGATAACCCGAGCACCAGTCCCAGCCCTGATTGTATTGCACCGGACCGGCCTGCACCATTCCAAAGGGCACGTTGGCGCCCACAAAAACATGACCGTGCCCCCCGCTTCCGATCAACGGATCTACATACTGCGTATAGGATTCACCGGCAAGCGGTTCTGTTTCTTCTTTACTGCAGGAGAGGCAGAAAGTCTCGGCCAGTAAAACAGGAATAAGAAAAGCGACTGAATATTTCATTCCACTAATATAAAAAATATTCCTATTTTCGCAATTCATCTTAACACTATATATGTCCAATGAAAAACGCCATTTTTTCCTTTCCCCTCCCAAAAAACGAACCGGTAAAATCCTATCTAAAAGGAAGTCCCGAGCGTACCACGCTGGACGCCGAACTGGCCAGACAAAGTGCTACTGTTATTGACATACCCCTGATCATAGGAGGTAAAGAAATCCGTACCGGAAACACCGGAACCGTGGTAATGCCCCACAACCATAATCATATTCTGGCAACTTATCATAAGGCAGGTGAAAAAGAAATCAAAATGGCCATAGATGCAGCACTGGAAGCTCATAAGCTATGGTCCAATCTGGAATGGACCGTCAGGGCTTCCATTTTACTCAAGGCAGCCGATCTGCTGGCCGGAAAATACAGGGCAGCCATCAATGCAGCTACCATGCTGGGACAAAGCAAGAACATCTACCAGGCAGAAATAGACTCGGCCTGTGAGACAATCGATTTTCTGCGTTACAATGTAGCCTTCGCTTCCAAGATCTACATGTTCCAGCCCAAGAGCGCGCCCGGGCAGATAAACAGCGTAGAATACAGAGCCCTGGAAGGATTTGTCTTCTGTGTGAGCCCGTTTAACTTTACCTCAATAGCTTCCAATCTGAATATGTCTCCCGTACTCATGGGGAATACTACCGTGTGGAAAACAGCAACCACTGCCATCCTGTCCAATTATTATCTGATGAAAGTATTCATGGAGGCTGGGCTTCCAGCAGGTGTGGTCAATTTCCTTTGCGGCAGCGGCGCCCTAATAGGTAAACACTGTATTGAATCGCCCAACCTGGCCGGTATTCATTTTACCGGTTCGTGCAACACGTTTAACACCTTATGGAAACAGGCGGGTGAACATCTTTCAGAATACCGGGCTTATCCTCGTCTTGCAGGCGAAACCGGAGGTAAAGACTTCATTTTTGTACATCCTAGTGCAGATGTTAAAGAAGTATCGATTGCAGCTTTTTGTGGTGCTTTCGAATATCAGGGGCAAAAATGCTCGGCTGCTTCCAGGATGTATGTTCCGGCTTCTCTTTGGCCCGGAGTTCTCGGCGAAATGAAAGGTATTGCTTCACAGATTAGCATGGGAGATGTAAATGATCCCGGCAACTTTATTAATGCCGTCATTGACGAAGCATCGTTCAACAATATCGTTTCATATATCGAATATGCCCGGCAGGCTCCCGATGCGGAAATAGTGCTGGGCGGAAAATATGACAAGACCATCGGGTATTTTATTGAACCCACGGTAATATGCACAACCAATCCTCATTTCAAATCTATGGAAGAAGAAATATTTGGCCCCGTGCTTACCGTATATGTATATGAAGACCAGGACCTTGAAAAAGCCGTGGAACTTTGTGAAAACACCTCTCCCTACGGTCTTACAGGGGCAGTTTTTGGCCGTGACAGAGTAGCCGTAGATAAAATTTCAAATACACTGCGCTATGCGGCAGGCAATTTCTATATAAACGACAAACCCACCGGTGCCGTGGTTGGGATGCAGCCTTTCGGCGGTTCGCGTTCTTCGGGTACAAACGACAAAGCAGGCGGCGAGTTTAACCTCATTCGCTGGGCCATCCCCAGGACCGTCAAAGAAACGCTGGTTCCGTCTACGGATTATCGGTATGATTATATGAAATAATATTCATTTTTTACTTAGCGCCAGGTCCTTATGATACTTTGTTAGCAAGGACTTGGCGTTTCTTTTTGTCTTTCCCGTTTGTGTCATTTTTGAGATAACTTTACAAAAACCATTGCTTAACAACTATGAAAAGATCTATTGTTATCTCTTGCGCAGGCATTCTTACCCTCCTTTTTGGCGGATGTGAAACCGACGAACCTTATACAAAAGGGATTGGCAGATACCCCGGAGATCCGGCGGAAAATTTTTCTCCCGCTCTTGTCGCAGACAATGACACTTACCGGAACATGGCCCAAAACAGGGTCACCTTTCATTCCTCTTCTTACGATTACAACCTGACCGGACAACTCGTCACAGACGGTATCGTAACAGACCGTATGCCCTGTTTTATTAATGTATCCGATCAGGACGGCGATCTGGAAAAAAGAGAAAAGGAATGGTTCTTCGACGGAAAACCAGATTCTAAATACCGTATGAAGGGAACGGATATCTTTCTGCAACTGCAACTGAACAACCATATCCCCGACGTTGACTGTATGGAACTGACTGGAACCATGACCTATAACCCAAAAGCTTCCAAAAGCAGTCAGGTTGCGTTTTTCGGCTCGGAAAACGGGGTCGAATGGATTCCCATAAAAACCGATAAAAGCAACAATCTGCCCGGAACCGAAAAGCCCAATCCGTATGCAGCATGGGCCAATATGCCGGCACCGCCCAAACCGCAGGGGCCACAGCCTTCCTATACATTCACTTATGACCCCCCCAAACCGGAACGGGAGCTTCGCCTCATTTACCGGTTTGACCAGCCGGTACACTATGCATTTTATAAAGTGCAGTTTAATGTGCCCGGCGCCGAAGACTGGACGTTTTCTGATTGGAATTTTTACTGCAATAATCAGAAATTGTGCATGCTCCCCTCGGAACATTTTCAAAGTGCGTGGATGAGTGCCGGGACCGGGACCGAATGGATCTGTGTGGACCTCGGGGCCAATGCCGTTATAGATAAAGTTACTCTTCACTGGCTGAATAAAGCGGTAAAAGGTTCAGTACAGGTTTCGGACGATGCCACCGCATGGACGAACGTAGCCGAACTGCCCGGCGGAGAAGGGTTTGTAGATGAAATCACCATTAATCCCCGGGCTAAGGGACGTTACGTAAGGATACTCATGGAAGAATCGGCCGGGGGTAACCGCTATGTTTTGAGTGAACTGGAAGTTTTCGGAAAAGGAGGTCTGGTACCTGCCGTTTCTGAAGATCCGACTCCTGCCGGAAATAAACTGCTGTTGAACGGCGGAAACTGGAAGATACAACGCGCTTCTGAAGTCAGGGAGCCGGGCGAAGTGATTTCCTCTGCCGACTATTCCGGAGCCGTCCAATGGCCCGTTGCGACCGTCCCGGCTACTGTTTTAAGCAGTTATATAAATATGGGAGCGTTGCCCGACCCGAATTATGCAGCCAATCAACTGCAGGTATCCGAGTCGTTTTTCACGTCTGATTTTTGGTATAGAAGGGAATTTTTTGTCCCTAAAGACTTTGGAAAAGAAGAGATTTTTCTGAACCTCGATGGCATTAACTGGAAAGCGGACCTGTTTGTTAACGGAACAAATGCCGGCAGGATGGAAGGCGCTTTCATCCGGGGAAAATTCAATGTCACGCAGCTTTTGCTTCCCGGTCAAAGCAACTTACTGGCGGTGAAGATCATCAAAAACGATAACGTGGGCGCCGTAAAGGAACAAAACGCGATCAGCCCGGATCAGAACGGCGGTATCCTGGGCGCAGACAACCCCACCTTCCATGCTTCCGTGGGATGGGACTGGATTCCTACAATCAGGGGCCGCAACACAGGTATATGGAACGATGTTTACCTGACGACCTCGGGGGCTGTAACCATTGAAGACCCGTTTGTACGGACCGGCCTCGCCCTGCCCGATACCACAAAAGCCGATATCCAGATTGAAGTGCTGCTGCGCAACCATAAGGACCGGGTTGTTTCCGGGGTCCTGGAAGGAACTTTCGGAGATCTTCCATTTAAACAGGAAGTAGTGCTTGAGCCAAATGCAGCGCAATCGGTACAGGCAACTCTCACTATGGAGAACCCCAAACTGTGGTGGCCCAAAGGCTACGGTGCTCCTTATCTGTACGACGTAAACATTCAATTCACCGCAGATGGAGCCGTATCGGATGAGACCGCCTTCCAATCGGGCGTCCGCCAAATGAGTTTCGATGAAAACAACGGCATCTTGAGCTTGTATATCAACGGCCGCCGGTTTATCGGAAGAGGCGGTAACTGGGGATTTTCAGAATCGAACCTGAATTACCGTGGCCGCGAATACGATATTGCCGTGGCTTATCATGCAGATATGAACTTTACCATGATCCGCAATTGGGTAGGCCAGATTGGGGACGACGAATTTTATGAAGCCTGTGACCGACACGGGATTATGGTATGGCAGGACTTCTGGCTCGCCAATCCCTGGGACGGACCTGATCCCTACGATAACGACCTCTTCATGAAAAATGCGGAAGACCTGGTGAAACGTATCCGCAACCATCCGTCTATTGCCATTTATGTAGGCCGCAACGAAGGCAATCCGCCCGCAGAACTGGATAATGCGCTCCGGCAAATGATCCCTCAACGGCATCCCGGGATACATTACATATCCCATTCGGCCGCAGGAGTAGTTAGCGGAGGCGGCCCCTACCGGGCCCTGCCTGTTCGCGATTATTTCCTTTTGTACGGGAAGGACCGGTTGCACAGCGAACGGGGCATGCCAAACGTAATGACCTGGGAAAGCCTGTCACAGACCCTCAGCCCGGACGCGCTCTGGCCTCAAAACGATCAGTGGGGTATGCACGATTACACACTTGAAGGAGCCCAGGGAGCCGCCTCGTTCAACAAGATGGTGGAAGAAGGCTTCGGACCGGCGGACAACGCACGGCAATTCACCGAATACGCTCAGTGGTTCAATTACAACGGATACCGGGGTATTTTTGAAGGCCGAAGCGAATTCCGCAGGGGGATGCTTCTGTGGATGAGCCATCCGGCCTGGCCTTCCATGGTATGGCAAACTTACGACTACTATTTTGACCCTACAGCCGCCTATTTCGGTTGCAAGAAAGCGAACGAACCCCTTCACATACAGTGGAATCCTGTTTACCACGACATTGAAGTGGTAAATCTGCACGCGGGTACGCACGAAAAACTGACAGCCAAAGCCATGCTGGTTAATATGGACGGAACGGTACAGTGGGAAAAAGACACTCTTCTGAACAGTTACGAAGACTCTACCGTAAAATGCTTCCGGCTTGAATTCCCCGAATCCCTCTCTTCCGTTCATTTTATTAAACTGATATTGACAGCAAACGGAAGAACAGTATCGGATAACTTTTACTGGAGGGGTGTTGAAGAAGGCAATTACAAGGCGCTGAAGGATATGCCCAAAGTAACGCTGAATGAAAAAACTACTCTTAACAAAACGGGAAAGGACTGGAAAATCACTACCGTACTGAAAAACGATATGTCCACCCCGTGCCTTATGATCCGTCTGCAGGTGAAAGGAAAGAATACGGGTGAACGCATTTTACCCGTATTCTTCAGCGACAATTATTTCTCCCTGCTGCCGGGTGAAGAAAAGACAGTCACTATGACCTTCTGCCACCGCGACACGCGCGGGGAAAAACCCATAGTGACCGTATCGGGGTTTAATTTAGCTTTACCTTAATTGTGTTATAATATATTGTAGTTGTTGCCTCAAACCCGGAATCTGTCCCTATAATAATCCAGATTTCACCATTTGAATCGGAAGATACATTTACCGGGTTTGTGGTTTTTAATGTTTTTAAAGTATATACATTTTCCTGGGTGCCGTTTGCAAAGTCACCTATTATAACCATGTCACCCCCTTCATTATTCTGACTGCCTTTATCTATATTCATTCTATAATCTGTACCGACTAATTCTTTAGCAGGTTCCTTTTTTGAAGCGCCGGCCTTTATCACCACGCTTTCACCAGGAGCTCCGCCTACCCCTGCCATTCCGCTGGCGGCATTTGAGGCTATTTCAATCTCTACATTCACAGAATATATTTTGTCAGGCTCCAAACCGGTCAGTTTCTTCTTTATAAACATAAACAAATCGTCGCTATGATTGTTCCCGGACTGCATAAGGGCTCCTTTTGTAGCGTCCAGCGGTGCGGGTAACATCGAATGGGAAAAAGCAAATTCATAAAATTCTTCCACGCCGGGAGAATCAGGATAATCGGCAAAGTCTCCCGTCCAGCCTTCGGCATCGGTTTGAAATTCAAAATTGAATTCTTTTTGGTCGGGGTTCTCTTTATTACAGCCGGCAAAAGTAATAAGTACAGCAAAGCACAGTGCAAAGATTAAATTCTTCATGTTTTATTATTTTGGTTTGCTATAATAATTGCATTGTACGGCCAAATACTGCATTGGAATTCATGAAATCTGCAGAACTGACATATCACAGAATTCTTTATTTGCCCGTACACCGGAGGACTGTGTTTGCAACAGAAACCAAGCTTTTTCGTTTGCCGCAGTAACCGGGCTATTCCTCAGTTTGCACAGCATTTCTCAAACACAGTGAAGAACATTTGCAAGATATTTAGAAAGGGCGCGAGGTTTCCCTTTTTCTAAATATCTTGGGATGTTCTTTCTTTGTGTGGGAATGGCATAGCGGCCGGGGTTTATGTTGGCGGATTTGCCCCCCCCTTCTCACTCCTAACTCCTAACTCTTCACTCCTAACTCCTAACTCTTCACTCCTAACTCTTCACTCCTAACTCTTCACTCCTAACTCCTATTCGGGAATAAATATCTATATTCGTCATACTCTGACAATTCATTAGAAACAAGCCAAAATATAATGGTTATGCTTTTCACTAATAAAAAAAGCTTCTCTTTTCTGGTATGTTGCGGTCTTTGCAGTTTGATCTCCTGCTCCACAGATCAGGAGAAGAACCTGCAGCTTTGGTACACGACTCCGGCGACCGTCTGGGAAGAGACATTGCCGCTGGGAAACGGCCGCCTGGGCTTAATGCCGGACGGAAATCTTTCCCGTGAAGTTATTGTATTGAATGATATAACGCTTTGGTCCGGTTCGCCCCAGGATGCAGTGAATCCCATGGCACAGAAATACCTGCCCCGGATCCGGCAACTACTCCTGGAAGGCAGAAACGACCTGGCTCAGGAACTTATGTATGAACATTTTATATGCGGCGGAGCGGGTTCGGGTTACGGCACGGGGTCAAAGGTGCCGTTTGGTTGTTACCAGACGCTCGGCAGCCTGATTATTGAATACCGGGACCCAGACACGGACTCTTCCCTATACTATCGTTCGATGGACCTTTCCAGAGCCGTTGCCTCGACCTGCACCAAAAACACAAAAAATGAATATTTCTGTTCTTTTTCGGACGATGTGGGTGTTATAAGGCTGGAGTCAAAAAAAGGTATTGACGCTGTAATCCGCATGGTCCGGCCAGAACGATATGAGACCACTGCCGGGGACGGTCAGCTGGTTATGAAGGGATCGCTAGGCAGCGGTGTTCAGGGAAAAGACGGCATGTGTTATATGGCAAGACTGACGGCCGTTCCTGCGGACGGCTCGGTTTGTTATCGGGGCGACAGTATGGTATTGGAAAACGTGCACAAAGTGACACTCATTTTTTCGACAGCCACAGATTATTATGCAACCAATTACGAAGCCCTGAGCGACTCCCTGCTGCAAACGGCACGGCAAAAGAGTTACCGTGACCTCAGGAGCGGGCATGTTAGGGCTTACCGGGAACGATTCAACCGGGTGGCGCTGTCTCTGGGAAAAAATAATAAAAGTGACGAACAGAACACCATCAAAAGACTGAAGGCTTTCGGCCGGACCGACGATCCTTCTTTTGCCGCACTGTATTTTCATTACGGACGTTACCTGTTGATCTCTTCCGTGCGTCCCGACCTGCTGCCGCCCAACCTGCAGGGTTTATGGGCCAATACCATCCAGACTCCGTGGAACGGAGACTACCACCTGAATATAAATCTCCAAATGAACCACTGGCCCGTAGAGGTGTGTAATCTGTCCGAGTTGCACAGACCATTGGTGGAATTCACAAAAGCACTGGTTCCCTCGGGGACAGTAACGGCACGGGCCTTTTATAATGCCGATGGATGGACGGCTCATGTCATTTCCAACCCCTGGCACTTCACCGCCCCGGGTGAGCATCCCTCATGGGGTGCCACTAATACGGGCGGGGGATGGCTCTGCCAGCATTTTTGGACGCACTACCTGTACACTAAAGATTCAACTTATCTTGCAGAGGTTTATCCCGTCATGAAAGGGGCCTGTGAATTTTTTCTTTCTTCGCTCATAGAAGAACCCACTCATCGCTGGCTGGTAACAGCTCCCACCACCTCGCCCGAAAATGCATTTTATATGCCCGGCAGCGAAACGGCTGTAAGCGTTTGTATGGGATCCACCATGGACAACCAGATCGTAAGGGAACTGTTCACCAATACATCACAGGCAGCAGTCTTGCTCAATACCGATGCAAGTTTCAGGGACCGTCTGGACAGTACCGTAAAACGCCTTCCACCGCACAGGGTCGCACCGGGAGGCTATTTACAGGAATGGCTTGAGGACTACCGCGAGACAGAACCGCACCATCGGCATGTATCTCATTTATACGGGCTTCATCCCGGTCGCCAGATTTCCCGCACCCGTACGCCGGAATTGGTGGAGGCCTGCCGAAAAACACTGGAGCGCCGGGGTGACGGCGGCACCGGCTGGTCAAGAGCGTGGAAAATCAATTTCTGGGCAAGGATCGGGGACGGGAACCGTGCTTACAGGCTACTGAAGAACCTTTTGTCGCCTGAAAGTACGTATCCCAATCTTTTTTGCGCTCATCCGCCTTTCCAGATAGACGGAAATTTCGGAGGCACATCGGGCATTGCCGAGATGTTACTCCAAAGTCATGATGGTTTCATTGAATTCCTGCCCGCACTGCCCGATGCCTGGCCGGAAGGAAAATTCAGCGGACTGAAGACCGAAGGGAACGGAGAAGTAAGCTGTCAATGGGAAAAGGGCAGGATCCGGGAGATCACCCTGCGAGCGGTCGCCACGGGGACGTTTACAATAAAACTGCCTCCCTACGCCGTGGATATCAAGACTAAAGGAAATGTCAGCCTGTCGAACGGGATGGCTGCCGCCACATTAAGAGCAGGTGAAAAAATAAGGTTACGTATTAAAGCGGACTGAATGCATTGAATTCCCGGCTCAGACGTTCGTTTTCCATGTGTTTCCAGCGTCTGAATTGTTCTTCAGTAAGGATTTTCGCATATTTTTTCTCCCGGTTTTCCTGTCTTTCAAACCGTTGCGAGTCGGACAAACCTTCCAACCCTTCCCGGCTCCGGGGTTGATTCATCCCGGGGTGATCCTGTCCTGACATTCCGGGATTACCGGGCCGGCCGCCCTGAGGTCTCATACCGGGTCTTCCACCGCCAGGACCGCCCTGCATAGAACCCGAAGGTTTTTCTGTATTTGATTCGGGCATCATTTCAGATAACTCTTCGTAAATGAGTTTGTAGATTTTCTTAGCTTGTTTTTGTGTGAGTCCAAGTTCTTTTGTCACCTGGGAGGTTCGGGCCGAGGCCATTTCTTTGATATCCTTTTCTTCCGCTTTGCGGGGCATTCCCGTTCCGGGATTCTGTCCGCATGCAGAAAAATACGTAAGGAACAACATAACGCAGATAATTACTCTTTTCATGGCATTGAAGTTTATTTACCATGCAAAGAAACGGGGTGTTCTTTTTAGTGGCAAAAAGATTCTGCAAAAGACCGGAATCTGTCGGTTAAAAAGGAAATCTTAACCATGAAGACCCAGCCGGGTAAATGAGAAGGCGTCAGACGGACAGCGTCTTTTTGGGTGGTGGCCAGCCGGCATTCGCTGTGTTCATCAAGAAACGTTTGAATTCGTTTGAAATCATTTTTTGTAAATAAATGATGATCCGGGAACGTCATATGTTCTTTCACTTCATAGTGTTCCTTGAGGTAAGCGATAAATGGAGCCGGAGCCGCAATCCCTGTCACAACCAGCAAAGGGGACCCTTCAGGCAGGTCAGTCTCCTGACCGGTCCGGAGCGGAATTGGCCTTTCGTATTCAAGTCCCGAGCAGAAAACAGGGATCCTGTTTCCGTGGGACTTGCGGGTTTGCAGGATTTCTTCCTCGGTCAAACCCGGAGGACACTTTGTGACGATAAGGCAATGAGCCCGGCGAAGGGCCAAGGGGAGGTCCCTCAGGCGCCCGAAAGGCATTAATGTATCTTTTGTCACGGGCCTGTTGTAATCTTCCAGCACAATGTTCCACCGGGGAGAAACCCTCCTGTGCTGGAACGCATCGTCCAGAATAAGTACCTGAGGGATTTCTGTCGCACATAATCTGCGGATACCATCCACCCTGTCTTCCCGGACTGCCACTGTGATCCCCGGGAATTTGCTCTTTATCTGCAACGGCTCGTCTCCAACGTCCCGGGCCCGGTCTCCTGCCTCTACATACCTGAAGCCTTTGGTTTTGCGGCCGTAGCCCCTGGAAAGCACCACAGGCCTTATTCCCCTGTCAAGAAAAAATTGTATCAGATACTCGGTCACCGGAGTTTTGCCGGTGCCGCCAACGGTTATGTTCCCCACACAGATGACCGGAAAGTCAAATGAGTGAGACCTAAGCAAGCCCGTGTCATAGATTTTATGACGCAGCGCCAGCACCCAGGCATAAGGTGAAAGCCACATGAACCCGTTTAATTTTCGCCCCATTTTTTATCTATAAAATCCAATAATCTGAATATTTCTTCCGGATTGTCTTCGGTCACCAGTTTCAAACGTACGGGTTTAAAATCGGTAAGCGATTTAAAATAACAGCTCAAATGACGGCGCATTTCCAAAACACCCACCCTTTCTCCTTTTACTTCAATGGATTTGGCCAGATGCATTTTTGCCAGAGCCACCCGTTCGGTAACGCTCATGGGCGGAAGCTCCTCGCCCGTATCCAGAAAATGCCGTATCTCCCTGAAAAGCCAGGGATGTCCAAAGCTGGCCCGGCCAATCATAATTCCGTCCACCCCGTATTGATCAAAGGCATCCTTCGCCTGCCGGGGTGTTTTTATGTCGCCGTTTCCTATAACGGGTATCTTTATACGGGGATTGCGTTTGACAGCGCCTATAGGTTCCCAGTTGGCTTCGCCTTTGTACATCTGTGTTTTGGTCCTGCCATGAATGGTTATGGCGGCTATCCCCACGTCCTGGAGCGCCTCGGCCAGATCTTCAATAATAATGGACTGCTCATCCCATCCCAGGCGCGTTTTAACGGTTACGGGAATATCCACCGCCTGTACCAGCCGCCTGGTAATATCAACCATTCCCTGAGGATCCCTCAACCAGCCGCTGCCGGCTCCCCGCTGCGCAATTTTGTTCATGGGACAACCAAAATTTATATCTATCACCTCGGGGCGAACCTGGGCGGCCATCTGTGCGGCTTCAAGCAAAGCTTCGGGAATATGTCCGTAGATCTGGATCCCTATGGGCCGTTCCTGGTCGGATATATTCAGTTTCAACCGGGTTTTGTATGCATCGCGTATGAGTCCGTCTGCAGAAACGAATTCGGTATACATCATATCTACGCCGTATTGTTTGCATATAAACCGGAACGAAGCGTCTGTGACATCCTCCATAGGCGCCAGAAAAAGAGGTCTGTCTCTCAGTTGGGTATCGGCAAAATTCATAGCGCAAAGATAATTTTTTTCTACTTTTGTGCCGTATGAACAAAATTACTAACATAGGCGTCCTGACTTCCGGAGGAGATGCCCCCGGAATGAACGCGGCAATACGGGCTGTGGTGCGTACGGCCATTTATAACAAATGCAGTGTAACCGGCATTCAGAGGGGATTTGCGGGAATTTTACAAAAATTATTTGTCCCTTTGCAGAATCATTCGGTTGCACAGAAAATATCACTCGGGGGTACTTTCCTGAAATCTTCCCGTTGTCCCGAATTCAAACAGAAAGAGGTCAGGGCGGAAGGCTGCCGTAATCTCAGGGAACAGGGCATTGACGCCCTGGTGGTTATCGGAGGAGACGGATCTTTCCGGGGTGCCGATCTGCTGGTCAAAGAGTTTGGCCTGCCCGTGGTGGGAGTGCCCGGCACCATAGATAATGATATATTCGGAACCGATTTTACTATCGGATTCGATACCGCAGTGAACACAGCCGTTCAGGCAGTGGACAAATTACGCGATACCGCCGACTCTCACAACATGATCTTTTTTGTTGAGGTAATGGGCCGCGATGCCGGCTTCATTGCCCTGTACACCTCCATATCATCGGGGGCGGAAGCTACCCTGATCCCCGAAGTTCACACCGATATTGACAAACTGTGCGGATACCTGGAGCTGGAACGCCGCCAGAATAAAACCTCGGGCATTATTATAGTAGCCGAAGGAGGCGAGCTGGGGAGCGCCGTTGAAGTGGCGGCCAAGGTTAAGGAACGCCTTCCCAAATACGAAACCCGGGTAACCACTTTAGGTCATATTCAGCGCGGAGGGTCGCCAACGGCTAATGACAGAATCCTGGCCAGTGTGTTGGGACACGATGCCGTTACAGCCTTATTGAGCGGCAAAACCGGCGTGATGATAGGACAGGTTAATAACCAGACAGTATATACTCCGTTTGAAGAAGCCTGTTCCCGCCATGCAGAGCTCAATAAGCGCTGGGTTGAAATTGCTTACGTACTATCGCTTTGATTTTTAGAAAAAAGTAGTATCTTTGCAGCCCCTTTCTTTGGAGGGATCGCAAAATATTTATAGTATTATTCTAAAAATCAACCAGGTGAACACATTATCTTACAAGACTGTGAGCGCTAATAAAGAAACCGTTACAAAAGAATGGGTTCTTATTGACGCTACCAATCAGGTTTTGGGCCGGTTAGCTGTGCAGGCAGCTTTTATTCTGCGCGGCAAACACAAACCCAATTTTACCCCTCACGTGGACTGCGGCGATAACGTTATCATTATCAATGCAGATAAAGTTCGCTTGACGGGTAAGAAGCTGGATGAAAAAACGTACATCCGGCACTCCGGTTACCCTGGCGGTCAACGCAGCGAAACAGCTAAAGAGCTGTTGAACCGCAGACCGCTTGCTCTTGTGGAACACGCTGTTAAAGGCATGCTCCCCAAAACCCGCCTCGGCTCAGATCTTTTCCGCAACCTGTATGTATACCAGGGTCCGGAACATCCGCATCAGGCTCAACAACCCAAACAAATTTATTTAAACGAAAACTAAACAGAGCATGGAAGTTATCAACGCCCTTGGAAGAAGAAAATCAGCTGTTGCTCGCGTTTACGTTCAGGCCGGAAAAGGAAACATCATTATCAATGATCGCCCCCTGGAAGACTATTTTAAAGAAGGCACACTTCAGTACATTGCCAAGCAGGCTCTTGAACTGACCGGCACTACCTCCCAGTTTGATGTAAAAGTCAACCTGGACGGAGGTGGCATAAAAGGTCAGGCAGAAGCTTTGCGCCTGGCAATTGCCCGTGCTTTGTGTAAAATAGATTCCGAAGCGTATCGTGGTGTTTTGAAATCAAACGGGATGCTTACCCGCGATGCACGCGAGGTTGAGCGTAAGAAACCCGGACAACCCGGAGCACGCAGACGCTTCCAATTCAGCAAACGTTAAAAAGCTGATGAAAAGATGCACGGCAATTGCAATAAAACAGCCGAGACCATTTAGTTGCTGCCGGCCGTTTCGGTTGCCGCGGAAAATCAAAACGGATTGTTCTCAGAACACTACCTTTTGATTGACATAAAGAGAATTAAAAAAGATTAAAAATTAAAACAATGCCCAGAACAAATTTCCAAGACTTACTTGATGCAGGCGTACATTTCGGCCACTTGAAACGTAAGTGGAATCCCAAAATGGCTCCTTATATCTTCATGGAGAAGAACGGGATCCATATCATTGACCTGCACAAGACCGTTGTCAAAATAGATGAGGCTGCCAATGTTATGAAACAACTCGCCAAGGCGGGGCGCAAGATATTGTTTGTAGCCACCAAGAAACAAGCCAAGGATATTGTAGCCGAATCGGCAAAATCGGTCAATATGCCTTATGTAACCGAACGTTGGCCGGGCGGTATGCTCACCAACTTCCCAACCATCCGCAAAGCAGTCAAGAAAATGAATACCATTGACAAAATGATTGCGGACGGCACCTTCGAAACCCTTGCCAAACGTGAACGCCTGCAGGTAACCCGCCAGCGTGCCAAGCTGGAAAAAAACCTGGGATCCATTGCAGATCTGAACCGTTTGCCTGCTGCTCTTTTTGTTGTGGATGTACAAAAGGAGGTCAATGCTGTTAAAGAAGCATCCCGTCTTGGTATTCCGGTTATTGCCATGGTTGATACCTGTTGCGATCCTACCCCTATTGATTATGTGATCCCGGCCAACGACGATGCAGCTAAATCCATATCTCTTATTCTTGAGCTTCTCCGGCAAGCCATTGAGGAAGGTCTGGAAGAACGCAAACTCGAAAAAGACAAAGAAGTAACGGTAGAAACTTCTGAAGAAGACAGGCCCGCATCCGGCAAACGTATTCGTATGCGCAGACCTAAATCAGACGATGAAAACCAGGCCGCTGTGGTAACCACTCCGGAAGAGGTCGAGTCAGAAGAAGAGAATAAACCCGAATAATTTTTTACAGATAATGGAAATTAAAGCAGCTGACGTAGCAAAACTACGTAAAATGACCGGTGCCGGTATGATGGATTGCAAGAATGCCCTTGTTGAATCCAACGGAGATTTTGACCGTGCACAAGAGATCATTCGTGAAAAAGGCAAATTGGTCGCAGCCAAACGCGCCGACCGGGAAACCACGGAAGGATCCGTTATCGCCATTACCAACGAAGCTCACAACAAAGCCATTCTCGTATGTCTGGGTTGTGAAACTGACTTTGTGGCTAAGAACCAGGAATTTCAGGATGTCGCCAACGGCATTGCTAAAGTAGCTTTGGATAATATGCCCGCAGACCTGGATACCCTTATGTCCCTGCATTTTGAAGACGGCACCATTGCCGATGCCGTTACCCGGCAGACCGGCAAGAGCGGTGAAAAACACGCTATTCCTTTCTACAATAAGCTGGAAGCCCCTTACATTTCGACTTATATTCATATGAATCACAAAGTGGCCACTATTGTAGGTTTTAACAAGGCCATCTCTCCCGAAGCCGGAAAAGAGATTGCCATGCAGATCACAGCCATGGTTCCCGTTTCTGTGAATCGTGAAAGCTGTCCGCAGGAAGTTATTGATAAGGAAATGCATATCTACCGCGAACAGATCCGCATGGAAGGTAAACCCGAAGATATGGTCGAAAAGATTGCACTGGGGAAACTCAACAAATTCTTCAAAGAGTTCACTCTCGAAGACCAGATCTTTGTTAAGGAAGGCAAGATTACTGTAAAAGAATATTTAAAGACTGTTGACCCTCAGGTAAAAGTCACCGGTTTTTACCGTTACTCCCTGAACGATTAATTACAGGATACCAAATAAAAGAAAGAGGCTGACTTTATGGGTCAGCCTTTTTTATTTATTTGCTTTTGACTTATTGAACGAAAGACACCTCCCATTTGCTTCGCAAACGGGTCCTTCCCTCCGCGGGCGCGAGGTCTTTCTTATCAATAAGTCAATGAGCAACTTAATTCCAGCCGGGATTTTGTGTGAGAACGTATCCCTTGTCTTTATAGGCATCAATCTGAGCGTTACCCAGCGGGGCAAGATAAACCCTGTCCGTAAAAGGATCACGGTCCTTTATGGTCTGAGGGATATAATACCCAACCATATCGGCGCCGTTAGATCCGTTATAGGTAACAACGGTGCCATCCTGTTTCATAACTTTCAGTACATTGACCTTAGACGGAATGAGCCATGTGGGAAGCTCCTGCTGGAAATTGATCCATAAGCCGAGGAGCATATCGGGGTTCATTGTTCCGCTCATGTAGTCGATTTTCTTCCAGCGCTTGATATCCAGAAGCCTTGTATGCTCATATACAAATTCCATACGGCGCTCCCGGCGGATCTCCCAGAGAAGCGGAGAGATATCACTGTCCCTGTCGGGATCGTCAGGAACGGCAGCAATACTCATGGGAGCCGTTTTCTTTATGCCTTTGGCAATAGCTGTAGCATCCAGAGGCCTCTTGCGAATGGCATTGATTGAAGCATCCAGGTCCGCCTGAGTAACAGCAGCTCCTCCCATGGTGGCTAATTCGGCCTTTGCCTCTATCCAGTTCAGCACCACTTCTGCATAACGCATTACAGGATACCCGTTGGTATTGGTGTTGGAGCCGTACTTGGCAGGAACCGTCTTCCCGTAATAGGTTACCCCCACGCGGTCAATGAACTTGCAGGCATAGAGCAGTGTTGACGAACTGATCATGGGATGATCCCAGAAGGTAGCCTCAAAACGGGGGTCACGCGTTGCCACCATATTGGTGATATCCAGAACACCGGCATTGGCGACGGAAGACAGTTTATAAGGTTTCCCGTCGTTACACAGGAACGATTTGGCCAGTGCCAGGTTGGGTGCCGGAGCCTGACTCTCATTCAGGTTGGAATACGAAGCAACGTGATGACGTACGGCTTCGGCATCGCTGTAATGCCGGTACATAAGCACTTCTTTCATTTTGGAAAGATCTTCAGATCCGAACAGGGAACGGAAGTCGGTGTCGAAAGAATATTTACCGGACTGAATCACAATATCTCCGGCTTTAACGGCCAGATCCAGATACTTCTTGGCCAGAGTCTGATTGTTCTTGTGATACTTTTGCCATGTACCTTCAAAAAGCATAAAACGCGAAATAAAACCTGCAGCTATATATTTGTTCAGGTAGTTGGTCCCGTCGTTTACACGCATTTTCTCCAGTACGTATACAAAGTCTTCGTAAACACCATCCATGGCTATGATCCGGTCCTGACGGTCTTTGTATAATTCTTCGAGTTCGGTATCGGATACTACCCTGTCATAATAGGGAACATCACCGAATACACTTACAAGACGGCTGTATTCATAACCTCTGAAGAAACGGGCTACGGCAGACCAGTGATTGTAGGCGTCTTCCGTAAGGTATCCGCTCTCTTTCATAGTGTTAATACGATCCAGGAACAAGTTGGACTTCCTGACCCAGGCAAAATTCCATGAAGGACCAGCATACTGGATGAGCATCGAGGGAGTCTCGGATGTCCCGGAACGTGAGGCGGGAGCAGAAGCTTCAAAAGCGCTCTGGGTCCCGGCACTGGTAAAGTCATCGCTGAAATAATACCCTCTCAGCGGAGTGTAATCTACACTCCAGCCCGAGAAATAGCCTGTAAAATAGTTTACATAATAACCATTGGCAAACAACCTGAGGTTGTTTTCATTGGTCCAGTAGTTGGTGTCGTCCATTGCAGATTTCTGCGGACGATCCAAAAAATCACTACAACCTGCCAGTACAAAGGCAGATAAAGACACTAAAAGTATAATGTATTTTTTCATCGCCGTATTTCTTTAGAAGTTAATCTGAATACCAATTGACGCACTCTTGAATGTCGGAGCTCCCACACCTGTTCTGCTGGCGTTATAATTATCGTCGGCATTGAACAATGAATATCCCGGCACTTCTTCAGGGTCAATGGGAAGGCCCTTCAGATGATCAAAAGTAAAGAAGTTCTCCAGTGCAGCATATACTCTCAGTTTGCTGATATTTACTTTTCTCATGAGTTTAGCCGGCAAAGAATAACCCAAAGTAAGGTTTTTAAGCCTGAAATAAGACATATCAAGCAGGTAACGGCTCTGTATCTGCATATTGTTGGTATTATTACTGTTGGCGTTATTATACGGTCTGGGATAATAAGCATCTGTGCGGTCCTCTTTCCAGAAATCACCGGCAATGGCTTGTGCCATAGAACCGTCAGAAGAGTTGAACCCGGCAATGGTCATGGAACTGTTACCCCACAATTCGCGTTTGCCCACTCCCTGGAAAAATACAGACAGGTCCACACCTTTAAATTCGGCTCCCAATCGGAATCCGTATTCATAACGCGGAGTAGAGTTCCCGATCACCTTCAGGTCTCCGTGGTCGTCTGCCAGGCGGCTCCCCGGATTAATAACACCGTCTCCGTTTTGATCTTTGAATTTAACGTCACCCGGACCGAATTTGAAATTTGAGCTGTTCTGCAGTTTGCCCTGGGTAACTCCGTCCACCGTCTGGTAGACCATGTATCCGTCTGTAGATTTTATTGTTACCAGATTTCCGCTGTTATCGTATACAAAATCTTCTTTCTGGTACAAACGGTCCGTTTCATAGCCCCAAATCTCACCATATGTTTTGCCAACGTACCAATCGTCAATACTGGTAGTGCTTCCGTATTTTGTGATCTTTGTGGTAGCATCTGATAATGTAACCAACGCGCTAAGGGTTAATCCATTGGAGAAAGCATGCCCAAAATCGATGGCAATTTCCCAGCCTCTCGTCCGCAGCGACCCAAAGTTGCCTTTAGGCGCTCCGGTCCCGTAAGTAGCTGGAATACCCTCAATGGGAACAATCATGTTTTCTGTATCGCGCTGGAACCAGTCAAATGTAATTCCCAGGGCACTGTTAAAGAAACGGGCATCAAAACCTGCGTCCAGAGTAGTGATATCCTGCCATGTAATGGCATCTGCAACGGCAGCAGGCGTTCCGTAATACACCAGCTTGGCACCGTTCTGCAACCAAAGGGAAGTTGTACTGGACATGGTAGGTACATACAAATTATTTTTTACGGTCTGGTCACCAATGCTTCCCCAAGATCCGCGCAACTTAAGGCTGCTCATAACGGGTCTTGCCCATTGCATCCAGGGTTCTTCCATAACCCGCCATCCGGCAGAGAAGGAAGGATACCATCTCCATTGCATATGGCCCGGGAACTTTGAGGTCCCGTCATAGCGGATATTGGCTTCCAACAAATATTTCTCGGCAAAATTATAGTTCACGCGGGCAAAATAACCCAACTGAGACTCCCAGGCCTCTTCTCCGCCGCCGGTTTGTGTTCCGTTGGCCAGGGAAAACTGGGGATTGGTAATATCAATAAGGGTGGTTTTCTGAGCCCAGTGGGATGCTTCGTCATAAGTGATGGCACTCATCCCTAACAGGAAGTCGAAAGTATGCCTGTCGCTCAGTACCCATTTGTAGTTGGAGGTCAGGTTAATGGTATTGCGCATGGAATTTTCAGATTTCCTGTACATATGGTCGGGATTGGCTCCTGCCGAGGTATAATTATAATAGTCGAGCTGATAGGCAGGCATGGCACCCGGATCCGAAGCAGACACCTTTTCGCCGGCAGAGTTAACATACATTCTGGTTCCATCGGCGTTGTTGCGCGCTACGGGACTGCCCCAGGTGTTACCGGCAGTAAAACTGTAACCCGGAGTATTGATAATATATTCCTGATTGGCATGGGTGTAATCGAGTTCAATATTCCAGTCTTTGAGAGGTGTCAGCACAAGCCCGGCGTTGAAGCTGGTATAATTAGTGGTGCGATTAGCCGTATTGGCAGAAGAGGTTTCGTAAACCGGATTACGCGTAGGTTTGCCGTTATCTTCGTCTACCCAGGGGAAGGTGGGACCCCAGCGGAACATGTAATACCAGACGTCTGCGGTAGATGAACTGGTGGCATAGGCATAACGTTTATCACGCTTAGAATACATGGCTCCTGCATGAATGGACAACCATTTCTTCACCTGGGTGTTCACTCTGATGGATCCGTTCCAGCGTCTGAAGTCGTCTTGCTTGGCGGTTTTCATCATACCGCTCTGATCCAGATATCCCAGGGCAATGTTGAAATCTGTCTTTCCGGCTTTTCCGTTAACGGAAAGGTTATGGGTCTGGGTGGGAGCCCATTCTCTCAACAGGTATTCATAGGGTTCATAGGTACGTATGCCTATTTTCTGGTTATTGGCATTAACGTACCAGTCACGGCCGTAAACCATGGGATCGCCAGACTTGACGGTGTTCCCGTATGTTTGCTGCCAGGTAGCGGCTTTGTTGTAACCTTCGCGGTCAATCAGCCAGAAAGCGCCAACAGGGGTAGTGGTTCCTATGCGCTCGGCAGCCAGCACTGTATATTCCAGAGCGTCTACTCCGCCCATGACGAACTCCTTGGACGGGTTCTGGAACGATACGTTCCCCGAATAAGAGACATTCACAGCCTCGGATTTAGCACCTTTCTTTGTGGTAATAAGGATTACCCCAAAAGCGGCCTTGGAGCCGTAAATGGAGGCCGATGCGGCATCCTTGAGAACCGAGATGGATTCAATATCGTCCGGGTTCACCATCTGGATACTGGGAATCTGTACGTTATCCATCAGGATCAGAGGGCTGGAACTTCCCTGGATGGAGGCATACTGTCCGCGAATCTTTATGAGAGGATCCTGTCCGACTTCTCCACCGCCAATCATGATGGACAATCCCGGGGTGGTTCCCTGCAAGCCTCGTCCCACATCGGCAATAGGACGGGCGATCAATGTTTTGTCAACATCAACAGAAGAAACGGCTCCGGTCAGATTTTCTTTTTTCTGAACGCCAAAGCCGACTACCA
>Ga0265294_10002236_pt1 | contig 25591 bp, 22 predicted proteins | sample MunlanPumphouse3_FD_192504 | JGI IMG/M metagenome (GOLD analysis project Ga0265294, IMG submission 192504) | Groundwater microbial communities from a municipal landfill in Southern Ontario, Canada - Pumphouse #3 | ecosystem: Environmental > Aquatic > Deep subsurface > Groundwater | place... | reverse complement strand
ATCGAGATGCACCTTTAAGTTCTTTTCACCGCTCTGGTGTCCTTTTTTAAGTTTCTCTCCTATATCCGGCACTCCTGCAGCGGCAAGGAAAGTTGGCATCCAGTCCATGTGACTTATGATCTCGTTGGATACAACGCCTGCAGGTATCTTACCCGGCCAGCGCACGACTTCAGGAACGCGGAAAGCACCTTCCCAGTTTGAATTTTTCTCACAACGGAAAGGAGTCATGGCTGCATCGGGCCAGGAATTCATATGAGGTCCATTGTCTGTGCTGTACAAAACGATGGTATCCTCGGCAATACCCAGCTCGTCAAGCAGGTCAAGCATCATGCCAACCTGCCTATCGTGCTCGATCATTGCATCGTGATACTCCGACTGCCAGCGCCCTGCCTGACCTCGGATCTCTTCAGGGACATGCACTCTGAAATGCATCCAGGTGGTGTTGAGCCATACAAAAAAAGGCTTACCTGCTTCTTTCTGGCGCTTAATGAAATCAATGGCAGCCTCTATGAACTCAAGGTCAACCTTCTCCATGCGTTTCCTGCTCAGCGGACCTGTGTCTTTGATCTTTTGTCTACCCACACGACCCCAGCGCGGGTCCTCGGTAGGATCATCTTCATCAGTGGCCCACGAATGCATCACTCCCCTCGGACCAAACCGTTCCCTGAAAAGTGGGAAGTCCTCCCCGGGAGGATAGTCAGGCAGCTCAGGCTCTTCTTCGGCATTCAGGTGGTAGAGGTTCCCAAAGAACTCATCAAAACCATGAACTGTAGGCAGATATTCGTTCCTATCTCCAAAGTGATTCTTGCCAAACTGGCCTGTTGCATATCCCTGGGCTTTCAGAAGTTCAGCAATGGTAGGGTCTTCGGGTTGCAGTCCTGTCTTTGCCCCGGGCAGGCCCACCTTGCTCAGTCCTGTCCTGAAAGGGCTCTGGCCTGTAATAAACGCTGCACGTCCGGCTGTGCAGCTCTGTTCTCCATAGGAGTCTGTGAACCTCATGCCTTCGTTGGCTATGCGGTCTATGTTAGGTGTCCTGTACCCCATTAATCCATCACTGTAGCAGCTGAGATTGCTGATACCGATGTCATCTCCCCAGATGACCAGAATATTTGGTTTCTTTTCTCCCATTGTTTATTCTCCTTTCTGATTATCGACAACCAGAATTATCGCGTGCTAATGTATTTCCGCCCCCTCTTCCTTCAAGACCCTCCTTTACCGGATATCGGATTTTTCTTTAATGGTGCCATTTTTTTTCCGCAGCATTTTTCGCATGTACAGTATCCACGTAAATTACATGCCCATTTCCTCTTTCTTTACCCTGGTATCCTTGCGTCCATGGCAGCGTTTGAACTTGAGCCCGCTGCCACAGGGACAGGGTTCGTTGCGTCCTGTCCTTTGAAAAGCTTCATCAAGAGCCAGAATCCTCATCACCTCTGATGCCGGGTAACCCCTGCGCATCAATCCTGCCATTATCTGCATCGGATAATCGACATGCTGGAAGAAAGCTTTCCAGCCCTTACAGAGGTAGTTCAGGCCGTATTCTCTTGAAGGAGTGGTCAGGAAGCGATTTTTAGGACATTCTCCCCTGCAGGCGAAGAACACCTCGCATTCCCGGCATACCTGCGGTAGAGTGTCGCGTTTATCCTGCCCGAACCTGTACTGCTTTTCCGAAGCAGCAAGCACTCCCAGCTCATTTTCCATAATATTGCCCAGGAGGTATTCCGGTTCCACAAAATGGTCGCAGGAGTAAAGATCTCCGTTATGCTCAAGAGCGAGCCCGGTCCCGCATGTCTCCTCAAAAACGCACATTCCTGAAGGCAGCCCCAGCCATCTGCGTGCAGAAGCCTCAAAAGTCTGCACAAATACCCTTCCAACATCATTTCTTACCCATTCGTCGAAAATGCGGCTAAGGAAACCTCCAAACTGCTCGGGCTGCACAGAACGGTCCGAGACTCTGTCCCCTTGCTGGTAAAGGGTACGCCCTTCATCATTGATCCTCTCAATAACCGGGATAAACTGAATCCAGTCAGTCCCTGCTTCATCCCGCAGGAATCGGTAGACTTCCAGCGGATAATCGGCATTGACCCTGTTTACTGTGGTCAGGACGTTATATTCCACGCCGTGTTTCTGCAGGAGGCGGAGCCCCTTCATGACCCTATCGAAGCTTCCTCCCCCTTTTTTGTCCACCCTGTAGGCGTCGTGAAGTTCACGCGGTCCATCGATGCTGATCCCTATTAGAAAATTGTTTTCCTTAAAGAACCGGCACCACTCGTCGTCCAGCAGCGTGCCGTTTGTCTGCATTGTATTTTCGAACGTCATGCCTGGTTTTCTGTACTTTTCCTGCAGCTCGACGGCACGCCGGTAAAAGTCGATGCCCATAAGCGTGGGTTCACCTCCCTGCCAGGCAACGGTCACCTGCGGACTGTTGTGGGCTGCGATGAGCTGCCTGATATAGTTTTCCAGTATTTCATCTGACATTCGGAACCTGCTTCCAGGATAGAGCAGTTCCTTTTCAAGAAAAAAACAATATGTGCAGGCCAGGTTACAGATAGCCCCTGCTGGCTTTGCTAGAACATGAATGCGATGAGGAAGGCGGTTTTGTATTGTCATTCAGAACTTTCTCCCTGAGTAAAATAGACTTTCCTGTGGGCTGGAAAAAGTCTATGCATCACTTTTTGTTTTATCCAGCATTCATTTCCTATTCTTCTTCAATTACTGAGGCCTGCATGTCTGTCATCACGTCAGGTTTCTTTGAATGCCCCTGCCCGGAGAATGCAGAATAGAAGATTCTCAGGCTACTGTCAATTACCTGCTAAATGGAACCTGCTGCTACTCTTATGGTTATGCTTAAGAATAGAACACAGAAAAACAACCCAGATAGCATTCACAAGAGATCTTTTCTTAATGCACCTGCACTTGTCAGGCCCTTGAGAGAATTGAAGCTACCATCAAAGTTGTATCCGGAAGCGCTGACTCTTCAGCATCCCTCTCCTTCTTTTTACAAGATCTTAGCTTCTATAAGCGTAATATTATTTATGAAATAAAATATAAGTTTTATGAAACTAAAGATAGAAACAAAATCCTATAAGGGGTTTAAACCTGATTTATATCTTTAAAAATGACTTTTATTAGAAAAATTCAGGTGTAGAGGAGGTGTAGAAGGCTTTTCTGTGATATTTATATCCAGAATAGATTTTTTCTCTATTTTAATACAAAATATCCCTTTCCAAGAAAATAACAACAAAATTTTGATTTTTTCTTTCAATCCCTGAGTTTCTTGAAAACCTCCTTAAGCCTGGAGTACGGGTAGGTATTCACAATATCTTCTTTTTCAAGCCAGCTCCTTCTTGCCTGTCCGAGCCCGTAACGCATGGAAGCAAGGTCAGATACGGAGTGGCTGTCCGTTGAAATGCAGAACTTTAGCCCATAGTTTTTCGCCCTGAAAATAAGCTCATCGTTAAGGTCGAGCCTCGAGGGCTGGCAGTTAATCTCCATAATTTTCTTATTTGCCGCCGCAGCCTCAAAGACTTTCCCGAAATTAACCGCATAAGCTTCCCTTTTCCCTAGCAGCCTGCCTGATGGGTGGGCAAGTATGTCAAGGTGACTGTTTTCAAGAGCAGTGATAATCCTTCCTGTCATCTCTCTTTCCGATGATGCAAAGCCCGAATGTACAGCTCCGACCACAATATCCAGCTCTTTAAGGATCTCATCAGGATAGTCAAGGCTTCCGTCTTTAAGGATCTCAACTTCCGAGCCCCTGAGAACCTTTATCCTGAAGCGCTTTGACAGACTTTTGATCTCTTTCCACTGCTCTTTCAAAGTTTCAATATCCATTCCGTTTGCAATTCTCTGGGAGCGCGAATGGTCTGTAACTGCAATATATTCGTATCCCATAGCTTCGGCGTTTTCTATCATAGTTTCAAGGCTCTCTGTCCCTTCGCTGTAATCCGTATGCATGTGCAGGTCTCCCCGTATGTCTCCTGCATCCACAAGCTCTGGTAGTTCATTCTTTGCTGCAGCCTTAAGTTCTCCCCTGTTTTCCCGGAGTTCAGGTGCGATATACTCAAGCCCGAGTTTCCTGTAAATTTCCTCTTCACTTTTGCCTGCAATCCGTTCTCCCGAATTTTTGGAATACAGACCGTATTCTGAAAGCTTATAACCTTCTCTGAGAGCAATATTTCTGAGTCCGATATTGTGTTCCTTTGAGCCCGTGAAATATTGTAAAGCTGCCCCGTAGCTTTCAGGCGGAACTACCCTGAGGTCTATCGCAAATCCCTCTTTAAGGATCACACTGCTTCTGGTTCTGCCTTTTGAAACAACCTGTCCTGCTTCGGGGAGAGAAACAAATGCATCCATAATTTTCCCTGCATCTGCTTCTTCTGCTTCTGCAAGGATGTCAATGTCCCCAATAGTTTCTTTCAGCCTTCGCAGGGAACCTGTATAGATGATCCTGGAGAGGTCTAACCCGGGAGTTCCGTTCTTCAGTTCTTCTTTCAAGCCGGATATGATTTCTTCGGCAAGCGGGAGTGCCTTTCCAAGCGGGATTCTTGAATGGCTTTTTTCGTAGTTTTCAATTGCCCTGGCGATATTTTCTTCACTTTTTACCCCGAAGCCTGAAAGCCTCCTGATCCTGTGAGATTTAACCGCATTTTTCAGGTCTAACATGGTTTTTATCTCAAGCTTATCTGCAAGCTTTTTCATCTTTTTTGCTCCAAGCCCCCTGATTTCCATCAGTTCGGCAGTGCCTGAAGGAGCTTTACCTTTCAAACCCTCAAATTTTTCTACCTTCCCTGTTTTCAGGTATTCGGCTATATGGTCGGCAATGGATTCACCTACGCCGGGAATCTCTGTAAGCCCCTTTTTTCCTTTTTTCTCGTAGACTTTTTCAATATCTTCGCCAAAATTCTCTATGTTCTGAGCTGCCCGCCTGTAAGCTCGCGGTTTCCACTCTATCTGCTGGAACTCCATTATATCAGCAGTTTCATACAGCAGTTCTGCAACCTCACGGTTTCTCAAAGGCTCCCCCTCACTCTGTTATTTTTCCTGATATTTTCAAAATATTTTACTTACACTCTTCCACTTTTCTTTTACTTTTTAAGTTCCGTCCTTCAGATCCCTTACTTCCTTAACTGTCATGGCATCATATGGAGTTTTGTCGTGCCTTATTCGTAAGAACCGGGGGAAACGCAGTGCAAGTCCTGTTTCCTCTTCTCCTTCTCCTGCCGTATGTCCGGGGCTGTTTGTGATCTCCGAGCCAAGGACTTCGATAACTACTGCAGGTTCTATAAAGATATCAGGAAGCATACCTTTTTTAATAGAAACGTCCTTTGGAATTTCGCTTACTATATGGTCTGAAAGCAACCTGTTGATCTCTTCTGCATCCGCTTCTGTAAAACCAGTTCCCACTTTTGTCAACGTTTCAAACCGCTGTCCCTCTTTATTCAGGACTGCACAGAGAAGAGCTCCAAATGACCCTTTTCTCCTCCCTCTTCCGTAATAACTCCCCACAACCACAAGGTCAAAGGTCTCTCTCATCCCCTCTGAATACTCTTGTTTCCATTTGAACCAGAACCAGCTCCTTTTCCCGGCTTCGTAATAAGAGTTGCTGCTCATGGACTTGACCACTATTCCTTCAAGCCCCTTTTCTATGGTTTCATTAAAAAAATCCTCAATTTCCTCAACGCTTTCCGTAACGATTCTTTTTGACAGACGAATTATTCCTGACTCAACAACGTTCATCTCAAGCAAAGCCCTTCTTTCAGGATAGGGCCTCTTTAGAAGGGGCTCTCCGTTAAGGTAAAGGATATCAAAAAAGAATACTGCTACCGGGCATTTCTTCCTGTAATTTTCAATCTCGTACTTTCTTCGCCTCTGCATGAGGTTCTGAAACGGGTAAAACTCTTCTATCCGGTTACCGTTTCTTTCCAGTTCTGCGTATGCAACTATTTCTCCATCAAGCACTATTTCATTTGCAGGGACGGTTTTTCTGACATCTTCGATAATTTCAGGGTACTGGGAAGTTATGTCCTCAAGCCTGCGGGAAAAAGCTTTAATCCCCTCACCGGTTTTATGTACCTGCACCCTCTCTCCATCATATTTCTCTTCAGCAGCTTTTTTTCCCTTAACCCTTTTTTCAAGCTCTTCAAAACTTTCGACTCGCTGGGAGAGCATGGATTTTACCGGCCTACCCGGTTTTATGGAGATAAACCCTGTAGCCCTTGCTCCGTTTTCTGCAAGGATTTTTGCTAGCTCCCCGATATCCGTACAGACGCTATAGCTTTCTTTTATTTTTGCGGCATGTTTTTTGTCTCCTGTAAATGCGATTGCGAAAGCTTCGAGCAAGAACTGGTCTCCGAACCCCAATCTTAACCTTCCGAGCACAAGTCGCACTATATATTTACCTTCTTCAGGTGTGGCTTTTTGTAAGATGTCCGAAAAAAGGGCTGTTTTTTCTTCCTGACTGCCTTTTCCTGAGGTTTCTCTTATCTGCAGAAGCCTTTGAAAAACATCCTCAATGGTCAGGGAAGATTCTCTTTTTTTGCTGAGTTCAAAAGCCACATCTCCAAGGTCTCCTGTTCTTGCATACCTTTTACTGACATCTTCTCTGGTAACTCCGTAAGCTCCTGCAATGGCCCTTATGGCAAGCATGTCCTTGATCCCCAGGGTTGTGTTTTCAAAGGCAGGCCCGGTGCTTCCAAGAAAAAGATACGCACTGTCCTTCACCTCATCTCCTTTGAGATTCTTAAAAAATTCAGAAATCCTTCTTACGATTTCCCTGTGGGACGTGGTCTTCTCAAGCTCCTCAAAAAGCTCTGCAAGCTCTTTAAACCTCACCATTGCCCCTCTCCGAAAAAGCTGGTTGAAATTTCTACAATAACTATTCCCTGCCCCGGTCTTTATCGCTTTGCACCCTCAAATTTCCAAAAAAGAGATTTCATTCCTGCAGAGGGCAAGCCGGCTCTCCCGGGTGTTTTTATCACTGTCACCGAAAACTTTAATATCTAAAAGATGCATGAGAAGAGTACATAGCAGTTCCTTAGACTGTATGCGACTGTGGTTTAGTGGCTATGACCTGAGCTTCCCAAGCTTAGAACCCGGGTTCGAATCCCGGCAGTCGCATGAGCTTTTTTAAATTACAAAAAACGGATATTTTTAGGGTGTTTTTATTTTGTTTTTACTTTAAGCAGCATCTTACTTATTTTGCCGCTGTTTTTCTTTTGAGCTTAGCTTAAGTCACAATTTCAGGCGCAATTTTTATTTCTGAAGCTTAAGCTTCAGAAAAATCAAGCGTAAATTTTTTCCTGTAAACCATACCCATAAATATTGCTACAAGATCTCCTTCTTCATCAGTAATGTTTACGGTATATGTGGCAATTTTAGGATTTATTGAAGTTTCTTTTGCTTCGGCTATGAGAGTCCCTTTTGTTGCGGCTTTTACAAAAGATATATTTGAGTTTATCCCGACTGCAGCAATTCCGTATGCATTCGAGGCTGCTGCAAAAGCAAGGTCTGCAAGAGTAAACAATGCGCCTCCCTGCACTGCCCTTAATGCATTAAGATGTTTTTCTTCTATCTCCATTCTGGCTTTTGCATAGCCTGGGGAGGCTTCCAGCAGTTGTATGCCTGAATGCATGGCGAATTTATCCTTCTTAAAAAAATTTATGAGATTCTCCATAATAATAGCTCCGGTAAGTGCCAGTAAAGTATTGTCAGCAAAATCACTTTTCATTTGCCATATTTTTAATTAAAGTTATGCCTTTGAATGTGCCTGGAAGTTATTATAACATTTCTCTCTGGAAAAACTATCTTTTTATGTTATTTTTCTTCAAGTACTTATGATATTCATTTTAAAACTGATTTTAGTCCTGAAGGAGCACTTTATTGTCCTGTTCCAGAAGACCGATCTTTTATCCTGATGAGTGGTTTTATTTCTCCTTATACGCGGAGATGAATGTGAAAAACTTCCTTCATGAAGATCAATGTATTCATATTTTCCTGAAATAGGAACCAGAAAACTCAATATTCGAAGTTACAGGGCACGATCTGTCAGAAGTACCGGATGGAATGTTTAATATGGTAAGAGAATGGGCTGAAAACTGCTTAAAATAAGTTATTTAGATTTCCTGTATCTCTATTTTTAAAAATTATGGCCTGGAATATTTCTTTTTTGAAGTTTTTGCGCAGAAGCTGTATAAATATCATAAAAAATATACTTTTGTGGTCAATACCATTTTCTGAGCATTTATTGACTCTGAAACTCTAAATTACCCCTTCTATAGTTAAATAAAGATTAATTATTTATAAATTCCCCTTTTATTATTAAAGTGGTTATTATTAAAACCATTTTTATTTAATCAAACTCTATGATTGCAATCGGTCCATAAGACCGGACTCGTATACGGGGGGTATAGAATGAAGATGAAATTGATGGTTTTCCTGTTAGTATTATGTCTGGCTCTGCCTATTGTGGCCGTACAGGCACAGACAGACGTATTCGGAAACATGGAGAACATAAACATGATCACAACCGGCGATATTACTGAAACCATTACATGTGATATCATCGGAAATGCGGTCGTTGTCGAAGAAATGGAATTTGAGGATAACATGAGTGATGATAACATGAGTAATGTTACTGACGGTATGAATAACGCCACCGGTAATACGACTGATGTTAGCAGTGATATGAATATTCCCGAAACGCTTGAGGTAAGCGGGAAGATTATTCTGATCAAAGATATGGGTAACATGACAGAAAAAGCCGTCATGGCCGGAAAAGTTGATGGTATACCTGGAAGCGTGGTCATCTTCGGAAAAACGGATGGCATGGCAGAAGGTATGGATGATGCCACTGAAAATATGACTGAGGCTGGAAATAACGTTACTGAGGCTGGAAATAACGTTACTGAGACTGCCAATAACATTACTGAGACTGTAAATAATGTTACTGAGACTGCCGATAACGCAAATAATGCTACAAATAACGCTACCAACGATACCAGTAATATGGATGTCTCCAGAAACATAACCATAATTACAACCGGGAATATGACCGGAACAATCATGTTGAACACGTCACAGGGCATGGATAATGCCAGCGGTATGAATAACATGACAGAAGGCATGGACAACATGACTGTACTTACGGCTGGAAATATGACCGGAACCGTGACCGGCGATATGACCCGAAAAATGGTTGTAATCAAAAACATAGCTGATGCCGCCGAAATATCCGATGCAATAGTCAATCTCACTGAAACGGACACAGGCACGGCTAATATGACTGAACCCGCTGCATACAATTTCACCGGGAACATGGTCATAGTCAGAAGTACGGATGATGTACCCGAAATAGATGAAGAGGATATAGATGATCTGATTGCGATGGACGGAAATACGGCTATTATCGGGGCTATGGATAACACAACCGAAATGGAAGAAAACACCAATCAGGGCGTGGAAAACGTAACCAAGAAAATGGTCGCAGTCAGAAATATCGATGATATGGTCAGAATCGTGACATGGACGGTTATCTGCAACATAACTCAGAACACGGCTACCATTGAAGATATTGGTGATCTGGTCGAAAAGATGACTAACGTGACCACTGGAAATGTGACCAACGTAACTGACAATGTTACAGGCAACATGACCAATGTGACCACGGACAACATGACCGGTGTAGCTGATAATGTTACAGACAACATGACCGGTAATATGACTGGCGTGACCGGGGACCAGACCGGCAATGTTTCAAACGTGCCACTCAAGCTTGAGAGCATCCAGGAAATCGAAAACGACCGGGAATTCAATAAAATGTGGTTCGTCTACATAAACGGGGAACCAGCTCAACAGGATTTCGGGATGAACAAAGTAAATGAAGGAGACGTAATAAGCTTCTGGTACACAACTGAAGATGATGGAAATGCGGTACTTGGAGATGCTCTTTACGTAGCTAATATCACAGTTGTCGATGAAGCAGAAGAGCAGGAGAACGAAAATGAGGATCTTACTGTATTATTCGACAATACGGTAAACCTCACTGAAGGGACCTTTACCTTCACGCCTGAAGGCTCTAACCAGGAGTCTGAAATAGATAACTTTACTGACATTGGAGCTCTTAATGCGAGCGGGCTTGAATTTGTCGCGTCAGTTATGGACAATGCGACTGACGACACCAGTGACGACATGGATGATATGAATAACGACTACATGGGTGAAGACGATACCAATAACATGGACGAAGATACGGGTACAGAAGGCATGAATGAAAACGACACGGATGACATGAATGGAGACGACAATACAAATAACGACATGTAATTGATCAACAGTGTCTTCCGATTGGAAACTCTGTTCTGGAAGTCTGGGCTGTAAGTCTATATGATTTGCAGCTCTCTTCTTTTTTTCTAATATGGCATTCTTAAAAAATGTAGATCTTCAGGGTTATTTCTGCATTTTGCCATATTAACAATTTATCTTTTTTGCCGTATTCAACAATTTCTCTTTTCTGACATATTCAACAACTTCTCTGACATATTCAACAATTTCTCTTTTCTGACATATTCAACAACTTCTCTGACATATTCAACAACTTCTCTTTTCTGTCGTATTCAACAATTTCTGCTGAGAATCAATTCTTTCGAGTTTTCATCTCCTGGAAAAATAACTGCATAAAACAGTTCTCTAACTAAAAAAGGTCTGTCTGAGAACCTTAAATTATCTCATGAAACTAATAATATTCACAGATTTTTTCTTTTACTATAATGCACACTTCTTTATTTTTTATATAATTTGAGATGAGAAAGCATATGGACAAAGAACAGATACAGCAGGAACGTTTGGACCTGCTTTCCCAGATTAACGAGATTCTGGATTTTCCTTTGATTTTGCTGTCAATAGTGTGGTTAATCCTTATTATTGTTGATTTTGTTTACGGGCTTTCCTCACGCCTGCAAACGGCAAGTACTGTTATCTGGGGTATTTTTATAGCTGATTTTTTTGTTGAACTGTATATTGCTCCGAAAAAAAAGGTTTATTTAAAGGAAAACTGGCTTGTTGCTCTTTCTCTCTTCCTTCCTGCTCTGAGGATATTAAAATTATTCCGCGGTTTCAGGCTATTTAAACTTTCAAGTTTCATCCGGTCATTTAACCTTGCCAGAATTCTTTCTTCATTTAACAGGAGCATAAGGACTGTCAGAAAGGCTGTGAGACAGAGAGGGCTGGAATATGTCCTTCTGCTTACGGCTCTGGTAACTTCTATCGGTGCAGCAGGGATGTACAGCTTTGAAAGACCTGGCCTCAGTTCCTACTGGGATGCTTTCTGGTGGACAGCAATGATTATGACGACAATTGGAAGCGATTACTGGCCTGAAACCTTTGAAGGACGGATTTTAACTTTTTTCTTATCCGTTTACGCTTTTGCAATTTTTGGATATATCACAGCAGCCCTTGCCAGTCTTCTTATTGGAAAAGAGAAGGAAGAATCTTCTAAAGAAATTGTGGAACTGCGGAAGGAAGTGCAGAGGCTTTCCAGTGAAATAAGCAGGTTTTCAGAAAAGGAAAAAAAGCAAATTTAAGTCTTCCTAAAATAAAGCTGAGTAAAATTTTAATGAATTTGTGGTCTGTACCTGACTCTCTTTTATTTTCAAGCCTCTCCAGGGGTTTTAATGAGTCTGACAAGTCCTATAAAGGCTACGAGCGCCCATGTCCCTTCAAGGATTACGAAAGGCATGTAATCAATAAGTATCGAAGCATAACATGAAAGCCCTGCACCGACCACGTTTAGCATAGCATATGTTTTTGTATCCTGCATCAGAATCTTGAAGAGATTAAGGAGAAAGGCCAGCAGTAACATGAGTACGCCTGTTGAGCCCACTATCACTGAAAATTCAACCATGAACAGAAATATATTTTTACTTATATATCTTTTTTCCGACACCGATTCTCTTATGTATGAATATACCTGTTACAGTAACTGCCATTATAATTGCAATGATTCTCATTATGTCCTGTTTAAAATCGCTCCCTATCATTAAAGCGTGAGCTGAAACAAGCAAAAAAGCCAGGTAATTCAGGTAATGCACCTTCTTCCAGTTTCTGTATTTCTTCCTGTAAAGGGCAATGCCTGCAGCCAGGAGGAATAGATAGAGTGCAGTCCTGCCGCCCAGTGCGAGAAAAGTCTCTACAGGATACAATACTGGCAGGAAAATCGTGAAGTCCTGAGCTTGAAGGGCAAGGCTTAAAGGATGAATCAGGATTAACAGGACTCCAATTCTTGCCAGATTATGGTGGGCTCTTAAAAAAGGCATTCCTGATATTTTTCTCATTTTAGCCATGTATTCGGAGCTGAGTATTGAAAGGAAAATTGCCAGGTATCCGAATGTTGCTGCAAATCGGGCTATCATCCTAAGGGGTTCCCCGGGTTTCTGCAGAATAAGGTATGTTATGAAAAGGACTATTATCACAATAATGCCATAAATTAAGTAAAATTGCTGATCTTTTTTTCTGTTGCCTGGAGTTTCTTTGCCTTGTTTATTGCCGATTTCTTTTCCAGTATCTCCCCTGCTCAAAATATTACCCCCTCATTTGTCTGCTGCTTTTACCAGCACTGATTTTCTGGAACATTTCTGTTATCAGAATCCAGTATAAGTTTTCCTTATAGTGGTTTATCTCCTGCGAAATTAGCGTTATATAATTGTATTCTGTAAATAACTCCAATCACATAAATCTGATTCAGTTAAAAAAATTCTCTTCCCAATGCTGCTTTTTTAAGCACCATCCCTTTTATCTTTCTCTATCTGTTACTGTAGTTTCACCAGACATTGTGTAAATAACAACATACTACTGATCAAAAATGGTAAAAATCGCGTTTTAATAAAGAGATTGTAAAACCTATAATATAGGTTATATATTTTTCAATAACATTCGTTTCTAATTTATATTTCTGTATATATTATATCATTCCGGTACTAATTTTGTGTTGATATTATTCGTTGGTATAATTTTAAGTCACTTTCATCGGTAACAGGGCGAGGACAGAATCTACTTATTAATTACCGGGGAATGGATTCTGTAGTTAAATGGTAAAATTGTATGACACAGTACATCTCCGATTGAAAGCAAATAAAAAACCAACGGCCTTAAAATAATATCAATAAGATGAAAATCTGGGAGTGTATAAAATGTTAAAATTAAGATTTAGAAAGGCACTGGTTCTTTTGCTAGCAGTCTTTTTTGTAATGGCATCAACGGTTGCGTCAGTAAGCGCATGTTCTTGCGATAAGAAATGTGACTGTGACGACAGATATGACTTTAAAGACAAATGTGACTTTAAAAAGAAATGCGACTTTAAAGACAGGTTCGACTTTAAAGACAAATGTGACTTTAAAGAGAAGTGCAAGATTAAAGACAGGTGCGACTTTAAAGACAAGTGCGCTCCTAAAGATAAGTGTGCCCCTAAAAACAAGTGCGCAATCAAGTGTTACAACTACACTGGCTATAAGTTCAACAGCTGTTTCTCTATCCTGTGGATGTTTTTCGGAGACGTCTTTGACTGCGGGAAATGCTTTTCTAAATGCTGCTAATTGAACATAAAAAACTAATTAAAAGACTGAACCAGACATAAATTAAAGCTAACTGCGGCCTGTTAAAACAAAACGAATTGTTACGAAATTTCATTATATTGTATAAATCCTGATGATGATCTGTAACATTCAAAGCAAGCCGGGATTAGCTTTTTACTTTTTTATCATTTTGTCTGGTAATTAAAGTAATTTTTGCATCCATACCGTATCAAAGAACTTCCCGTTCTTTTTTCCCGCTTCCCTGAATCTTCCACATTCCGAGAACCCGTGGTGGCTGTGGAAACGGATGCTTCCTTCATTGAGAGAAGAAATGCTTGCCAGGATAGAGTGCAGCCCTTTTTCCCTGGCGCCTGAAAGGAGGTGTTCGAGCATTAAGGAACCAGTTCCTTTTCCCGTGAACTCGGGCCTGATGAAATAAGATATCTCGGCTGTTCCGGAAAATGCAGACATTGGAGAATAGGGGCGGAGCATACAAAAGCCCACGAAGTTTTTATTTTCATCTCTTACAACAGCATTCGGGTATCCTGAAGTAACCTGAAGAAAGAACTCGAAGAATTCGTAAGGAACCCTGGTCTCAGGATAAGCAGCAAAACTGTTCTCAATATAGTAATTGAAAGTGTCAATCACAGCCTCCCTATCTTCGGAAGAGATTGGAGAAAATTTGTATCCCACTTTACTCACCTGTTTTCCATGTTTCAAAAATTTTATTTTGCCTGTCCGTAATCTTTTTTCTGATTTGCTAATCTATTACCGGTTCTAAATTATATAGTACCTATACTATCTATCGCAGATTTGCTATTTTAATTTAGCTGTTAAACAAAAAATTATTTTTCAGGCTGGGTTTTAGTTTGTCCGGGATTAACGCGGGATTTAACCTGTTTTTTATCTGTACCTCTCCATACACCGGTCAAGCATCCTTTCAAGATGCCCGTAGACTCTGAGAAAGGTCTCCATTTCAGAACTGCTCATGCCCTCAAGCTCCTTTCTTATTCCGGCTTCCATTGATTCATGGAGAGATTTATGCCACTCAAAGGCTTCCCTGCCGAAATCTGTCAGTTCGAGCATGACGTCCTTTTTATTCCCTGGAACGCGGACCTTTTTTACAAGCCCTTTTTTCTCAAGCTTTTTGACCATCTGGGAGATTGCCCCTTTAGTCACTCCTAAACGGGAAGATATTGAAGTCAGGTTTTCTGCCGGGTTTTTGCCGGCAGTTTCAATCAGATGGAACTCCGAAGGATAGAGAAGAACACCATGCCCCATGTCCACAGGTTTTTTTTCAAGAGCATACGCTTTATTCAGGATTCGGATTCCGTTTTCTATAAGGAGATCTACTTTTTCTTCAAGGCTCAGTTTATCCACATCTGCGTCCCCGGGAATGTTTTAGTCTGCATATTTTTCAGTCTGCGACTTTATTTCTCTGAAATTGGATGTGAGTTACTTATATTCTTTTTTATACGACAGGTCCTATTTGCGTTCGCTTCTCCGGGGAATTTCATGCCAGCATTATATTTTTTTGGCTTCTATAAACATTCTGATTTCAGATAGTTCCACTAAAACATACCTGAATATCCAGAATAAAGCCTCCTGTCACGTTCGAAAACGAAAGAGGAACAGAATGAAATTTCAGAACTCTCCGCAATTGTTTTATCTCTCCGCAATTGTTTTATATTTATGTAAGCCTGTTATTATCCGATGACTGCTTAAGAGGTCCTTGACTGTTCTGGGCTCTCTTATTTTTGTCTTTATCAATTCAATAGGGAGGAGCCTTTGATTGAACAAACAGAATTTAGTGTATTTAGCCTCTTTTTTAGTAATTTTGATTGCAATACTGATTTTTGCCCCGCGGGGTGGAGACCGTCCTTCGGGGTTTACAAACGTAAGCGTTGAAGAAGCAAAGGAACTGCTCGACGAAGAAGATGTATTTTTACTTGATGTCCGAACGCCTCCTGAGTTTAATTCTTTTCATATTGAAGGTGCAACCCTGATCCCTGTAACTAACTCGTCCGGGTCCAGTCTAAGTTCTGATAAACTGCTTGAAGCACGGGTGGACGAAGTTCCTGAAAACAAAAAAATACTGGTTTACTGCAGATCAGGGCACAGAAGCATTTCAGCGAGTAAGATCCTTGTGAATGCCGGATATTCACAGGTATACAATATGGAAGGAGGCATTAACGCCTGGACAGGTGCAGGGTATCCGGTTGTAAGTTCGGAATAACCAGGAAACTGCAATCTTTTGATATCTCCATTATTTACGAAGAAAGATGATTTATTCATCTCTGTTTCATAGCTCAGAAAATCAGTGCGTTTTCACAATTCCAGGCGCCTTTTCCCTTTTTGGAGCTCAGGATGGTCATCTTTCATGGCTTCTATTTCGTCCTTTGAGAACAGCAGTTCGATCATATTTGCTCTCGGGTACTTTGCATACAGGTAGCCTCCTGTGGAAACTATCAGCCCTCCTATAAATACGAATATCAAATCTATCATCGTATCCGGGGGGGTTTTTGAAGTTCAAACCCGAAGAATGTGTCAAGGACATATTCTACAATTTCCCAGATCCCTCCTGCAGCCATCGAAATTGCAAATGAGAAAAACGCTACCATGAACGGACTCAACTGGACATGAGATTTTACTTCTTTCAGGCGGTATATGACTGAAAAACTGATCAGGGCTATGTTGACCCCCATCAATAAGTGCAGTAAAATATCCCACCACCAGATCCTCTCAAAGAATGACTTGAAGCTCCCGAGGTATGTTCCAAGGAAAAGATACACAAGGATAAGAGTATCAATGAGACTTGGAAAATTTGCACTGAAATCTTTTCGTATAAGGACTGGAGAAAATATCAGAATCAGAGCAATTACAGATAATGCAAGGTCCAGAAGGTTGTTCACAAAATACGACGCTACTCCTATAATGGTTATGAAAACCATATACGATAAGTACATCCCCACCCGGATCTTATCCTTTCTTTTCATAATTATATACTTAATTTTTATAGATATATATCTTATATCCTGCATTTTTTTCTTCTGGAATTTTCAGGGTTCTTTCAGTAAAAATGCTTGATTTCATTGTTATATTTTTAAATGGTTGATGAATAATCCACTGAATATTTGTTCTGCAACTGAAAAGACTTTTATGCCTTAAACCAAAACCAGAAATGGAATACTAATTGGAATACAGACCAGGGGGATAACATGAACAGAGGAAGAGATACATCAGAAGGAAAGGGTTCTTTAGAGCCCAGGGAGAGAGGTACGGACTTCGAAGTCCCTTATGCACGGGAAAACATTCAAAAATGCATGTGCTCACAATGTCCGGTTCAGGCTAACAGCAAGTGTGCACAGGACAAACTTGAAAGCTCAAAAAAAGCAATGGAAAACATGTCTGGAGAAAAAGTTCCTGACCCCAAAGATGTTCCGGGACTATACTGCTCGACAGGCAAAGCTACATGCCAGGACCTTAACCCTGACAGAAAATGCATCTGCAATACCTGTGAAGTCTGGAAAGAGTATGACCTGGGAGAGGGGAAGCCGTCGCAGTACTTCTGTATGAACGGCAAAGCAACCTGATTTCTGTTTGAAAGGTAGTAGTTTTTCATTTACCTGCAATTTTTCATTTATTCACTGTTACTATTTTTTTATTATTAAAAAAAAACAAAAAACACACATGATATTCTTCGAATAACATGCCCAAAAAATGAAAGTACTTGAGAGAACTTTCATGCCAAATTAAAAGAAGGATGGAAAATTGATTTTCATACAAGATATTCTTCTGTGGTCATTACTTTTGCAAACATTCCATCCAGTGCAGCCATGAAAGATGCATGAACAGTACTGGCAGGCAGGAGTTCATCTTTGAATTTAAGATCACGAGTGGCACAGGCATCGGCAATCAGGGTAGATGTAAAACCGAGTTCTTTTGCAGCCCTCACAGTTGTGTCTATACACATATGGCTCATTGCCCCGCAGATTACCAGATCTGTCACATTTTCTTCATTCAGCCGTGAGAGAAGCTCAGTCTGGAAAAAGCTGTTCGGGAAATGTTTCTCAATAACTGTTTCCTCTGATAGGGGCTGGACGCTGTCATGGATTTCCGCTCCGGGAGTTCCGGGTATGAAAAAGGAAGCTCCGGGCCTGGTAGAAAGGTGTTTGATAAAAAATACCGGTTTGCCTGAAGCACGGAATGCTTTAAGGAGACCAGCCGCCTTTTTTGACGCGTCTTCCATGCCTGCAAGTTCCATCCTACCGCCTGGAAAATAGTCGTTTTGAATATCAATAAGAAGAAGGGTTTCTTTCATACTGCCAGTGAAGCTGTCAATAATGATATTTTTGACGGTTTTCTCACAGGCTTTTTAATTAATTCTCATTTTTATGCATGACCTGTTTTTTATTTGCTGTTTGTTTTTGCTTCACTTTATGAATTTACTGAGAGGCTGGAAAAATAGAAGAATAATTAATTTCATTAAAATATTCAATGCGTGGACCCAAAATAAAAAAAGAAGATCAGATAAGCTGGACCATAAGCATACCCATGATTTTACTGGCAGCCGTAATCTGGACAGTTCTGGACAGGAATTGGAACTCTTTAAATCATCTACCGGTTTATGTTTATGCAGGAACCCTTATATTTTCTCTGAAGGCAGAAAAATTCGCATACAGGGGTTCTGACCTTCCAGGAATACAGTCAGATAAATGGACTCGTTACCTGCTTTTATTCTTCTGGTGGTTGCTTTTAATCCTCCCGGCTCTTGAATACAGCCTATTTCCCGGGTATTCACCTGCCGTTACAGCCACAGGCACATTTCTGGCAGTATCCGGTACAATCCTCAGGGCATGGGGCATATGGACCCTGGGCAAATACTTTTCCGTGCATATTGAGATTAAGGACAGGCACGAGCTTATAGAAAGCGGACCTTACAGGTTCATAAGACATCCTGCTTACGCAGGGAATCTCCTGCAGGCCGTCGGTATTCCTCTTATCCTCAATGCGTATTATTCACTCAGCATTTCGGCAGTACTTGTTTTTCTCTTCCTGTACAGGCTGAAGCTGGAAGAAGAGACCTTGCTCCGGGAAGTGAACGGGTATAAAGATTATGTAAAGAGAACTTACAGGCTGGTCCCAAAAATATGGTAATTCTAGATCAGGTTACTGAGGATGAAGTTCCTGAATCTTTTACCTTATTTCCAGAAAGATAAGCTCTGGAAAAAAATGAAAATTAATTAAGATACTGTATATGCTTCCTATTTTTTCTTTTCTATTTTCTACCGAAAATACTATATCTGTTAATAAATATTTGTTCACTTACAGCAGATAATATTCGCGGGGCGGGTGAGTAAAATAATATTTCATGAACTTCACTCTGTAATGTTCTTTGAAAATTTGAGAAACTTCAATTTAGAAATCTGTAAGTATTTTTGTTTTGATTTCCAGAGGAGTAAAACGAAATGGATCTCTCTGTGCTGGCGCATGTCGATGTAATTCTGGGTTTTGCCATTCTTATCCTTACCATATTCTCCAAATTTGAAGTCCCTCCTGTGCTGGGATTTCTTGTAACCGGGGTGCTGATAGGCCCTCACGGGCTTGGGATTATGGACAGCGGGCAAAACATGGAAATAAATGCCGAACTGGGCGTCATTTTTCTGCTATTTACGATCGGAGTCGACCTCTCTTTAAAAGACCTCTGGAATATGAAAAAGGCTGTACTGGTGGGAGGTGCTCTTCAGATCCTCTTTACAACAGGAATTGTGCTGGCTGTCTGCACAAATCTTGGTTTCAGTCATTCTGCATCCTTATTTACAGGCCTCCTGATCTCACTTAGCAGCACTGCAATAGTTCTCAAGGTCCTTCAGGACAGAAATGAGGTTTATACTCCGCACGGAAAAACCTCGCTTGCAATTCTTATATTTCAGGACCTTGCTATCGTGCCCCTTATCCTGATCACTCCGATACTTGCAGGAAGTTCTGTGAGTTTTGAGGGGGCTCTTCCGAACATTTTCTTCAAGGGCTCCCTGATTATTCTGACTTTTATCCTGAGCGCCAAGTTTGTTGTCCCCGCGATATTTTACCATGTAGGTAAGACGGGCAGCAAACAGCTTTTCTTCGTCAGCGTCGTTTTCATCTGCCTTTCAGCAGCCGTCTTCACTTACAGTATAGGGCTTTCCCTGGCACTGGGAGCTTTTTTAGCCGGGATAGTCATCTCAGGGTCCCAGTACAGCCAGCAGGCAATAGGTAATATCATGCCTTTAAAAGACATGTTCATGAGCTTCTTTTTCGTGTCCGTAGGAATGCTTCTGGATCTCCACTACCTGCTTGACAACCTTTCTGTTATTATTCTTGCCACGATCAGCCTCATCATCATAAAACTGATCGCCGGAAGTCTTGTGACCTTCCTTCTTGGCTGCCCCCTCCGCACCACTATACTTACAGGACTTGCCCTTTCTCAGGTAGGGGAATTCTCCTTTGTCCTTTCCAGGCTGGGGCTGGAGTACTCCCTTCTTGAAGAAGAAACCTATCAGACATTTCTGGCAGTTTCAATCCTCACCATGGGAGTTACACCTTTCCTGATCAATGCCTCTTACAGGCCTGCAGATTTCATTGTCAAAAAGGTCTCAGATACGACTCATGGCATGAAGCTGATAAACGGCATTTATTCCGAGCCCCTTTATAATGAAGAGATGACCGAGCCCCAGATTAAAGACCATCTTATTATAGTGGGGTTTGGCTTTTCCGGAAAGACGATCTCAAAGGCAGCAAAAGCCGCTGGCATCCCCTATCTTATAATTGAAATGAATCCCGAAATTGTGCAGCATGAGAAAGCAAAAGGGGAGAAAATCCAGTATGGGGATGCAACCTTCGGAGCTGTCCTGGAACATGCAGGAATTAAAAATGCAAGGGTCCTTGTAACAGGAATAGCTGATTCTTCCTCCACAGGGAAAATTGTAGAGAAAGCAAAAGAGCTGAATCCCAATATCTGTGTAATTGTAAAAGTGCATGACCTGCAGGAAATGAAAAGACTCAACTCCATGGGCGCAGATGAAATCATTCCTGAAGAATACGAAACCTCAGTGGAAATTTTTGTCCGCCTGCTTGAAAAATACCTTGTCCCCAGGGAAAATATTGAAAAAATGGTAAACGATTTGAGGGCTAACGGTTACAGAAGACTGAGAAAACTGGTTGTCGAGCCGGGAATTGACAGTGGGTTCAGTATAAAGGACGGGCTTCCTGGAATTGATATTCAGGTCCTCAAGGTAGGAGAGGGTTCGAGTTTCCAGGAAAAAACCCTTTCAGAACTGGATTTCAGAAGAAGGCATGGAGTGACGATAATATCTGTGCGCAGAGGCACGGATATGTTCCATACCCCGGCAGGAGACTTCCTTCTTCACGCAAAAGATGCCTGCGTCCTCCTCGGAAAAACCGAAGACCTCTACAATGTCCGGAAGTTCTTTGAAAGCATTCAGTAGTGAATGAAAACTTGTTTTTCATGGAACTTACCTTTTCATGGAACTTACCTTTTCATGGATAGTGATATATCCTATCCATCCAGATTTTTCTCCATGCGCAGGATAATTCTCGCGTCTGCATCCCCAAGGCGGAAAGAACTGCTTAGACAGTTAATCGGAGATAATTTCCTTGTCTCCCCCAGTTCTTACGAAGAACCTCCCCAGCCGGATCTCGCCCCTGAAGAACTCCTGATCAGGCACTCCATAGGGAAAGCCAGAGATGTTGCAAAACACTTCAGTTCAGGAATTATTATCTCTGCTGATACATCGGTTCTCTATAACGGTGAGGTTCTGGGAAAGCCGAATTTTCCTGAAAAAGCCGAAGAAATGCTCAAAAAGCTGAATGGGAGAAAGTTCAGGGTAGTAACCGGGCTTACTGTTCTGGACCTTGACAGTGCTCAGGAAATTAGCGAATCCGAGTCAACTGATGTCTGGATGTCTGAAATGGATGACGAACAGATCCTGGTATATGTCAGGACAGGGGAGCCTCTTGACAAAGCAGGGGCTTTTGCAGCTCAGGGAAAAGGAGCGGTCCTTATAGAGAGGATAGAAGGGGATTTTTTTAATGCAGTTGGGCTCCCTCTTTTTCGGCTTGGAAAAATTCTGGAAAAGCTTGGAGTATCTGTGTTTGATGAAAGTTTTTCCTGAATTTCAGTTTTGCTCCGGGTTTCAGGCTCTTCAGCCGGAAAATTGTTTTTCTTGCAAAAGTAATAAAGCAGTTGGAAGCAATAAGAAATATAGCTGAATTTAATAAAAAAATAGGGCTAATTAGATGATATACAGGTAATCTGGCTGATTTAAGGAGATTGGAAGCGTTGAAATGCGCTTTTTTTCATTTTAAGGATCTTCATTCTCAGAGGCGTTCCAAATGCTGCAAGTCTACAATACCCTGACACGAAATAAAGAGACATTCAAACCTTTAAAGGAAGGCGAGGTTTCGATTTATGCCTGCGGACCCACAGTCTACAATATGCCTCATATAGGAAATTACCGGACGTTTCTGCTGGCGGATACGGTGGTCAGGACACTTCAGTATCTGGGGTATAAAGTAAAGCTCGTAATGAACATAACTGACATAGACGACAAAACTATCAGGGACTCAAAGGCAGCGGGGATGTCTCTTAAGGATTTTACGGACAAATACTCTGCAGAATTCTTTAAGGGCCTTGATATGCTGAATATAAAACGGGCTTCAGCCTATCCAAGGGCTACGGAAAATGTTGACGGCATGATTGAGCTTGCACAGAAGCTGATCGAAAAAGGGCTGGCTTACGAAAAAGGCGGGTCTGTGTATTACAGGATTTCAGGTTTTCCTGACTACGGCAAGCTTTCAAAACTTGATTTTGACAGTATCAGGATTGGCGCATCTGTGGATGTGGATGAGTATGATAAGGACAACCCCAGGGACTTTGCTCTCCTGAAAGCTTCAGCTCCTGAAGAGATTGAAAGAAGCATCTATTATGAAAGCCCATGGGGTAAAATCCGCCCCGGGTGGCATATCGAATGCTCGGTTATGGCAATGAACAGTTTCGGTCCTACTCTGGACGTCCATATCGGCGGCGTTGACCTTATCTTCCCTCACCATGAAAATGAGATTGCCCAGTCAGAGGGAGCAACAGGAATACCTTTTGTGCGCCACTGGGTTCATGGAGAGCATCTTATAGTTGAAGGAGAGAAGATGAGCAAATCTAAAGGGAACGTTTTCACCCTACCCGAGATTGTCGAAATGTACGGTGGCGAGGTTGTGCGTTTCATGTTCCTTTCTGTGCATTATCGGAAAAAACTGGACTATTCCGAAACCTTTGCAGAAAATGCAAAAAATAATTATCTGAAACTTAAAGAGACCCTTGACAACCTGGAATTTGCCCTGAAGAATGTGGAAGATGAACCTGGTCCCGGAGACCTGGAAACCCTTAAAACCCTTCCTGAACTTGAGAATCGGTTCAGGGAAGCCCTTGAGGACGATTTCAATACCCCGAAAGCAATAACAGTTTTCAGGGAACTTTCGCGTACAGCCAATGTATACCTTGAGACCGGAAAGAACATGCAGGTTCTGGAAGAGATTCACGCCCTGTATAAGCGGTTTTCAGACACTTTTGGCATCTTTGCAAAGGCTGGCGGAGAAGAAGTTCCTGATGAAGTGATCAGGCTTGTTGAAGAGCGCGAAGAAGCCCGGAATATAAAAGACTGGAAAACTTCTGACGCTATCAGGGAAAAAATAAAGTCACTGGGTTATATTGTTCAGGACACAAAAGAGGGGCCAAAAATAAAAAAATCTGAAGAAAGCTGAAAAGGAAAAGCATCAATTATTTATTCAATTATATACTATTTTATTTATCTTATTCACTTTTTCGGGCCGTATTCTCCTTTTCTCCCATACGTCCCTGTATTACCCTGGGGGTGGTAATGCATGAACCTTAAAAGCATTATTGATAAAGACAAGAGCGATAATAAAGATGAAAACCAGGACTCCTGCAAGGAAACTGCAAAAGTAAGAACAATTCTGGCAGAGCTGGGGCATGCTCCGGGCACTGGCACTATAAAAATGGCGGTATTATCTTCAAAAGCTGTGGAAGAAAAGTCAATAAGTTCGATTAACAATGCGATGCTTCTTATTAAAGAGTTTTCGAAAATGGTTGCAGATACCGTTGAGGAAGTCTCTTTAGAGCGGGGGCCTTCTCAGATTCAGATGGGCTTTAATATCCTTTTCACCACAGATGGTAAGGCTGTAATCACCAAGTCAGATAGGGACGCAAACCTGAGAATAGTTATGACATGGAAGCATGAGGAGGATGGAAAAAAAGAAACCTGCTGAAAAGCCAGGTTTTTCCATGCAGCCGGAGTAACCGGACTTACCGTGCCGCATTAAGTTTCAGTCCAGTGCTGTAAAACATGTTCTTTTTATATTCTTTTCCTGTTCTTCAGGCAGCCTGAGGAAGAAATAAGTACCAGTCGCGGCAAAATAATTCTTTATATGAAATCCAAACTTATCACTGTTATCCTTGTCCTGTCTCTATTTGCAAATGCTTATTTTCTTTTATTTGAGCAGACTCCGGTTGAGGGGGAGCAGGTCCAGGAAATGCAGGCACAGATAAATTCCCTTGAAAGGGAAAACGAAATACTCGAAACGCAAATCTCGCAGAATAACCAGTCTCTCAACTCTTATGCTTCCCAGCTGGACTTCTACCGTGAGAGGGTTTACGAACTCGAAAACAACCTTCAGGCCTGTCCCGCGGGTATGGAAGGCTATGCCAGTCTTCAGGCACCTGCCGTTTTTCAGAGCATTGAACCGGGAAGATCAGGTCCTTTCAGCCGGCAGGTAGTTACTGAAGAGGGAGCCCTTCTCAATATCTCTGTTGAGATCAGGTCTGGAAAAGGGAGGGTACTTGTCCAGACAACGCCTCTTATGGGTGTGATTTTCCAGGACGCTGCAAACACTGCAGTCTTTGTTGCCCAGCAGGAAACAGGAGTTTCCCTTTCAGGCAGCGACGTTATCTTCAGCATTACTGCAGACCATGAAATCCCAGGTGTTGACGGGTCCAGTGCAGGTGCTCTCATGACCCTCCTTACCGTTGCCGCAATCAACGGAACTGAGCTTAATGACAGTGTAACCCTTACAGGTACCATAGATGCTGCAGGCAATGTCGGCGCCATAGGCGGTGTCTTTGAAAAAGCCGAAGCATCAGAAGCCGGAGGAAAAACTCTCTTCCTTCTGCCCCGGGAAAACAGTGAACTTGTCATTTACAAACTGGTGGAAAGAAGAGTTGGCGGCTTTACAATTGTTGAGAGGGTTCCGGAAATCGTGGATGCTGAAGACTACATTGAAGACCAGATGGATATTGATGTCCAGTATGTGGACACAATTGATGATGTGCTCAGGTATGCAATGTGAAGCAGAAATGCCTCATGCCAGGGGCGGATAAGAGCCTGATCTTTCAACCCCTGGAGCCTGCTTTTTATATTTCTTCCGTATGACTATTTTTTCTGTAAAACATTCTTCTTATCAAAACACAGTACTGAAAATATTTGATTAAATCATCCCTCTCCAGCTCAGGATGACAGCACGGCTGGGAGTTTTCCCTGTGCTCCTGGTTGGAACCATGTTCCTTTTTTGATGTTTAATTTCCTTATCCAGCCACTGCTTTTTTTATAACATCAATTTTATTTATATATTATGAGGCACATATCCTGTGCCTGAATCCCCTGGATCGTCCGGAACTTCTTATCAAAATTTTCTCAATATGCTATCACATTTTAAATGTCATCCCTCTGTGATTATTTATGCCGCCTGAAATCATTCCAATTATTGAAGAACCTGCACTTACAGCCACGAACACGGAAACTTCTCTGGTTATTGCCGATGTCCACCTGGGGATCGAATGGGACCTCTACAGGAGTGGAATCAATCTCCCCAGCCGGATGAAAGACCGGCTTGACCGGATTCTGAGTTATATACAGTCAGTTTCCCCTGACCGGGTAGTGCTGCTCGGGGACATAAAACAC